>OGLM01004577.1_pt1 | contig 10046 bp, 9 predicted proteins | sample 1572531 | NCBI WGS metagenome assembly OGLM01 (sample SAMEA2581909, study PRJEB24529) | metagenome | biome: Human gut stool | place: China | collected 2011 | reverse complement strand
CATCACTTTATAAAATTTTATATAAAATATTGGGGAATATGTAATTATTTGCAGATTTTCAGATTGATTGCATAGGGCAAAAGAAAATGTTGCGGTAATCATTAACAATTTTAGCAGGTCAGGCGTATTGCCAGACTACATAGAAAAGGAGAAGAGCAGCATGGAAAAAGTGAATTTTGGTGTAACAAAGCGAGGGGAAGAAGCCTCGTTATATGTGTTGGAGAATAAAAACAACACAACGATTAAGGTGACAGACTACGGTGCAACACTGGTTTCTCTTTTATTTGCGGACAAGGCAGGGGTACAGAAAGACCTTGTACTTGGGTATGATAACGTGACCGGATATGAGGAACATACCAGTTACTTTGGGGCGATTATCGGACGAAACGGAAATCGTATCAAAGACAGCCGGTTTACGATCAATGGAAAAGAGTACAGGATTGACGAGAATGAGAATCATAATAATCTCCACAGTGGAAAAAACGGGTTTAACACGGTCATCTGGGAAGTGAGAGAACACACGGACAATAGCATCACATTTTATCACTACAGTTCAGAGACAGAGCAGAAATTCCCGGGCAACATGGAGATTACCGTTACATACACGATTGCAGATGATGATACACTGCATATTGTATATAATGGAAAAGCGGATGCAGATACGGTTATGAACTGCACGAATCATTCCTATTTTAATCTGAATGGTCACGAGAGTGGAAGTATTGAAGGACAGGTATTGCAGATTTTCGCAGATGCCTATACGCCAGTCGTGGATTCAAGTGCGATTCCGACAGGAGAGATTGCATCGGTGGAGGGAACGCCGATGGATTTCCGAACAGAAAAACAGATTGGACAGGATATCAGGGCAGATTTTGAACAGCTTCATTTTACAGGCGGTTACGATCACAATTATGTTCTCGGCAGACCAGGTGAGAAAAAGATTATGGCAAACGCATACTGCCGGGAGAGTGGAATTGCCTTAGAAGCGGCAACTGACTGCTGTGGCGTACAGTTTTATGCAGGAAACTTTATCGGGGATCAGACTGGAAAAGGTGGAGCACAATATCATGACCGCTGCGGATTCTGTCTGGAATCCCAGTTCTATCCAAATGCAGTCAATGAACCGAATTTCCCGTCCACTGTTGTAAAAGCAGGAGATACATATCATACGGAGACAACTTATAGATTTTATCGGAAATAAGGTTGACTTCGGAAACGTAGGAGTAAAATCTGTCAGATTTTAGTAAATATATAGAATCTGACAGATTTTATTTTGTTTAAATATTTTGCACTCTTTTAGTTAAAAAATAAAATATATAGACAAAAATGATAAAAAATATTTTGTAAAGGCAAGTAAAAAATATTAAAAACTAACAAAAATAGTTTCTGTGGAAATTATTTTTGTGTAAAATATTGACTTTAACGCACTAAAATACTATCATAATGGCGTGATGAAGGGGAAAGAACATGGACAAGTTTATAAAAGAAATGGATGAAGCAATGGTTCAGCTGTGTAACTATTCGACAATTGTGGAAAAAACACACAGAGATTATGGATGTGGTCTTGAAATGTCACCACGGGAAATTCATTTATTGGAAACGATACACAATCATCCACGGAAAAATGCTTCAGAATTGGCACGGAAAAATGGACTTTTAAAGGGAACTTTTTCAAAAGTCACAAAAAATATGGAAGATATGAATCTGATTGAAAAATATCAGGACAATATTAACCGAAAACAGATTTATTATCGCCTCACAGAACTTGGAATGAAGGCATATGAAGGTCACTATAAATTTCATGAGAAGATGAGTGAAAAAACGTATGAATACTTTTCACATTATTCGAAAAATGAGCAAAAAGTTATTATGGAATTTATAGAACATTACACAAGCTATTTACAGGAATATTTGAAATAGCAACACTAAATGGTAATAAGCTTATTATCTATAAAAACAAAACAAAGGAGGAAACGAACATGCATCGTATAGATGATTCAATGTACATATTACGTCATGCGAATCTCATCACAATGGAAGATGACAGCGTATTGTATGATATGGATATGTTTGTAGCCAATGGAAAAATCTATAAAATAGCAAAGCATATTGATGTAAGTGATATCCGCGAAAAAGATATGACTGGAAAATACATCATGCCAGGCTTGTTTGACTGTCATATTCATATGGATGCAGATGACATTACAGAAATGTTGATTGCATGTGGCATTACCACAGCAAGAAATATGTGGGGACTTGATGAAACACAGCAGTGGATCAGAGAAATTGACCAGGGCGTCAGACCAGGACCTCATGTATATTCTACAGGTCCATTAACAGATGGTGTGACATATTGGGAAGGTTCTAAAATTGTAACCAATGTGGAACAGGCACATCAGGCGGTTATTGATTGTTTTAAAGATGGCTATCAAATGGTAAAAACCTATCCAAGTATTCCAAGAGAAGCATATTTCGAAATTATGAGAACTGCAAATGAACTTGGAATGAAAGTTGTAGGACATGGTAATTACAATGTAACTTTTAAAGAGCTGGCAGAAAGTGGATATTATGCATTAGAACATATCAGTTGTTTACCGGATACTGCACATGAAGAAGATATAATCATGTTGGCAGAGTCTGGAATGTGGACATGTCCGACGGTTGAAGTGGCGTTGACGATTGAGAAGTTTTGCCATCAGAAAAACGATGTGTGCACCGTTCCTAATGCAGAATATATGAATCCATATTGGATGAAAGACTGGAAAAAGATTACCGATTGGCGGATTAGTTTAAAACGATATGATAATTATGATTTCATGGAGGAAATAGAACGCCAGAAAATTTTTAATAAACATTCAGACAGGGTAATGCTTGGCACGGATGTTCCTAACCCTGGAGTTGTAGGTGGTTTTTCTATTTATAACGAGTTAGAACATATGGTCAATTATTTTGGATTTACACCATATGAAGCACTTAAATGTGGCTGTGTGAATGGGGCGAAGAATTTAGGAATTGATGATCATGTAGGAATGTTAAAAGAGGGAATGGATGCGGATCTTCTGATTATGGAGAAAAACCCACTCGAGAATGTTTCTAATGCCAGAACTTTTATTGCTGTTGTGAAAGATGGAAATTATCATGACAAAGCATGGTGCCAGAATGTACTTGACAATGTTAAAAACCGTACAGAAGATCAAATTATTGCATTAATGTAAGAAAGGATGAAGATTATGAAAAAATTTATGCCATTATTATTAGCAGGAACCATGGCACTGTCACTGGCTGCCTGCGGTGGACCAGCAGGAGAATCTGCTTCTTCGACGGAGCAGGGGGGGACAGCGGGTGCAACATCTGCCTCAGCAGATAGTAATAGCTTGAATGTAATACTAGCAGCAGAATTTTCAACATTAGACCCACAGGCACTTCCGTCTAGTGCAGAAATTGCATTTTGCCAGAACATTTTTGATTATCTTGTTGTCTGTGATGATGCTGGTAATGTATCAGGCTCTCTTGCAAAAGATTGGACAGCATCTGAAGATGGATTGACTTATACATTTAATTTGAGAGATGATGTTGAATTTAGTAATGGAGATAAACTTGATGCAGATGATGTTGTATTATCCATTGAAAGATTTCGTGATGAATCATGGATGCAATTTGCTTCATTTGCAATTGACAGTGCAGAAAAAGTAGATGATTATACTGTAAATGTAACATTGAAATATCCATATGCAAAAGTTGTTAATATGTTAAGATATTGTGCAATTATTGATAAAGATTATTTTGAAAATACAGAATATGAAGAGTTTTCACGTAATCCGATTGGCTCTGGACCTTATAAATTGACAAGTTGGACAGCTGGTCAGGGAGCTACTTTGGAGGCAAATGAGAACTACTGGGGTAATGCACCAGCAATTTCGAATGTTAATATAAGTTTTGTATCAGATACGGATACAGTTTTAGTTGCAATGGAAACAGGAGAAGCTGATTTTACATATGGAGCAACTATTTCAGCAGTTTCATATCAGCAGGCAGAATCTGATGGAAAAGTTGGTACGGATACAACAACAGGTAATAGTTTCTATTATGTAAACTTTAATAGCCAGAAATTAAGCAAAGAAGTAAGACAGGCGTTATCTTATGCAACAGACAGAGAAGCATTGAATACGGTTATTACAGAAGGTACAGGTACTCTTGGTAATTTCTGTATTAAAGAAGGCTGGGAAGGATATACGGATGATATTGCTACCTATGATTATGATCCTGAAAAAGCAAAAGAATTATTAACAGAAGCTGGTGCAGATGGACTGGAACTTACATTTTACTATGCATCTTCTGTTGATAATAAAAAACTTGGAGAAACATTGCAGTCACAGTGGGCGCAGGTTGGAGTTACATTAGATTTGGAAGAAGTAGAAAGTGGTACATGGTGGGCTAACTTTACAGATGGAAACTATGATGTAAGCCGTGGTGGATATCCAGTAGAAATCAATATTGCAGATACATGCTACTATGATATGTTCAATTCTAATGGTACATTTAACGTATCTCAGGTAAAAGATTCTGAAATTGATAGTTTATTAGAAGAAGCACGAGTAGAACAGGATGCTTCAAAGAGAGATGAGATTTATCAGAACGTAAATCAGATTATGGCAGATGAAGCTTATTATATTCCTTTATACTGGATGGCAACAGATGTTTTATACAACAAAGATTTACAGGGAGTAAAGGCAGTTGCATCTCAGGAATATCATTTCGCTGATTTTTCTTGGACAAAATAATAGATAGTTTGGCACCGGGGAGGGGAAGATTAACTTCTCCTCCCCAATTTTATATAGGAGGTGCGTAATGATAAAATATATTGTAAAACGAATTCTTATTTTAATTCCAATCATGTTGGCAGTGTCCTTCATTGTATATGGAATTTTATATTTAACACCATCTGACCCGGCAAGACTTATGCTTGGAGCGAGTGCTCCTGATTCAGCATTGGAACAGTTGAGAAATGAACTTGGACTTAATGATCCATTTCTGGTTCAGTATGCAAACTATATGAAAGGTGTGTTACATGGTGATTTTGGAATTTCTTATAGAAGCCAACAGTCGGTATTCCTCGAAATAGAGGCAAGATTGCCGGTAACAATTAAATTAGCATTTTCCAGTATTATTGTAATTGCAGTTCTTGGTATTTTACTTGGCGTTATCTCTGCAGTAAAGCAGTATTCTTTTGTCGATAAATTTCTGACAGTTTTTTCGATGTGTGCAGCATCTATTCCGAGTTTTTGGCTTGGTTTAATGTTAATGCTTTTATTTTCTTTAAAACTTGGCTTGTTACCATCTTATGGAGTAAACAGTGGATGGAAATCTTATATTATGCCAGTTATTGCATTATCACTGCCATCGCTGGCAGAAATCATCCGAATGACGCGTTCAGCAATGCTTGATACAATTCATCAGGATTATGTGCGTACCGCAAGAGCAAAAGGAATGCAGGAAAAAAGAGTCATTTTTGGACAGGCATTAAAAAACGCACTTATGCCAGTTATTACTGTTATTGGGGCAAATTTTGGAAGCCTTTTAGGTGGCTCAGTTGTTATAGAAACCGTGTTTGCTTTGCCAGGACTTGGTAACATGGTTGTTTCTTCAATCCGTACGAAAGATGTTCCACAGGTTATGGCAGGCACGATGGTAATTGCATTTATGTTTTGTGTAATTCTCCTGATTATGGATGTGGCATATGCATTTATTGATCCTAGGATTCGTACGAATTATATAAAAACAAAAAATAAAAAGAGTGTGAAAAAGAATGTGGAGGTGCGTGGATCATGAAAAAAAATAAAGGTGTTACCGCAACTCAGGAAGAACATGAAGAATTTATAGAGCAGGAAAAATTTGAATTTTGGCACAGATTTTGTGAGAACAAAACAGCAGTTTTAGGGTTGGTTGTATTAGTAATAATTATTTTGATGGCTATTTTAGCACCTTTAATTGCGGACTATAATCAAGTGATTACACAAGACCTTTCAAATCGTACGATTAAACCCGGAATAGAACACTGGTTCGGAACAGACGGATATGGACGTGATACTTTTGCACGAACGGTATGGGGTGCAAGGTTATCGTTATTTATTGCATTTGCAACAATTTTATTGGCATGTATTGTTGGTATGATTTTAGGTGTAATCTGTGGATATTTCGGTGGAACTGTTGATGCGATTGTTATGAGAATTGTTGATGTATTTATGTGTCTTCCACCATTACTTTTTTCACTGTCGATTGTTTCAGCACTTGGAAATGGTATGTGGAATTTGATACTTGCAGTTGGAATTACAATGATGCCCTATTTTACAAGAGTTGTTAGGGCTGCAGTTTTAAGTGTAGCATCAATGGATTATATTGAAGCAGCGAGGGCAAATGGGGCACATGATTTTTATATAGTAACGAGACACATTATACCAAACTGTATGGGCCCAATTATTGTAGAAGCAACAATTAGCTTATCTTCTGTTATTATGATTGCTGCAGGATTAAGTTTTATTGGACTGGGTGTGGAACCACCTTCACCGGAATGGGGAGCAATGTTGTCTGATTCGAGAGAGTATATGAGACAAGCTCCATGGCTTGTACTTGCACCAGGATTTGCAATCATGGTTACGGCACTTGCATTTAACCTTGTAGGAGACGGCGTGCGTGATGCACTTGATCCGAGGCAGAAAAAATAAGGAGGTGTCAGAAGATGCAGTGGAATGAGCATCAACATGCGTGGATAGTTAGCGAGTATTACATACAGTTAGTGGATAAATATGGAGAAAATGGTAAGAAAGCTTTTATACAGGCTGCGCAGACTTATGGTGAAGAACGTGGAAAAAGAATGGCAATGCGAGCAATCAGAGACGGAAGAGAGCTGGACTTTAATACATATTTTACTTATGGAGAATATGCAGCAACACCAGAATTTTTTGATGTGAATATGTGGTGCGAAAAAGGTGTTGTGAATGAACAGGTGACCAGATGTCCATGGGCAGACGTTTTTGCAAGAAGAGGGAAAAAAGACTGTGGAGCAGTCTATTGTAAAGAGATTGATAAAGCAGTAGCAAGAGGATTTAATCCGGAATTGAAGATGAATACAGCTTCTACACAACATTATGAGTCGTGTTGCCGTTTCTTTTTTTATCATACTGCTGTCCGGGAAGATACACTCGAACAAAGTGAGATAGAAAATGCAAAAATGCCGCTGTCTTACCATTGTGTGCATGTTTATCATGTGTTTGATGCCGTGGTACAGGGAATATATGGAATGGCTGGAAAAGAAATTTCGGAAAAGGTTTTAAGCAGTCTGGAAAATGAGTATGGAAAAGAAGCCACTGCATATATCCGTGAAAAAGAAAACACACCTTTTGATACAGTGATTAGTTTAGAGGAATGGGAGAACGAGGAATGCAGATAGAGAATAAATATGATGTGATTATTGTTGGAAGTGGTGGAGCTGGATTACGTGCAGCAATCGGGGCAGCCATGGAAGGTTGCAAGACACTTGTAATTTCAAGAGGAAAAACAAACCGCAGTGGAGCAACATTGTTGGCGGGAGCTAATATTAGCGCAGATGTAGCGTGCGATGGAGCAACATTGGCAAAACTTGGAATAAGCAATGGGCTGGAAGATGATACACCGGAAAAATGGTTTGATGAAGTCTTAAAAGAAGGATTTTTCATGAATAATCAGGAATTATTGCAGATGTTTACTGAAACAGCCGGTGACCGTGTGACAGAGCTTGTTGAGTGGGGAATGAAAGTAAGAGGCATGGAAGGAGATCGTGAAATATCTGTATTTGGTTCTGATATTTTAGATACTTTATATGCAAAAGCAAAAGAATGTGGTGTGACATTTCTTCAAGACACAGTTTTTACAGAGCTCTTGAAGAAAGAGGGAAAGGTATGTGGAGTTCTGTGTTTGGACTTGTATCAAGGAACATTAATTCCAATTTTCGCAAAAGCAGTTGTCCTGTGCACAGGTGGAGCACATAATTTGTTCGCAGAGAATAGTGGTTCGACTGATTTGTGCGGAGAGGGACAGGCAGCAGCGTGGAGAGCTGGGGCAGAATTAATTGATATGGAGATGATTTCATTCTGTCCAACTGTAACAAGATATCCAACAATGTATAAGGGAAATATCTTGCCGTATATTTTTATAACAACAGGATATGGAACATTGCTGAATAAATATGGTCAGACTTTTACACAAAGATATTTGTCACCTAAAGCAGAGAGACTGGCATTAGACAGTGAATGGAATAAAATGTTACTTTCTTATGCGATTCAGTCTGAAATCCTAGCAGGAAAAGGTGCAAAGGACGGTGGGGTTTATTTTTCACTTCCAATGAATCCAAAGGAAATTATAGATGAATTATATGCTGATCTGCCACCACTAAAAACAGGCATTTATGCAGATATTATGAAGATTTTTGAAAGCGGAAGGTCGCTTACAGTTCAGCCGTCTGCACATTATTTTGAGGGAGGAATCCGGATTAATGTGAAGGGTGAAACTAATATAGAGGGGCTGTATGCAGCGGGTGAATGCAGTGGAGGATTATTTGGTGCTAACCGAGTGTCAGCGGCAACAACAGAGATGCTTGTAGAGGGTGCTCAGGCAGGAAAATATGCTGCACTTTATGCTAAAAATCACAGAATGGAAGAATTGACAGAAAATGAAGTAAATGGCATTGCAGAGTGTCTGATGGTTCCTTTTGCAAGAAAAACAGGGTGCAGAGTAAGTGATTTAAAACAAAGACTGCATGTGATTACAGCAGAAAGTATTCCAGTTGTCCGTTGCGAAAAGAAATTGAAAAAAGCATGGAGTGATATGGAACAGCTGGAAAAAGATTTGCAAGATGTTTCATTTGAAAACAAACAGACTGTTTATAATAAAGAATGGCGTGAATATTTAGAACTTCGAAATATGATTCCGGTTGCTAAGGCGATCATTAAGTCTGCAATGATTCGAAAAGAAAGCAGAGGTGTACATATCCGAAGTGATTATTTCTATACGGATAACACTAATTATATAGGAAATGTTGTACTTTGTGGAGAAGAGTTGAAAGAAACTCTCGTTCCTGTCGTATCTACCAGAAGGATTCCAGAAGAGGGATGCTGGGGATATACCGATTATATAGAGCACATAATCGAAACATTAGAATAGGAGAAGCTGAATGAAAAAATATCATGTTGTTGTAAAAAGACAAAATCCAGATGGAAAAAAGTGGACACAGGAGTACAATGTAGAAGCAGCAGAGGACGAAGTATTGTCAGTCATGAATATCCTGGAGAATATTTATCAAAAATTAGATCCTACTCTTGCATATTTTGATCATGCGGCGTGTCATCAGGCAGCTTGCGGAAAATGTACATTAAAAGTAAATGGAAAAGTAAAGCTTGCATGCAAAGAAATTGCTGCTGAAGAGATGGTACTAGAGCCGGCAAGCAGTCACGTCATCCGTGATTTGATCTGCGGAAATTAGGAAAGGAGTGATCTGTATGGATGCTCAGGAAAGGAAAATGCTTTTACAGATAAAAAATTTACATACAAATTTTTATACAAAAGGCGGAATAGTAAGAGCAGTTGATGGTGTCGATATTGAAATACCAGAAGGAAAAACGGTAGGCTTGGTAGGAGAATCTGGCTGTGGAAAAAGTATGACAGCAATGTCTGTCATGGGATTAATTTCAAAACCAGGAAAAATAGATGAAGGAGAAATTCTATTTCAAGGAGAAGATTTGCTGAAATTGTCATCTAAAATGCGAAGGCAGATGTGCGGTGATAAATTATCTATCATTTTTCAGGAGCCGATGACTTCTTTAAATCCAGTAGAAATGGTTGGAAAACAGGTTTTGGATACAATCGTAATTCATGAGAAAATTGGAAAAGCACAGGCAAAACAAAGAGTGATAGAGTTATTCAATCAGGTTGGAATTCCTGATCCAGAGAGAAGATACAAAAGTTACCCACATCAACTTTCTGGTGGATTAAGACAGAGGGTTATGATTGCGATG
>OGLM01004573.1_pt1 | contig 10061 bp, 10 predicted proteins | sample 1572531 | NCBI WGS metagenome assembly OGLM01 (sample SAMEA2581909, study PRJEB24529) | metagenome | biome: Human gut stool | place: China | collected 2011 | reverse complement strand
CCCCAGAGTAGAGTGACACTCCTGCGTTTGTAACGCTCGCACGCGGCACAGCCTATTAACCTGAACGGCATTCAGCCTGCAGCTCCGGGAGGTATTTCCCCTGCTGCTCTGCGGCCCCTTGCACCAACCGGGACTTCTCTGGGCAGAGCGCTTCAAGGTACTTGTTCCCTTCAACGCCATTAACAATAGCTACTTTATCACAATACCGGATACTTGTCAACCCCTGTTTCCAGCAGCAGCCGAAACAGGCTTACTGCGCTCCGAGACCCAGCATTTCCCGGGCATTTGCACGGGAAATGTCGGTCACATGGTCACCGGAGATCAACCGGGCCAGCGCTTCCACACGGCCTTCCTCATCCAGCGGGTGAATTTCGGTATAGGTGCGGTCATTGGCCACATTTTTCTGGATCAGCAGATGGCAGTCGGCCAGTGCAGCGATCTGGGCTGTATGGGTGATGCACAAGATCTGGTGGCCCTGCGCACTCTGACGCAGAACTTCGCCGATGCGCCCGGCAGCCTTGCCGGAAACACCGCTGTCGATCTCATCATAGATCACGGTAGGCACGGCATCCTTATCGGCCATTGCATTTTTGATGGCCAGCGTGATGCGGCTCAGCTCGCCGCCGGACGCGATCTTAGCCAGAGGCTTCGGGGCCTCACCGGGGTTGGTGGAAATATAAAATTCCACGCTGTCCTGTCCATGGCTGGCCAGCGGTCCGCGCGCATGGCGGAGCGTCATCCGGACACCGGGCATGTTGAGGAAATCCAGCGTACCGGAGATGCGCCTGTTCAGCTCCTCAAAGGCTTTCAGGCGGGTCTGGGTCAGCACCTCGGCCTTATCCCGGGCCAGTACATAGAGCCGATGCTTTTCAGCCTGCAGATGCTCTGTCCGCTCCTGTGAGAATTGGATGCGGTCCAGCTCTTCCCTTGCCTGCTGTCCAAATGCGATGATATCTTCCACAGTATCACCGTATTTCCGCTTGAGCTTGTAGATCAGATCCATCCGCTGTTCGATCTCATCCAGCTCTGCATCATTCGTCTCGTAGCCCTCCAGCCGCCCGATCAGGTCAGCAGAAAGGTCTTTTGCGGTGTAATAAAGATCCAGCAGCTGTCCGGCAGCAGCAGAAAGGCCGCTGTCCAGTTGGGCAGCACCATCGATCGCATTGGAAGCTTCCCCCAGCAGATCAACGGCACCTGGGGCATCATCTCCGCCCGAAAGCAGCGCATAGCTCTGGGAGATGCGCTCCCGGATGGTGGAGGCATTCGCCAGCACCTTACGGCGGGCCGCCAGCGTCTCCTCTTCGCCTGCGGTCAGGCTGGCATCCTCGATCTCCTGTACCTGATAACTCAGCAGATCGATCTTTCGCTGTTTTTCACCCTCATCGGTGATGATGGCATCCAGCTCCTTTTTGACCTTGATAAGCTCCCGGTAAACAGCATAATACTCCTGATACACCGCCCCGTTCTGGGCGTAGGCATCCAGGATATCCTCATGGCGGGCCGGGTTCAACAGGCCTACGGAATCGTGCTGGCCGTTGATGTTGATGAGCCCACCGCACAGTTCCCGCAGGATGGCTGCTGTGGCAGGCATTCCGTTGATGCGGCAGGTGCTCTTGCCCTCGGCAGTGATCTCACGGCTCAAGGTCAGCGCTTCTGAGCGCTCATACCCCGCCTTTTCCAGGCTGTCCAGCACTGCAGGCGGAACATCATCAAATGCCGCCCGGATGACTGCTTTTGCAGCCCCCGTGCGCACCAGATCCTTGGAGGTGCGGTTGCCCAGAATGGCATTGATGGAGTCGATCAGGATAGATTTGCCCGCACCGGTCTCGCCGGTAAGGACATTCAGGCCCTTCTCAAAATGCACGTTGGCCTTCTGGATGACTGCCACATTTTCAATTTGCAGACTGCTCAACATGTTCGTTCTCTCCTGCCTTTATTTCTGCCCGATGTAATGCCCAAGCTCGGTGCAAATGGTCTTTGCGTCCCGCTCTGAGCGGGCCACGATCAGAAAGGTATCATCACCGGAAAGGGTGCCGACCACATTTTTCCACTTGAGTGCGTCAAATACCTCGCAGGCCGCATTGGCCATGCCGGAATAGCATTTGACAAGCACCACATGGCCCGCAAAGTCCACTCCCAAAACCGATTCATGGAAGATGGTCTCAAACCGGGCCTGCATCTTGGGGTTCAGTACCTCGCTGTGGCCGGAAACATAGCGGTAGCCGGTGGTGGTGGCAGCTTTGACAAGGTTCATCTCCCGGATATCGCGGGAAATGGTCGCCTGTGTGGCATCAAAACCCTCCTTGCTCAGGTACTCCAACAGAGTCTCCTGCCGGCTGATGGGATTCTCCTGGATCAGGCGCAGGATGGCCTGCTGCCGCTTCTGCTTGCTCTTGTTATCCCCTCGGCTGGTGCGTCCCATGTGATCTTCTCCCTTCGTTGTGTTTGTATCATCGTCTGCCGCGCAGTTTCTGGTCAATGGCCTGGAACTGGTCAGCCTTGCTGAAGGTGATGAGCTGCACGACCTGGTCAGACAGCCGCACCTCCGCGGTGGCTCCGGCCTTTACGGAATAGCCCGCATCCCCATCACAGCTGATAAAAACTTCTTCATCTGCCACCTGGCCTACACAGAGGTTGATCTTGCGCTCCTGCGCAAAAACCATGGCCGGGCTGGCAAGGCTGTGGGGGCAGATGGGCGTGACAACGATGCCCTTGGTCTGAGAATCAAGGATCGGCCCGCCTGCCGCCAGAGAATAAGCGGTGGAGCCGGTGGGCGTTGCCACAATGACACCATCGCCCCGGTAATGCTCCACCAGGATATCGTCACAATAGATGCTGAAATCCACTGCCTGCTGCAGGCGGCCCTTGGTCATAACCACATCATTCAGGGCATGGCCCTCCCAGCTGTCATCCCCCAGCACACGGACATAGAGCAGCATCCGGTTATCCAAAAAATATTCACCCCGGGCTACGGCGGAGAGCTTGGCTTCCATTTCATCGACCTCACAGGTAGCCAGAAAGCCGCACCGGCCCAGATTGATGCCGAGAATGGGCTTTCGGTATTCCAGTGAGAGATTCGCCTCGTGCAGGATGGTGCCATCTCCTCCGATGGTCAGGATGACATCCGTCCGTTCCAGGCATTCCTTCTGGGACAGATACACCACGCCCATGGTCATGCACTCGGCCTGCAGGCCGTCCTGCATCAGCACCTGTGCCCCATGGGTCAGCAGGATCTGCGCCGCACGCTGGGAAATGCCGTAGGCCATAGCCTTGCCGGGGTTTGGGGAAATGTAGACGGTCATCGTCCGCGCCCTCCCTGATTTTATGGATTATGGTTCAGCGGTCCAGCGTAGAATGGCTGGATGCCACCACCTGTTCAGCAACCGAATCATCCAGTGCACCGGGTTCATCGCTCTTCTGAACGAACATCAGATATTCAATGTTTCCCTCAGGGCCCTTGACGGGGCTGAAATCCAGTCCGCAGACCTTGAAGCCGTTGGCAGCAGCATAGCCCATGGCATTGTGCAGCACCTCGCGGTGGGTGGCAGGGTCACGGACAACGCCGTTTTTGCCCACCTTTTCGCGGCCAGCCTCAAACTGGGGCTTGACCAGGCAGACACCCATAGCGTCCGGGGTCGTGATGGCCTGCGCCACCGGGAAGATATGATGCAGCGAGATGAACGAGACATCTACACTGAAAAATTCAATGGGTTCGCCCAGCTGGTCGGGGGTGACGCTGCGGATGTTGGTGCGCTCCATGTTCACGACCCGCTCGTCGGTGCGCAGTTTCCAGGCCAGCTGGCCGTAGCCGACATCGACGGCATAGACCTTGACCGCACCATTTTGGAGCATGCAGTCGGTGAAGCCGCCGGTGGACGCACCGATGTCCATGCAGACCTTGCCGTTGGGGGTCAGTGGAAAGCACTGCATTGCTTTTTCCAGCTTCAGACCACCGCGGCTGACATAACCGATGTCGTGGCCGCGCACCTCGACTTTGGCGTCTTCCTTGATCATCTCACCGGCCTTGTCCACCTTCTGCTCGTTGACGAAGACGACGCCGGACATGATCATGGCTTTGGCGCGTTCACGGCTCTGGATCAGGCCATGCTGAACCAGATATTGATCCAATCGGATTTTCAAGATGCAGTTTCTCCTTTCCTGTGCTCACGGACTGCCTGTGCCAGATGGGCGGCGTCCAGACCGGTCGCCTCCTTGATCTGCGGGACGGTCGCGTGGGGCAGACGAACGTTTTCAACGGCCCGGTGGATGTAAGTTCCCTTCCAGCCTGCCTGATACAGTGCGGCTTCGAGGTGCTCGCCGATGCCGCCGCAGGCGACACACTCTTCGGCAAACAAAACGACCGGATAACGACGGATTTCGTCAATGAAATCATCTGTAAAGGGGAACACCTTTACAAGCTTATAAACGTCGCAGGGCAGGTTTTCCTCCCCCAGAATCTGAGCTGCCTGGAGCACATCCTCCACTTCGTCAGCGTAGCTGACCAGTGCGACCTGCACGCCGGGTGCCGTGTGCATCCGGTCGTACGCTTTGCCCGAACAGCCGTAAGCCGCCAGCACCGCGCTTTCGCCGCCGCGCGGATAGCGGATGGCGCGGGGGCCTTTTTGGTCCTTGCCCAGCAGAATCGGCAGCCAGTGCCGCAGCTCTGCATAGTTCGACGGTGAATAGATGGGAATGCCGACTTGGCTCAGGAAAGCCGGGTCAAAGATGCCCTGATGGGTCTCACCATCGGCCGGGACAAAACCGGCACGGTCGATGGCGAAGACGACGTTCTCATTGAGCAGGTTGACGTCGTGGATGATCTGGTCATAGGAGCGCTGTAAAAAGGTGGAATAAATGCAGACCACCGGCAGCATCCCCTGGCTGGCAAGACCGGCGGCAAAGGTCACTGCATGCTGCTCGGCCATGCCCACATCAAAGAACCGCTCCGGGTGCGTGTGTGCAAAGAATTGCAGACCGGTGCCGTACTTCATCGCTGCTGTGATGGCGCAGATGGTTTTGTCCGCTGCTCCCTCCTGATTCAGCAGGTTGCCGAACACAGTCGAGAACGATTCCTTCGGGGCGACCTCCGGGTCCGGGATGCTGTCGATGAGGTCAAACTTCGAGACCCCATGGAAGTTGCCGGGGTTGCTCTCGGCGGGCGCGTAACCCTTGCCCTTTTTCGTGACGACGTGCAGGAAGTGCGGGCCGGGCTGCTTATGGATGCTGCGCAGGATCCGCTCGACTTCCTGCTCATTGTTGCCGTCAAAGGGGCCGTAGTAATGGAAGCCCATATCCTCAAACATGGTGGAGTGGTACATGGCGCGGCGCACCATGGCCTTGCTGTTCTGGATGGTCACCTTGAGCGGTGTGCCGACCACGGGCACGTGGTCCAGAAAGCTGCGCACGTTCTCCTTGGCATCGAAGTAGCGGTTGGTGGTGCGCAGACGCTTGAGGTAGCGGGACAGCGCGCCCACATTTTTGGAGATGGACATCTTGTTGTCGTTCAGAACGACGAGCAGATTGTCCAGGCTGCCGATGTTGTTCATCCCCTCGTAGACCATGCCGCCGGTAAAGGCACCGTCGCCGATGAGCACGATCACCTGGCCCGGCTCCCCCCGCAGCTTTTTGGCCCACGCAATGCCGATGCCGACCGACAGCGCGGTGTTGCCGTGGCCGGAAATGAAGGCGTCATGTTCACTCTCGTTGGGGTTCGGGAAACCGGACAGGCCGTCGAGCTGGCGGAGCTTTGCAAAGCCCTCGCGGCGGCCGGTCAGCAGCTTGTGCGTATAACACTGGTGGCCCACATCGAACACGATCTCGTCCTGCGGGGTCGCAAAGACGCGGTGCAGCGCCACCGTCAGCTCCACAGCCCCCAGGTTGGAGGCCAGATGGCCACCGGTCTTGGATACGTTTTCCAATAAAAATTCGCGGATGTCCGCACAAAGCTGCTCGACCTGCTGGCCGGAGAGCTTTTTGAGATCGCTGGGCTGCGAGATTTTTTCCAGCAAAGGCGAATTCATAGATTCACGTCCTTCTCACAATTTGGAATCAGCGGGTCTGCCCGCTAAAGATCAGCTCAGAGCGCCATCGGGTACAGCGCCCCGACCACGCAGCCGACCACAAAACCGGCCAGGACCTGCAGCGGCGTGTGGCCGACCATTTCCTTCAGGTGCATGTTCTGGAGGAAGGGGGCGTTCTTTTCCGTTACGTCGATCCACTGCTCGATCATCTTGTTCAGCACCTTGGCCTGTTCGCCGGTCTCGCGGCGGACACCCATGGCGTCGTGCATCGTGATGATGGCGACGACTGCGGCCACCGCAAAGATCGCCGAGCCGAAGCCCTCGCTCCGGGCCGTGGCGATGACCATGGCGCAGACGGTCGCGCTGTGGGCGCTGGGCATACCGCCGTCTCCCCACATCCGCTCCAGCTGGAACTTGCCCAGCAGGATAAAATTGATGAGGGTCTTCAATACCTGCGCGACGAACCACGCCAGAAGCGCCACCGTCAGGATCGGATTCAGGTTCAAAACATCGCGGATCAGTTGCATGTTATGCTCTCTTTCTTTTTGTTTATTCAGCTGCGGCGGACCAGCAGTTCCCTGGCAAGTTGCTCCAGGAAGGCGCTCTTTTCGCCAAATTCTGCGCGCAGAGACGCGCAGGTCTGCTCGTTCAGCCTGCGGGCCAGCTCCATCGCACCCTCGGTGCCGTAGAGGGTGACGAAGGTGGTCTTGCCGTTCTCGCTGTCGCTACCGATGGGCTTGCCCAACTGCTCCTGCGAGCCGATGACATCCAGCACATCGTCCACGATCTGGAACACCAGACCGATGCCGTAGGCGTAGCCCTCCAGCTCCCGGCACTGGGTCTCGTTGGCCTGCGCAGCGGCAGCGCCCATCTGGACGGCTGCGTTGATGAGCGCGCCGGTCTTGTTGCGGTGGATGAGGCGCAGCTGCTCTTCGGTCGCAGCCAGAGCCTCATATTTCAGATCCAGCTCCTGGCCGTAGACCATGCCGCGGCTGCCCGCACCGGCTCCCAGCGCCCTGGCCGCCCGCACATTGACGATGGCAGGGGCTTCGACGTTGGCGATGACATCAAACGCCTCGGTCAGCAGGACATCACCGGCCAGCATGGCCGTGGCCTCGCCAAATGCCTTGTGGCAGGAGGGCTTGCCCCGGCGCAGGTCGTCGTTGTCCATGCAGGGCAGGTCGTCGTGGATCAGCGAATAGCAGTGCAGCATCTCCACGGCGGCGGCAAACTGGTCGGCAGCGGCGGCATCGCCGTTCAGCATATCGCAGACGGCCAGCACCAGTACGGCACGGATGCGCTTTCCGCCGCCCAGCAGGCTGTAGCGGGCTGCACGGCAGACATCCGACTCTTCGGGCAGATAGGTGTTGCAGGCAGTCTCCAGCGCAGCGTTGACCCGCACCAGATACTCCTGATACTGCTTTGCGTAATCCATTGATAGATCCTCCTTAGTTGTCTGCTTCCGGCTGCGGGGCGGCGGTGCGCTTGGCGTCGATCTCGTCCAGCTGCAGCGAAGCCTTTTCCAACGTTGCGCGGCAGTAATCGGTCAGGGATGCGGCCTCCGCATAGAGCTTGACCGATTCCGCCAGCGTCGTCTCCGGCTGCTGCATCTGGTCAAGGATGCCTTCCAGTCGGTCCATTCCTTCTTCAAAGCTCTTGGGTGCTCTCATTGGGTCCCTCCACGGCATCCACGGTACAATGGATGCGGTTTACTGCGCCGCAGAGCGTCATCTTCTGCCCTTCGCGAAGGGCATCCGGCGCACAGATGCGGCCTTTTTCGTCCTGCACGAGCGCATAGCCCCGCGCGAGGACGCCATACGGGTTCAGTGTTGCGGCCAGCGCAGCCGCATGGCGCAGACGCAGCCCGGCGTCCTGCTGCTTTTCTCGCGCGGCCGTTTGCAGCTGCCCGGAAACTGCCTCCAACTGCTGCTGGCGGCCTGCAAGCTGCGCCTGCATGTTCTGCCGGGAAAGCGGCTGCACCGTTTCGTCCAGCCTATTATAACATAAACTCAGCCTGTTTTGGATAGAAATGTGAATATTTTCTTCCAAATTGCATAATTTTCGTGAAAATTCGGCCCGGTCGGGCACGGCAAGCTCTGCCGCCGCCGATGGGGTCGGGGCGCGCTGGTCTGCCACAAAGTCCAGGATCGTAAAGTCAATCTCGTGACCGATGGCGCTGATGAGTGGTGTTTTGCAGCGGGATGCGGCCCGCGCGATGCGCTCAGCATTGAAGACCCAGAGGTCTTCCCGGCTTCCGCCGCCGCGCGCCACGATGATCTCGTCTACCTGACCGGACTTGTCCAGCCGGTCGATGGCTGCGGCGATCTCGTCGGCCGCTTCAAATCCCTGCACACTGACCGGGCAGAGCAGCAGCCGCACAGCGGGCCACCGCCGTCCGATGACGTTCCGGATATCCTGCAGCGCGGCCCCCGTCTTGCTGGTGACGAGGCCAATGCACTTCGGGAACCGGGGCAGCGGCTTTTTGCGTTCGGCGGCAAACAGACCCTCACGGTCAAGTTTCGCTTTCAGCTGCTCAAAGGCGAGCTGCGCCGAACCGATGCCGTCCGGGAACATGTCGTTGACATAGACCTGGAACGCACCGTCTCGTTCGTACAGGGTGGCGCGGCAGCGGACGATGACCTTCATTCCCTCTTCGGGGCGGAAACCGAGCCGCCGCGCGTCCGACCGGAACATCACCGCTTTGACGCTGCTCGTCTCGTCCCGCAGCGAAAAATAACAGTGGCCGCTGCGGGCATTCTGAACAAAGTTCGCGATCTCGCCCCGGAGAGCAAGGTCGAACAGGAGGTCGTTGGCATCCAGCAGGGTCTTGACGTATTGGTTCAGCGCCGAGACGGAGATCACTTCAGCCATAATCCGGCCTCCCGTGCGGCAAGGATGGACACACCGATGGCGTTGTCGCTGGAATACCGGCCCGGCACGAAATACACCTGCGGCAGGCGCTGCTGCACCCACACGCGGATGATATCGCTGCTCATGACGCCGCCCGCGCAGACCACCGGCAGGCCGGGGTATTCCTTCTGCGCCGCCTTCGTCATCCGGACGACGGTATCGGCCACGCAGAGCAGGCAGTATTTGCAGACGTACTCCGGGCTTTTTCTGGCTTGCAGCAGCGCATTGCACTGATTTTCCAGACCGGAAAGACTGCACGTCATCCCTTTGACGCTGGACTTTGGCCGGATGGGCTCTTCGCACAGCGCTGCCAGGCGGGAAACCTCGGCACCTGCCGGGAACGGAAAGCCCAGCTTGACGCCCACGCGGTCCACGGCCTGCCCGGCGTAGAGATCGCTGCTGGTGCCCAGCGTCGTGATCTGCCTGACCTCGTCGCAGAGCAGCAGGTCGGTGGTGCCGCCGGAAATATGGAAGAGCAGCACCTTCTGGCGGAACAGCTCCTCCCCTTTGGCGGCGAACAGAGCAGCGGCGGCATGCCCCTGCTGATGGGTCGTGTGGACGAGTGGGATGCCCCGCGCTCTGGCAAAAGCCGTGGCTGCACTGACGCCCGCCAGGAAGCAGGGCATGTAGCTTCCCTCCACGGGGCGGGGCTTCTGCGAAACGCCCACCGCCGCGATCTGCGTCAGGTCGAACTCCCGGCTCAGTTCCTCCAGCATTTCGGGCAGAGCGGTGGTGTGGTGGAACAGCGCATCGCTCTGGCGGAGGCCCAGCTGGCCCTCCTTGACCGGAAGAAACCGTTTCTTTGCACAAACAACCTCTCCGGCTGTGTCAAAAACTGCCAGAGAGGTTGCATAATTGCTTGTGTCGATGCCCAGTGTATAGCGGCTCACGGCTCTTCGGACGCTGCATCTTCGGCAGTGTCCAGACCCTGCTCCCGCGCGACGGTACCCAGCAGACCGTTGACGAACTGGTAATCCTCATCTGCTCCGTATTTCTTGGTCAGTTCGACCGCCTCGTTGATGACGACGCCGACCTTTTTCTCGTCGCCGTACAGCATCTCTGCCAGAGCCAGGCGCAGCACCGTCAGGCTCACGCGGGGCAGACGCTCCATCGTCCAGTTGCGCAGATGGG
>OGLM01004572.1_pt1 | contig 10062 bp, 10 predicted proteins | sample 1572531 | NCBI WGS metagenome assembly OGLM01 (sample SAMEA2581909, study PRJEB24529) | metagenome | biome: Human gut stool | place: China | collected 2011 | reverse complement strand
ATGCGCTTCCTCAAAAATCCAGTCATAGAGTGCTGTAATCTTTGACACCATATCCCCGATGCCTGAATATATAAACTTCTCCGGTGCTGTGCGGATGACCTGTGTGTCAACTATGATACCATGCGCAAGCTTTGCAGGAACCGACGTACGCTTGCCGTGCACCAAAAGTGATGCACTGGCGCTAGAAAAACCATCGCTTGAGCTTGAAGTCGGCACACTGATAAATGGCAGATTTCTTAGAAAAGCTGCATATTTTCCTGCATCTATTACCTTTCCGCCGCCCACTGACACAACTGCCTTTGCCTTGTTTGGTATATCAAAGGCAAGGGTGATGATATCGTCTATCTCAACTGTATCAAGCTCGCTGTACTCAAGCACGGTGATACCGGCATCAGTAAGCGACTTCATTATAGTATCTCCAAACATATCTATGAGACCGTTTCCCATAAAAATGACTACGCTCGTCAGTTCATCACTCTTTAAATACTCTCCGATTTTGTTTAATGTTCCATTTCCCACCTTGAGGATTGATGGAATGGATATTGCTTTTCCTGTCTGCATTTTCATTCTCCTCTTTTTATTTAATATGCCCAACTATCATTGCTTTGCATCAAAAATTGTCGCACTGTAGCCCTGTTTTTTCTTGCTGTCATACATGGCGGTGTCTGCCCTTCTGTAGAGCTGGTCAAACGTGATACGATCCATTCCGTCATAAAAGCATGCGCCAAGACTGAGCAGTATATGCTTTCCATTCATCTCTGCTATATCAATATGCTCTATGTTTGAAAAAAGCCTGTCAAAAAAAGCTTCTGCCCGCTCTTTATCAAGCATCCCCGGTATAAATACCGCAAACTCATCCCCGCCCAGGCGAAGCACGACATCATCATCACGACATGATTTGCGCAGAGTATCAGCAATTGCTATTATCACCTTGTCACCTACCGCATGTCCATAGGTGTCGTTTATTGACTTAAACTTGTCACAATCCAAAAGACAGAGCAGACCGCACTGTTTGCGGACGAGATACTCTGTTATCTTATTCTCTCCACTTCCGCGGTTGCGTATACCTGTCATCAAATCAATCTGTGCCAGATACATGAGTCTGTTTTCACGTCGCTTTTCCTCGTCAATATTCTCCACGCAGTAAAGCACATGCCACAGCCTGCCATCTGCATCATAGTCTACAGGAATAAACCTTTCACGGCACCAGCCTGATACCTTTCCGATAAACTCGTGCACTATGGTATTTTTTCCACGAAGTCTGTCCTCTACTGTAGTGATATCCACAAATTCAAGTGTCTCTTTGCGCTGTGCCTTAGTACAGAACTCATTCATCACACTGTTTATATGCCCCGGGAAATCCTCATCTATCCTATATTCCCCCTCACTTTGCGGTTTTACCCCCAGGAAGTGTACAACCTCATCCAAAGTCTTTACTATATGGTATCTACGTGTCTGCACATTTACCAGTGCCATGGATATATAGATGCTTGAAAGCGATGAATAGCTGCTAAGCTTCGCTTCCTTATTCGACTTTGTGAAGGAATTGCGCAGCTTAAGCAATGATATAAGCAAGGTTCCTATCATATCCAGGAACGTGGTCAGTCCGAGAGTATCACTTTCCGGTGGATTATCCACACCGAAAAAGCCCTTTATCTCATCCTTGTAGCGGATTGGACATACCACCAGGTTTTTTACATTTTGCGCCTTTAACAGATTATAGGAGACCTTGTGCTCATCCTTTATCTGCTCTATATCTGTGATAATTACATTCCTGTCCTTGTCAAAGGCCTGATACCACCAGCCTATTATATCCATATCGACATTCTGTAATTCATGTATCTCCGGCACTATTCCATCCGCACACCACTCATATGTATTTTTGGTGACATGCTTCTCATCACAGTCCTCAAATATATATATGCGGTCAGAACCGATGTGTTTTCCGAAAAATCTGATAAACTCATTAATCTGCTCATCCGGTGTATCATAATTGAGTGCAGATCTGAGTGCCTCATTTATAACAAGCTCGTATTTTATAATTGTCTTCATACCTGCTGCATCCTCGTATTGTTACTTGTATATTACTCGTATTATTCAAAACCACCACACACATTCGCAAAACTGCACGATGTCCGCGCTTAACAACATTATACCAAATTTTTTCAAAAATGCACATAAATCATGGTATTCTTACCATTATTTTTTTCTCTTTATTTTCAATCATCGTAAGCACAGGAATGTGCTTCTTTCTGAGTGCACGTATAACCGGATATGTCTCAAATGCGTTTCCTTCCACATACACAGCCTCCGGTCTGTACTTTACAATCTGCTTCACCTGCTCCTTTACATATGCCTTCCACTGTGGCTTCTCCATCAGTACCTCTGCATATGCTGTCTCACTGTCAAGCTCTGTTAATTCAAGCTGCGGAACAGGCATTGCATCAACATGACAGATATGCACACCCTTTATGCCTCGTGCTTTTGCAACATTCATAAGCTGCTCGTTAGTCTGACTGTCACATGCCTTCGCTGCAGCATCCCACTTCCCGCCATACCATACTATCACAGAGCTGTCTTTATGAAGAGAAAGCGCCTTTTCGCATGCCTTTACAGCTTCATCCTGCTCCTTTACAGTCATGATAAAGCCTCCCTTGTGACAGAATATCGCACCGGAAATTCCTGTAGCATTTACCAGCTCCTCACCTTCAAGCCCAAGCCACTCTGCCGGAAAAGAACACTTGTAATTCATCGAATACTCTCTTTTCTGCGGCTGTATACAAAAGCCGCCTCTGTTTGACGGAAAAATAACAAACGCAATATCCGTCTCACTCAGAGCCTTCTGACACGGTATAAACTCAGGAAGCACCAGTATCCTGCTTGCCGGATCGTGCTTTGCAAGCACCTCCTCCACTCTCTTATCTGCTCTCTCATTGCCACGGTATCTCTCAAATTTGTTTTCCAGTATCATGCCTGCTACGCTTACCGCCTGAAAGAAAGCCTCATCGCTGCCCCCCTCATAATCCCATGACGGATTGAAATTGCCTATAAGTGTTGCAAGCTCGTTTTTCTCACCTGTGTTGTCATTGTTGTCGAGTGGCTGGACAAATGACTCATCAAATTTCACCGCAAGCTCCTCACCTAGAATATCCGCTCCAACAGCCTCCCACAACAGCCCAAATGCCGCATACGGCACACCGTTTTTCCTGATTCTGCTGTCCTTCTGGTGATGATCAAACTCACCACGCCCTATATCAAAAACTATTCCTGTGAAATCATCAGGCACACGGTTGCCCCTTGTTATGCTGATCTCAGGGTTTATATACAAAAGCAGGGCTGATGAGAACACATCATCTGCATGAAATTTGCCGCCATGTGTGAAGGCATAGGCATCCTCTTGTTTTATCTGCTCTATTAATCTGCTCATTTTTTTACCTCATATGTATTCTTTTACGTTGTGATACCTTATAACTCTTTAATCATAATTGTAATACTCAAAATGTCAATATAATTGATGCTAAAACATCAGTTGACATAAAGGGTTATCTGTATTACTATACATAATACAAATAATACATTTATATCACTTACAAGTTTTGTCAGATTACAGCCTGCTCATAAATACTGATGCATTTCAAACAGGCTATGACCTATAAACAGTAAGATACAGGAGGTTCACATGATAATAGAACTCGACATGTCAAGCAGCACCCCGATATACGTACAGCTTAGAAACCAGATTGTAAAGGGAATAGGCAAAGGCGAGCTAAAAACCGGAGAAAAGCTTCCAACCGTACGCCAGCTGGCAAGCGATGCCGGTGTAAACACAATGACGGTCAATAAAGCCTATCAGATTTTGAAAAATGATGGATTTATCCGTACAGACAGACGGCTCGGCGCTTTTGTGTCAGAATCCATCGCAGATGATACAGATTTTACTGAAAAGCTGGAATCAGAGCTTGAGCTTTTAAGTGCTGAAGCCTGTCTCACCGGAATGAGCCGCGAGGAATTTTTATCAATGTGCGATAAAATGTATTCACAAATGAAACCATGCACCGCTTAGCAGAGGAGGCTGACTATGGAAATTATCATGTTTATTATCTTTATAGTTACAAACCTTTTTATCATACTATGTATGCAATTTGCGTACACACACGCCTATAAATATGAAAATGGCATGTATCTCAATGTACATATTCCATCATCTCACAAAGAAGATGCCGAAGTCACCGAAATCGTCACCACCGGAAAACGCAAAATGAAACACTTTCAGATTGCCAATGTGATTATCTCCATTGCGATATGCTTTATTGTTTTTATTAACATTGCCGTTTTTGTTCTGGTATATATTGTCTGGATGTTTGCATATATATTTGGAATCATTCATATTCCAAACAGCTCCCACCGGAAAATGTATGCTCTGAAAATACAAAAAGGATGGATAATAGAAGCCCAACGCAAAAAGGTTTATATCGACACCCGCGTTTCAGCAGAAGCCGGTGCCACGACAGTCAGCTATAAATGGCACGCACTCTTTTTAATTACTGAGCTTGCAGCATATATACCATACTTTATGCTTGGTGACACCCATTACAATATCCTTATGATTTCGCTGTTTTTGTGCTCTGTTTTAATATCCACACTTTCGCTGGTATTTCATGCTTTTATAAACAAAAGCGAACGCCACGTATACAGCATGGATTCAAAGCTCAACCTTATTGTCAACAATACCATGAAAAAATATAAAAGCATCGCAATGCTTCTCCTAAGCGGACTAAACGCTGTCGCATGGATTTATGTAGCATTATACACAGGTATCACCGGAATACTTCCGGCATCATCCTATTATGTGTATATTTTCATTCAGTTAATAGCCGTTTTGGGATTTATTGTTCCAATTTATATGGGCTTAAACAGAAAGAAGGAACTGCTGTCTGCCAACACCTCACCAATAGATGTGGACGATGATGAATACTGGAAAACCGGCTACTACTATAATCCCGACGACAAACATATTCTCATTGAAAACCGCATGCAGTCCGGCAACTACACATTCAATTATGCTAAAAAAGGCGCGTGGATTTTCACAGGAATCACCTGTGCAATAACAGCCGGCTGTATCATCCTGGTGTTTGTCTGCATGCTTCCTTTGATTAATATACAGGAAAAAATCACTCTGACAAACAATAACCTTACTATTTCTGCCGGTGGCTATACAAGCGAGATTGATGTAAATGACATCACAGAGCTTAAGCTTCTGGACAAGCTGCCGGATGACGGTTTCCTGCGTACAAACGGAGCCTCTACAGACAGCTATGATATCGGCAGGTATGAAGGACGCACCCTTGGAAAATGCAGTCTGTATGTATTCGACGGATACGCTCCTATTCTCATGATAAAATCGGATGATACACTGGTGTTTGTAAATTCTAAGGAAGATGGTGAGATAGAGAGACTATAAGTGGAATTATGTCAATAAATTGTCATTTCGCGATTAAACATTTGTTCTTTCTATTTATACTGTAACCGTATAATTAAAAAGAAGGCAGGCAAAATCTATGAAAACACGACAAGAAGCATTAGACTACGGCTTATCATTTCCAAATACATATCAGGAAGCACCATTCCACGACCCAAACTGGCAGCTCATCCGCGTAAAGGACAGCAAAAAGGTTTTCCTGTGGACCTATGAGCGCAATGGTTTTATCAATTTAAATGTCAAGGTATCCCCTGCCTGGCGTGACTTCTGGAGGGATGCCTTCCCGTCGGTCATCCCCGGCTGGCATCAGAACAAGGACAACTGGAATACTATCATTCTCGATGGCAGCATACCGGATGATGCTATAAAAAACATGATTGCAGACAGCTATGACCTTGTCACCTATAATCCGACCCGGCTCATATATGAGGCTGTAAAAAGGATTCCAAAGGGTTGTGTTGCCACATATGCACAGGTTGCTGAGCTTGCAGGCAATAAAAAAATGTGCCGGGCTGTCGGCAATGCCCTACACAAGAATCCCAATCCTGATGAAATTCCATGCTACAGAGTGGTAAATGCAAAGGGTGAGCTGTCAGGGGCTTTTGCCTTCGGCGGAGCCGATGAACAGGCTAACCGTCTAAAAGCAGATGGCATTGAGGTCATAGACGGCAGGGTTGACCTTGATAAATATGGAATACGGATTGTAGATAATGTTATATATACAAAAACAACAGTGGAACCACTTACTTAAATAATGGTTCCACTGTTGTTTTTACGCATATATTCAATGATTGCAGCTACTATACTCTCTGCATTATCAAATTGTTTTTGAGCTTCTTCTTTCTATGCAATAATAATTCCCTCCTTTTGTATATTTGAATAATACGGCAAGCTGTTTACCCAATTTTTAAAGTGTTTTTCATTTTTAATATTCACACTTATCGGCACACCATACTCAAGTTCAATATCATAAGCTGCATCAAATATTTCATCCTCTATCTGTATAATCCTATCATCCGTCAGCTCCGTCAAAACCATTATATCCATATCTGAATTATCTCCATAATCTCCTCTTGCATATGAACCATATAATATCATCTGCTTTAACGAATCACCCATAATGCTTTTTGTCTTATTTCTGAACTCACATAATATCCGGTTTCTATCACTCATATTATCACTTCCTAATTCTTATAAAACAATTGTAGCTATTCATTTTCGCACCATATTTCTGATAAATATATCTTAACATCAAACCCTATTAAATACAAGAAACAGTTGCATCCTCTTATATATACAGCTTCCGAAACTGCGCCGGTGTCATCCCTGTAAGTTTCCTGAACATGACGATAAAATGGCTGGCATCTGAGTACCCCACATCAGATGCTATATCCTGCACCTTACGCCTGCTGTTTATAAGCAGTAACTCCTTGGCTTTATTGATGCGGTAGTTGGTCAGGTACTCATACACCGAGCAGTTCATAAACTCCGTAAAAACACGCGATAGATATTGCTGCGATACAAATACACCATCAGCAAGCTCCCTGGCACTGATATCGTCCATGTAGCTTTCTTCTATAGCATCTATAACAGGCTTTATAAAACGCACATAGCTTTGGTCATCATTATCGTGTGTGTGATTAGACTGGTCTGAGAGCAAAAGCATGATGCCATAACAGTCGAGTGAGAGCATTTGAGTATCACTGGAGCGTTCCTTAAAGTCTTCCACTGCCCTGTTAATCGCTTCCGACACCTCCATCCCCTTATTCTCATCAATCAGCCGGTATTCCTTTTCATCAAACATTTCCCTGAAGGCTGCCGCCATTGTCCCTGTAAAAGTGGCAAACTCTGTTTTCCATGGCAGGCTATTGCCGGATGAGATGGTTTTATTATGATATATGAGTCTATGTCTACAATATCTGTCATTGGCATAACTCTTACGCCATTTATAGAAATAGCCTCTGCTCCTGCAAATCTTAATTCATTTACCAATGTTAGTAAATCGTCTGCTGAAATACTACTTTCTTCTGTATCTGTTAAAGTAACTACTACTCCTTCGCCTGTAACATCTGTTGTGCCAAGCAATAATTGTGATTTTTTCAATTCTTCGTCTAATAATTCAGACGCTTCCTCATTGCTTTCTATTTTAGTTTGATATTCACTTATTTTTGTATTTGTATCTTCTAATTTTTCATTTGCTTCTTCCCATTTACTCTTCCATGAAGAAATTTGCTCTCTTAATTCTTCATCTCTCATATTTTCTATATCTGTTTCATTTACTTGCTCAACTGTTTTAAACTGTATAAACGATATAGATACAAGAATAACACATACGAGTAATATGCTTATTGACATTGTTATATTGGCTTTGTCAAGTTTTATTTTCAAGTTCTGTCACCTCTCTACTCTGTATATTTTATATATTTAGGGTTAAGCACACCCGTATATTTGCCTATTGTAATATTGTTTGATGTTTTTACCGATGCTTGTATATATCTATTTAAATACTCTATAGTTCCTCCAGCCCTTGTTAAAGCAGAGTTCATGTATATTGAACTTCCTATTGCTTTTATAACGAATGGAGAACTAATTTTTTCGCCATTTATATTAATTATATTTCCTTCGCATGTTAATGATGTTGTAGAAACTACTCTTTGGTCATTTATAGATATTGCTTCTGCACCAGCATTTTTAAGCTCATTTATTACGCCTAAAATGTCTGGCATATGCACAATTACCATGCTTGGATCTAATATGTTGCTATCTGCTGTAACAGTATTATTGTCTTTTAGTGTTACAATAACACCTTCTCCTGTAACATCTGTTAATCCAATTAATATATTATTTTTCTTTAATTCTGCTTCTTTCTCATCTGAACCATCTGTGTTTTCACTTGCTTGTTGTCTAACATTTTCTAGCTTTTTTTCTGATGATTGAAGCTCTGCATATGTTATGTCATATCTTTCTTTCCACTTTAAAACTTGATTTCTTAAATCGTTACTAGTAAATGTTTGTGACACAACTTTGTTTGCATTATTTGTTGTCCTTATTTGAATTACTACAAACATCGTAAGTATTAAACATACTATTCCCAAAGTAATTGCTATTTGTTTTTTATTCAATCTAAATCTCTCCTTTTAAACGCTCTCTCTAAAGTATGCATCATCCGTATTCAAGTTCATATTTATAAAGATTTCGCCTGGATTTTCTTTTTCTTATATTATTTCGTTTTTCTAAGCTCGTTAATACGTTCTTTGATGGATTCAAATTCAGCCTTGTGTTTAAAGGATACAGAACCCGGGTTACGGCTTAAGATACGTGTAGCATGCTTGCGCATCTTCTGGGAGCGGTGATCAACACGATCTCTGGCTGCCTGGAGCCGGTTCTGGAATTCTTCGGTGAGTTCTTCTTTGCTCTTGTTAAATTCTAATCCTTTCTCTTTCAGATAATCCTGGAACTTTGTCTTGTCGTCCTCCGCAAAGGCATGTATCACATCAAGACGTTTCTGCAGACGCTGGACTTCCTCGTTTTCAAGGATGATCTTCTTTAAATCAAATGCTTCCTGTGCAGATGTAATCATATCCCAGATAAAATAAACCGCGAATATGATATCGATGACCATCAGAGGTACAGCAGGAAGGGATAAAACAAGTTTTTCAATCGGGGTATGCACAAGCCCGGTCAGAAGCAGTGCACAGACACCCCATGTGAGAGAACAGCCAAGACAGATATAACCGTGCAGGTTACAGAAGTCGTAGGTGTAATCCCAGTATTTGACATGGAAGATCTGTTCCATCGCCCATCCGGTAAAGTATTCAAGCAGGGTGGCACCAAGCATACCGAACAGGAAAATTAAAAAATAGTTATTGCGGACCGGAATGGTGGAAATCAGAATGATCACAGCACCAAATCCGTAAATCGGAAGAAACGGACCATGCAGGAATCCGCGATTGACCCATTTCCTGTGTTCCCATGATACATATAAGCTTTCACCGATCCATCCGATGAGGCAGTAGATGATGAAAAAGGCAATCCATTGCCAGAGATTATAAGCGAACATAACATCCTCCTTTGTGTTTGTGTATAAAGATAACATAAGTATAACATTTGTTGTTTGTGAAGAAAATATACATTTTCAAACATATATATGGAACCGTTCAAATAATTGAAATGTTGCTGCAGGCATCATAGGGAATCGTTCCAGGCATTGTTGAGTCGTTCGATCACGACCGGAATATCATCCATGTTAAGTCCGGAATAGTTGATGATCGCGGTGTGGTCGTACCGGCTTATATCAGATTTGAAATCAAAGCTGTAATAATCGGAAACGAATGCAAGCGTGATATCGTGTGCCTGAGCCATCGCCTGTAATTCCTGATCACTTTTTTTGCTGTCAATATGCAGCAGAAAATGCAGTCCTGCATTTTCCTTGCTGATTGTGATCCTATCAGCAAGCGGACTTTGCTTAAACCCTGCAATCAACTCGTCACGCAGACTGCGATAGTGGTTCCGCATACGATTGATATGTTTCTCGAAATATTGATCACGTATAAAGGCTGCAAGTGTATACTGCTCGAAATTCG
>OGLM01004567.1_pt1 | contig 10068 bp, 10 predicted proteins | sample 1572531 | NCBI WGS metagenome assembly OGLM01 (sample SAMEA2581909, study PRJEB24529) | metagenome | biome: Human gut stool | place: China | collected 2011 | reverse complement strand
CAGTCCCGACGCCGCGCTCGCGCCCGAGGAGACACCGAACGCCAGCGCCAGCGGCAGCGCGACCGCGCAGACCGTCAGGCCTGCCATCATGTCGGCGAGCAGCTTTTTCGAGTTGTAGCCCGCAAACTCCTGTTTCAGGCTGCCAAAAAATGCAGAAATCATAGCAAATCCTCCAAAAAACACATACCTTTAAACTATAGCACGCGCCATGGAGGGGCGCAAATGGCAAAAGGGACGTATTTTAACGCATTTTTTACACCATTGCATCTTCTTTGCACAAATCCCGCCATTTTCCCCGTCCAGCCGCCGTTTTTACGCAGAAAACGACCTTCCGTTCTCCGGCAGGAGAACGGAAGGCCGTTACTCAGTCTTTCTTGAAAAACGCCACGGCGACCACGCCGGGACCGGTGTGCGTGCCGATCACGCTGCAAATGAGCGTGGAGTCGAGCATCTCCACCCTGCCCTGCCAGATGTCGCGGCTGTCTTCCACATACTTTTTAAGATAGGTATCGCTCAGGCCGCTGTAGCCCAGCAGGATCGGCTCCGCCGCTCTCGTGGATCTTCTGCACGAGCAGGTTGTTGCCCTGCTTCGACCCTCTCGCCTTGCCGATGAGCTGGATCTCGCCGTCGACGACCGTGATAACGGGCTTGATGTTGAGAAGTCCGCCGGCAAAGGCGACGGTCTTGGAGATGCGCCCGCCCTTCTTGAGATATTCGAGCGTATCAAGCAGCGCGACAAGGCAGATTTTCCCGCGCTTTTCGACAAGTGCTTCGGCGATGGCACGCGCGTCCATGCCCTGCTCCACGCATTGGAGCGCATACTCTGCGAGGATACCCGCACCGATGGCCGCGCTCCTGCTGTCCACGACAAAGATGTTGTCGTATTCCGCCGCGGCAATGCAGGCGGACTGATAAGTGCCGGAAAAGTCCGAGGCGATCGTCAGGACGACCGCGCTGTCGCCCGCAGCCCGCACCGCGGCATACTCCTTGTCAAAGGCCGCGGGCGTTGCCTGACTCGTCGTCGGCAGCTGGTCGCTCTCCACAAGGCGCTCATAGAAACGCTGCTTGTCGATCGTCACGCCGTCGATGAATTCCTCGTCACCAAAATGCACCGTCAGCGGGACGATGCGAAAGCGGTCTTTGATGCGCTCGGGCATATCGACCGTCGAATCCACAATGATCTGAACACTCATGCTCTTGTTCCTCCGTCATTTCTCATTCCGGGCGGCAGCGCCGCCCTCCGTTTTTTTCGGTGTAAATGTTCTCCAGATTGCCGCTGATGAGCGAAAGTGCACGGTACATCGTCCGCCGTTCCTCCTCGCTCAGCCCCTCGGACGCAGCGTCTACGATGCGTATGATCTTCTCGCTGATCGCACAGCCGACTGTTTTCCCCTTTTCCGTCAGGTGGAGAGGACTTTTGTAGCGCTTGCCCGCTCCGCTTGCGCAGGTGATGTAGCCATTCTTTTCAAGATCGTCCAATGACCGCGAGATTGCCGCCTTGTCCTCGTCGCAGCGCTCGCACAGCTCCGCGGCTGTCATCTCACCGCAGCAGGAGAGATAGTAGAGGCAAGACACGTGCGGCCCCTTGAGCCCGAATTCCGCCATTTCTTCCGCCTTGATGCGCTTGATGCCGCGGTTGATGCGCGCGATCAGAACGGTAAAGGTCTCGAAGCGCTCCTCCATATCTGTGTCCTCCTTTTTTCTTTCATTTGTTGATAAATCAACAAGCCTGCCTATCATAGCGCACAGATGTTGATTTGTCAACAAGTTTTATCAAAAAAAGGAAGCGCCTGCATGCAGACGCTTCCTTTTCAACGCAAAACCGTATTTTGTTTCAACTCAGAACGACACATGCATAAACAGTGCCACGCAGCACAGGACGAGTGCAAACGGCACATAGACGAAGCGGCCCACGTTGTACCACAGCGCACCGCGCGCCTTCTTGCTGCCGGTGTTCACCGCGGCGAGCAAATCCTCCTTTTTCATCACGTAGAACCAGGAGATCGCACCGAGCGTCGCGCCAATGGGAATGATATAGATGGACACGAGATCCATCCACGGGCCCCATTTGCTGATTGGCTCCATGAAGATACCGATACCGAGGCACAGCACGCACAAAAGCGCCAGCACCGCCGTGCGGCTGAGTTTAGGGAACTTATGCAGTAGCGACTCTGCCACCGCCTCGAACATATTTTGCAGTGAGCTGATGCCCGCGAAGATCATCGCAAGATAGAGAATGATGGCGAACAGACGGCCCAGCGGAATATCCTGCAAAATGGTCGGCAGCGTGACAAAGAGCAGGCTCGGGCCCGCACCGACGTCCAGCCCGTAGGAAAAGCACGCCGGAATGATGACGAGCGCCGCGACCACGGCGGCAATGGTGTCAAAGAGCGCCGTATGCTGCGCGACGTCCACCACGTCCTCGTCCTTGGAGAGGTATGCGCCGTAGACGATCATACCGCTGCCGGTGACGGACAGCGAGAAGAACGCCTGCCCCATCGCCCAGATCCAGATCATCGGGTCGGTCAGAGCCTCCCAGCGCGGGGTGAACATGAAAAGATATCCCTCCGCCGCGTTCGGCAGCAGCGCCACGCGCACCGCCAGAACGAGGAAGATGAGGAAAAAGAGCGGCATCATGACCTTGTTGGTCTTTTCGATGCTGTGTGCGCCGAGGAAGAGCGTCAGCAGCGTGCCGACGACCACGACGATGTGATAGGGAATGACCGAGTAGGGCGTGCCGGAGAAGGCTCCGAACCACGCGGCGGCGTCCGCCGTCATGAGCGTACCGAGGAGGGAGTCCGCCAGCGCCTTGAGAATGTAGGTCACGATGACAGCGTAGCCGATGGCGATGCACATGGAGCCCGCCAGCGGCAGCCAGCCGAGCAGTCCGCCGGCCTTGCCCGCGCTCCTGCCGCGCGTGGCCCAGGCATTTTCATAGGCACCCAGCGTGCCGGTCGCCGCGCGGCGGCCCATCGCAAACTCCGCCGGCAGGCCGACGTAGCTGAAAATGAACACGAACAGCAGGTAGATCAGCAAAAAGGCCCCGCCGCCGTTGCTGCCCATCTTGTTGGGAAAGCCCCATACGTTTGCCATGCCGACCGCCGAGCCGACCGAGGCCAGAATAAAGCCCCAGCGGCTGGCAAAGCTCTTTGTGTTTTTCGTGTGCTTCATGGTGTTCTCCCCTTGGGCCGTCCGCATCCCGGCAAGGCGGCCCGCTTCCTTCCGTAATCATAGCAAAGCCCCGACCCGCAGTGGTCAGGACTTTGTTATTCTAAAGCTTTGATGCGTAAAAGTCAAGCGTTTTCCGGAAAACGCATCCGGATCGCGGCGACGGGATCCGATTCACCGCCGGGCTGTGGTAAGCGAAAGCGAAATTTGCCGCGGCGTGCGCCAAAAAAGGCTTGCGTGCCGCGCCTTTTTTGCACATAATAGGGACAAGAAATTTTCCCCGACGGAGGTTATTTTATGTCTAAGCCGATTCGCAAGCGCAGCGAGGTCGCTGCCGAGTTTACCTGGGATCTCACCGACATCTTCCCCTCAGACGAGGTGTGGAGGGCCGAGTACGAGGCGCTCAAGCCCTATGCCGAAGCAGTCGCCGCCTATCAGGGCCGCCTCGGTGAGAGCGCGGAGACGCTGCTGGCCTATTTCCGGCTCGACGATGAGCTGAACGTCCGCGTCGGCCGGCTCTACGGCTACGCCAACTGCAAGGCGGACGAGGATACCTCGAACGGCTTTTATCAGGACCTGCGCGGCAAGGCGCTGAGCCTTTCCGTCACGCTCTCCGGCGCGGGCGCGTTTGCCGCGAGCGAGCTGCTTGCACTCAGCGATGAAACGCTCACGCGCTTCTACGCCGAGCAGCCGGAGCTGGCGACCTATCGCCGTCCCATCGAGCGGGTCCGCCGCCGCAGGGCGCACGTCCGTCAGGTCCATGTACGGCGACACGCCGCAGAACCGGCGCAGGTAGGTCAGCTCCCGCCAGGTGCCATACTGGGTGACGTAGGGGCAGCCCACGTCATTGCCCAGCCCCACCGGAATGCCGTTGGCAAGGGCCGTTCTGGCACTTTCCACCACGCCGTCAAAGACGATCCTGCCATTGTACTGGTCCTTCTCGGAAGCGCCGGAAATGGCCGGGTCAAACAGTGCATAGGGCAGCGCCGGGGAGATGGTGGTGCAGACGAAAGCACCCCGCTCCTTGTAGAGCCGGATGGTCTCCTCGTCCATCTTTGCGCCATGCTCGATGGAGTCCACGCCGTTTTCCAGCGCCACCTTCACGCCCTCGGGCGATTCGGTGTGGGCAGCCACGGGATACCCCAGCCTGTGGGCTTCATCACAGACGGCCCGGACCATCTCAGGCTTCATCTTCAGCTCGCCGGGGGTGCCCTTTTGGGTGGCATCCAGCACGCCGCCCGTGATCATCAGCTTGACCAGGTCTATCCCCTGTTCATCGGCCCTGCGGAGCTGGGCCAGCGCTTCGGCATTGTTGTGGGCCGCCACCGCCACCGAGCCTGCCATGTGCCCGCCGGGCACCGAGATGCCCTCGTTGGCGGCAAGGATGCGGGGAGCCAGGATCTTCCCCTTTGCCGCGTCGTCCCGGCAGCGGGTATCGAAATCTGTCAGACCGCCCACGGTGCGGATGGTGGTCACGCCGCCCAGCAGTTCCAGCTTGGCGTAACTGCACACCAGCCGGTAGGCCACCGCCCGGGTCAGGCCATTGCTCAGGATCCTGCGCACCAGTGCGGCGTTATCCCGGGGCTTTGCGCTGGGCTTGCCGTTGCCCGCCAGATGAACATGCAGGTTGATGAGGCCCGGCATCAGGTAACCGCCCTTAAGGTCCACCTTCTCATACCCCTCACAGGGGGCGGTATCCTCCACGATGGCAGTAATCTTCTCCCCGTCCACCAGCACCATCTTGTGCGCCACCGGTTCCATCTGTTCGGTGCCGTCCAGCAGGATGCAGTTGAAATAGGCTCGTTTCATCCGTATTCTTCCCTTTCCATTCCGGCGCAGGCCGTTTTCTTTCAGTATATCACGTTTGCGGAAGCGATAAAAGACATCTGTCGTTTTTTCTTCTGCCTCCTGCATTGACATTTCCCGCCCCGGTGGGTACACTTATAAGGTATTCTTTTCTGAAAGGGGGCCCCGCCATGGCAACGGAAGCCAAACTGCGTCAGCTGGCAGACCGCGGCTGTCCGGTCTACTATTTTTATTCCAGCGAGCGGTATCTTGTCCGGCAGGCGGTGTCTGCCGCCGTCCGGATACTGAGCGCTGACACGGATGAGGAGACCACCGTGCTGGACGGTGCCGCGCCCGAGATCGAGCAGCTCATCATGGCAGCGGGCACCATCTCCTTCTTTGGCACCCGCCGCGTGGTGGTGCTGCCCGAGCTTGACCCCGCCGCCTACAGTGACAAGGATCTGGAGGAACTGTGCAGCACCCTTGCCAGCCTGGAAAATGCCGTGGTGGTGCTGGGCAGTGTGTTCGAGCTGGAGCGCAGCAAGCTCAAGACCGGCAAGCGGGCACAAAAGCTGATTGCTGAATGCAAGAAGCTGGGCTTTGCCGAGGAGCTTTCCAAACCCAAGCCCTACGAGCTGAAGATGATGCTCATTGAGCGGGCCAAGGCACAGGATACCACCCTGCCCGAGGGCGCTGCCGCAGCCCTGCTGGAGCGGTGCGGCGAAGATCCCTTCCTGCTGGAAAATGAGGTAGACAAGCTCTGTGCCCTTTCCGGCTACCAGACTGTTACCGCCGCCATGGTGGCTGAGATGGGCACCGTGAGCCTGGAAGCGGATGTGTTTGAGATGATCCGGATGATCACCGCCAAAAACGCCACCGGTGCCTGCAAAAAGCTGCAGACCCTGCTGCGCTTACAGCAGGAGCCCATTGCCATCACCGGCGCAATGATCGGCAGCTATGTAGACCTGTACCGGGTCAAGCTGGGTGCTTCCAAACGGAAGAGCTACGCCGCCGTGTTCAAGGATTTTGGCTACAAGGGCAGTGATTACCGGCTCAAGCGCTCAGCCGAAACGGCATCGCATTACACGCTGGGCCAGCTGGAGACCTGCCTGCAGGTGCTGCTGGACCTCGATAAAAGTTTGAAGAGCCAGCCCGTGGATGTGCAGACCCTGCTGGAAACAGCACTCTGCCGTCTGGCGCTGGCGGGGAGCGGACGATGAGCGAACGAGAACTGCTGCACACCGACCGGGTGCTGGTGGTGGAGGGCAAATACGATGCCGCCCGCCTTTCCCACCTGACCGATGCCATGATCCTGCTGACAGACGGCTTTGGCATCTACAAGGACAAAAAACGCCAGCAGCTGCTGAAAACCCTGGCGAAGAAAAACGGCCTGATCCTCTTCACCGATTCCGATGCCGCCGGGTTCCGCATCCGCACCTACATCACCAATCTGGTGGGGGCAGAAAACGTGGTGCAGGCCTACGTGCCCGCCATCCATGGCAAGGAAAAGCGGAAGCCCCAGCCTGGCAAGGAAGGCCTGCTGGGCGTGGAAGGCGTGGACGATGCCATCGTCCTGCAATGCCTGCGGGATGCACTGGGCGCAGAAGCCGGGGCCGAACCTGCCCGCCCGGAGGGTCGGCAGATCACCTACACCGACCTGTACAACTGGGGGCTTTCCGGCACCCCGGGCAGTGCCGAGCGGAAATACCAGCTGCTCAACGCGCTGGGCCTGCCGCCCCGGCTCTCCAAAAAGGAGCTGGTGGAGGCGCTGAACCGGCTGTACAGCTTTGAGCAGCTGGATACCCTGCAGGCCGAAATACTCGAAGCACACTGACAGACAAAAAGGAGACCGCACCGCGCGGTCTCCTTTTTGCGTTACAGGGCAACATCCAGCGCCATCATCAGGGCAAACCCTGCCACCACACTGATGACCCCCGCCGGCTCGTCTGCCTCCACGGCTTCCGGGATCATCTCCTGTGCCGTCACGCAGACCATGCACCCGGCGGCAAGGCTCATCAGCCAGGGCAGGGCCGCACTGACCCACCCGGCCAGCGCAAGGGCCAGCAGGCCCCCCAGCGGCTCCACAAGGCCGGAGGCAGCCCCCGCCGCAAAGGCGCGGCACTTAGACTTCCCCTCCTGCGCCAACGGCAGGCTGACCGCAGCCCCCTCTGGAATGTTCTGCAGCCCGATGCCCAGCGCAAGGGCCAGCGCCCCGCTGATGGCATCCGGTTCTCCCCGCAGGGCCAGTGCGGCAGCAAGGCCCACCACCATGCCCTCGGGCAGGTTGTGCAGGGTGACTGCCAGCACCATCCGCCCACAGCGGCCCGGCCCGGCGTTCAACAGGCGGCCTGCCAGCGTTTCCAGCCGCAAAAGTCCCACCGCTCCCAGCAGCAGGCCCACGGCAGGCGGGACCCATGCAGGCAGCGGCCCCTGCTCTGCCCGCTCAATGGCCGGCAAAAGCAGGCTCCATACGCTGGCCGCCAGCATGATGCCCGCCGCCATGCCGCAGAGCATCCGCCGGGTGACAGGCTCCCCGGTCTTTCGCAGCAGGACCCCCCCCGCCGCACCGGCTGTGGTGCAGAGCATCGGCAGCAGCAGCACTGCCGCCGTCAGGAAAATCTGTTTCAAATCGCACTCCCCCTTTTCCCGGTCTATGCCAGGGCGGCAGGAGGTGTGCAGAGAGCGACCCTAAACAGGATCTTCAAAAGGATTTCTGCAAAATTTCTTTGATCTGCTCCAGATCCTCTACAAAATAGATCCCCTGCTGGCGTTCCGGGGAGGAGAGCCCCTTTTCGATCATCCGGGCAAGCAGGGCTTTCAGGCCATCGTAGTAGCCGTGCAGGTTATAGAGGATGCAGGGCGCATCCAGATGCCTGAGCGACACCTTGGACATTACCTCGGCGATCTCCTCCAGTGTGCCGGTGCCGCCGGGAAATGCAATAAACGCATCCCCCAGCGCGATCATCTTTGTTTTGCGCTCAGTCATATCCTTTGTCACGATCAGCTCCGTCAGCCCCTCGTGCTGCAGCTCTCCCTGCACAAAAAACTCCGGTTCCACGCCGGTCACTTCGCCCCCGGCGTTCAGGGTGCTTTCGGCGATCTCTCCCATCAGGCCGCAGCGGGAGCCGCCGTACACCAGCGCGTTCCCGCTCTCCCCGATCCACCTTCCCAGCTCCTGGACCGCCTGCTTCAGGGCCGGATCATTGCCCTCGTTTGCGCCCAGATATACCGTAATGTTCATTGTATTCTCCCCCAGTTTTGTTTTTTGCCTTATTTTATCACGCTTTTCTCCGGCAGAAAAGCGGGCGGGCCGGTTTTCCTTGCAAATACCGCCGGACTGTGTTATGCTGAGAGGAAAAAGGGGGATTTTCCTTATGAAAACAGCATTGACCATTGCCGGAAGCGATTCCAGCGGCGGCGCAGGCATTCAGGCCGACATCAAGACCATGACCGCCAACGGTGTGTTTGCCCTGAGCGCCATCACGGCTCTGACGGCCCAGAACACCACCGGCGTGACCGGAATCTTTGAGACCACACCCGAATTTCTGGCCCAGCAGCTGGATGCGGTGTTCACCGATATCTACCCGGATGCCGTCAAGATCGGCATGGTGTCGTCGTCTGCGCTCATTGAGACCATTGCCGAAAAGCTGCGCCAGTACGATGCAAAACACATCGTGGTCGATCCCGTGATGGTGGCCACCTCCGGCTCCAAGCTTCTGCAGGACAGCGCCATCCAGATCCTGACCGGGCAGCTTCTGCCCATGGCCGAGGTGGTCACGCCCAACATTCCGGAGGCCGAGATCCTGTCCGGCATGACCATCACCGATACCGCCGGGATGGAGGCCGCTGCAAAGTGCATCAGCGAAAAATATGGCTGTGCCGTGCTCTGCAAGGGCGGCCATAAGGTAAATGATGCCGACGATCTGCTCTGGCGCAACGGCAGCGGCAAATGGTTCCACGGCGAGCGCATCGCCAACCCCAATACCCACGGCACCGGCTGCACCCTGTCCAGCGCCATTGCCTCCAATCTGGCAAAGGGCTATCCCCTGGATGCCGCCGTAGGGCGGGCCAAGGCATATATTTCAGGCTGCCTGTCCGCCATGCTCGATCTGGGCAAAGGCTCTGGCCCCATGGACCACATGTTCGCCCTGCGCGGCGAATTCGTGGAGCACTGAGCCACAAAAAAAGGGCGATGATCTCTCATACGCCCCAGAACAGGATTCCCAGTCCCGCCGCCAGCAGGATCATTCCGATGGGCGACGGGGCTTTTTGCGTCCGCTTCTTCCAGACAAAATGCACCGCCCATAAAACAGCGAACACAAGGATCGATCTCGCATCCGGTGCAAATCCATCCGCCAGCGTTTTGATGCCGCCCAGTGTGGAGAGCATCATGTTCAGCGCGGTCGCCAGGATCATGGCCACCACACAGGGCCGCACACCGGAAAGAAAGGCTTCCACGCCCGCATACTTCATCAGGTTTTTCAGCACCGCCGCGATCAGCAGGATGATGAAGAACGAGGGCAGCACCACCCCCAGCGTAGCGATCAGCGCCCCCGGAAAGCCGCCCTGTGATGACCCGATAAAGGTTGCCATATTGATTGCCAGCGGGCCCGGGGTGGACTCGGAAACGGCGACAAAACTCAGGAATTCTGCTTCGGTCAGCCAGCCATAACGCAGCACGGTCTCCCGCACCAGCGAGATCATCCCGTAGCCGCCGCCGAAGGACAGCGCACCGATCATGAGGAAATTCCAGAAAAGTTCTACATAGATCACGGCTTCTTCTCCCCCTTCCGCAGCTGCTGTACTGCATACACCAGCAGCCCGGCCGCACCGCTGAACAGGATGTAAAAAATGGAAGAGAAGGACACTGCTGCAATGGAACAGCCCACCATCGCTGCCGCAACCGTGGTCAGGATGACAATATTGAAGACGCTGTGTTCCAGCTGCTTCAGCATTTTCAGTCCGGCGGAAAGGATCAGATAGATCACACACACCTGAATGCCGTGGAACGCACTTGCCACCACCGAAAGGCGGAGGAACTGGTCAAAGAACAGCGAGATCAGATAAATGACCGCGAAGGACGGGAGACACACCGCCACCGTAGACGCCGCCGCG
>OGLM01004565.1_pt1 | contig 10071 bp, 7 predicted proteins | sample 1572531 | NCBI WGS metagenome assembly OGLM01 (sample SAMEA2581909, study PRJEB24529) | metagenome | biome: Human gut stool | place: China | collected 2011 | reverse complement strand
GGAGATGATCATTTCGTTCTGCCCGCGCGTGATCTTCAATATGCCCGGGATCATGCCCCAGAAGCCGCCGGCCACCGCGCCGGCCAGCAGCGCCAGCAAAATACCGCCGAAGCCGGTCAGGCCCGTAAAGTAGCAGGTCAGAAATGCCGCGATGGAGCCCATCAGAAACTGGCCCTCACCGCCGAGGTTGAATACGCCGCAGCGGTACGCGAAGCACGCGCACAGCGCCGTGAACATCAGGGGCGTCGCCTTGGCCAGCGTCGTGCCGATGCCGGCCTTAGAGCCGAACGCGCCCTGGAACAGGTATTTGACTGCGAGGAACGGATCCGCGCCCAGCGCGGCCATGAGGGTAAGGATGGCAAATCGTATCATTAAGATGGCCTGTTTTTCAGATGGTCGTTTCAGGCCGCAAATATACGCAAAATTCCCTGACGCCGCAAAAACCGTCCCGCCACGCCCATGTAAAACGTGCCATTTCCTGCGGCAGCATACGTGCCGGTCCGGGCGAGGAAACAGGTGCGGATTTGTATGTTAGGGAAAATGCACCTAACTTTGTGGCAGGTTTCGGAAAATGTATGATTGGGTTCTGTCTCCACGGGCCTGCCAACACCTCTAAACCTCAAAAACTAACCAAAACGAACCAAGACTAACCAAGACTAACCAGACATGCTGAAACGACTGCTCCTCACAGCCCTGCTGGCGCTCTGCCTCGCCCCGGCCCTGCTTGCCCAGGACCGCTACGTGGCCTTGAACGCCGCCAACTTCCCCGACGCCAACTTCCGCACTTACCTCAAGGCCAAGTTCTCCGCCAACACCAAGACGGAAAACAACGTCACCTACATCGACCGCACCGCCGTCAACGCGATCAACATCGGCTTGTCCGACGGCAAGGTCAACAACACCCAGGTCTACTACACCAAGATTGCGAGTCTGGAGGGCATCAAGCTCTTCGAAAACCTGCAGACTCTGACCCTGCCCACCAACCAGAAGCAAAGTAAGTATGCGCTGAAGGAGATTGACGTCAGCGGCATGCCCCACCTCGACACCATCACCAACGGCATGGCCAAGTACAAGGTCTCCAACCTTGTGGCCAACAAGGCCGGTGGAGCTTCGTCCACCAGCGCTCCACACGCCAAGTTCAGCATAGCCCTCAGCAAGGTGGTGGCCGATGACTGCCCCAGTCTGCAGGAGGTGATTCTGAGCGGCTATACGTCGCTGAAAAGCGTGTCGTTCGAGGGAACTACGGCCAACTCGCTCAAGAACCTTTTCGTGACAAAGACGGGCCTGGAGCGCCTTGACGTCTCCGGCCTGCCCAACCTCGTCAATGAAGGCTCATGGACTTCCTCCATCACCGACAACTACTGGACAGAAGATTACAAGGCGAGCACCGGCGACAACAGCGTCTGGAACGCCATGAAGGCATACAGCACTTTCTGTGTCGACGACTGCAAGTACCTCGTCGAACTGGTAGTGGGCGAACACCAGTGGAAGTACTTCAGCATCAGCAACTGCGACAAGCTGAAGAGCGTGGACATCTCCGGCCTCACCGAGCTGGTGCGCTTCGTGGCTCATTTCTCGAACACCAGCACCGCCAGCGGCACCTCCTATAGCCTGAGCGACAAGACTGATAAGTACACCTGCAACCACATATACACCTTCCATTCCGGAGGCCAGCTGGAGAAGGTCGTCCTGGGCGACAACTACAAGTACCTGCGCGTCGTCAGCATCAAATACGGCCTGCTCACAAACTCCGGCATTGCCATCGGTAAGCTCGCGCCCACGGTGAAGATGCTCGACCTGAGATACAACAAGCTTACGGCATTCGACGTGAAGCCATTTACGCAGGTGCTCTACCTCGACCTGGGCTACAACCGAATCCACCACCTCGACCTGCCCCCCAACAAGAGCCTCTACTCGCTCGGCATCTCCGACAACTGCCTGACGCGCATGGACCAGTTCAAGCCCGGAGGCAAGCTCGTCTATACGCAGCTGGGCGACCGCATCAACCCGTTCCAGTACGTCCGCGTGGGCGACGCCTGGCGCTACCGCGTAATCGACGACCCCGCCGACGCGCAGTACATCGAGACGGGCGACGACCCCGAAAACCAGAAATACTACTGGGCCATCCACGGCGGACACATTGGCAACCCCGACAATGACGAGATGAAGTACGGCACCACCCCCACCGGACGCAAGGAGGACCCCTGCTACTTCTATTTCGACAGCCCCCTGACCGACGGCCAGTACTGGTACCGCAACCCGTACACCAAGACCGACCACTTCATGCACAACTGGATCAAGGTGACGCTGTGCAAGGGCGCCGACGAGGCGGACTTCGACAAGACCCGCACCTTCTACCTCGCCGGCGAGTTCAACAACTGGCAGCCCACCGAAAGGCACGCCTTCGTCTACGACCCCTCCACCGACACCTACGAGCTCCTGGTGAGCGACGTCGAGCTGCGCGGCGACTTCCGCATCTGGGACGACATGGACCCGGCCAAGGTGTCCGTCAACCTCGGCGGCCACGCCGACGAGAAGACCCAGTACAACGGCCGCGGGAACCACATCTTCTTCGCGCCCACCGTGAAGCACAAGGTCGACACCGACGAGAGCCGCAATTTCTCCACCTACAAGCAGGGCGAGGACGACTCCACCGGCGGCGGATACATGAACCCCCTCGTCGAGATGCGCTACAACCCCGGCGACGACGCCAACAACTACGTGCGCGTGATCGCCGGCACGCCGACGAGCGCCGGCATCACCCTTGACGACGAGGCCCCCGTCGAGCTCTTCGACTTGCGCGGATTCCGCGTGGACCCGGCCTCCTCCGCCCCCGGCGTATACGTCCGCCGGCAGGGCCGACAGGTCTCCAAGGTCGTCATCCGCTGAGAGCTGAGAGCTGAGAGCTGAGAGCTGAGAGCTGAGAGCTGAGAGCTGAGAGACCGCTTCGCATTCACCGGTGCGTCGCTGTTCTCTCAGCTCTCAGCTCTCAGCTCTCAGCTAAAGCTCTCAGTTCTCAACTTTTTTTACTATCTTTGCGGCATGGCAAAGAAGCAGACATTCGGCACCCGCGTGGGGCTGATCGCCGCCACGGTGGGGTCCGCCGTGGGACTGGGCAACGTGTGGCGCTTCCCGGCGGAGGTGCAGCAGGGGGGAGGCGCCGCCTTCCTCATCATATACATAGGGTGCGTGGTGCTGCTCGGATTGCCTGTCATGCTGAGCGAGATGGCGCTGGGCCGCGCCGGGCGTACCGACGTAGTGGGCGTCTTCCGCCGCTTCTCGCCCCGTACCAGATGGTGGGGGGCCGGCGCCATAGCCCTGCTCGCCTCGTACCTCATCCTCTGCTTCTACATGGTGGTGGCCGGATGGACGCTCGAGTACTTGTGGCAGTCGCTGACGGGCGACCTCTTCGCCGGAGTCCCCGCGTCCGGCCACGCCATGGAGCAGGGCTTCAAGGCGAAGATGGAGAGCTTCATCTGCTCCGACTACCGCCCCCTGGCGGCCACATACGTCATGATAGCCGTCAATATGGGCGTACTGCTCATGGGTGTGCGCAAGGGGATAGAGCGTGCCAGCAACGTCATGATGCCGGTGCTGTTCCTGCTGCTGGCCGTGCTGCTGGTGGTGTCGCTGCGCCTGCCCGGGGCGCACGAGGGACTGAGCTTCTTCCTCGACCCCGACTGGAGCCGGATCACCGGCGCCACCGTCGTCGACGCCCTCGGCCAGGCCTTCTTCTCCCTGAGCCTGGGCATGGGCATCCTCGTCACCTACGCCGCCTACTACCCGCGCGCCACCAGGCTCGGGCAGACGGCCGTCACCGTAGCCGGGCTCGACCTGCTCGTGGCATTCATGATGGGCATGATCATCTTCCCGGCGGTGATGAGCTTCGGACTCGACCTCGACGGCCTGCAGGGCACCACACTGGTCTTCGTGACGCTGCCTGAGGTGTTCGCCTCCATGCCCGCCCCGCAGCTGTGGGCCATCCTCTTCTTCCTGCTGCTGCTCATGGCCGCCTTGACATCTACGATTTCCATTTCCGAAGTCAGCATCTCGTTCGTGTGCGACCGCTTCGGGCTCACTCGCCTGCGGGGCTGCCTGGCCGTGCTCTCGCCCCTGTTCATCCTCTCGGCGCTATGCTCGCTGAGCTTCGGCTCCCTGGACGGGATACGGATATGGGACCGCAACATCTTCGACTTCCTCGACATGCTGGCCACCAACATCTGCCTGCCGCTGGCGTCGCTGCTGACGTGCCTGTACATCGGCTGGGGCGCCCCGCGCCGCCTGCTCCGCACCCAGCTCACCAACCACGGTCGCCTGCGCGTGCGCCTCTACCAGGTCATCCTATGGATCATCCGTGTCCCGGCGCCGCTGCTCATCCTCCTGATCTGGCTCAGCAACTTCAGGTAGATAGTCGAGAGTTGTCGCGGCTGTCGGTCTTTGACTGATGAATAGGAAAATCCCCGGCCAGAAGGTCGGGGATTTTCCTATTCATCATCTAAACATCTAAACAAAAATCTAAAAAACTATCCATCCGGACTTTTCTCAAGGTCCTTTGCCTATTCAACGTCCAGACCTCGGCGTTGGTTACAGCCTTTCCCTTGGCCAACCGAAATTTTAACCCTATTTAACATTAGGGGCCTCCGCGACGACACCCTTGAAGCTGCGTCTGTGCACCGGGCTGGGGCCGAGCTGCCTGAGTGCCGCATAGTGGACGCGGGTAGGATAGCCCTTGTGGCCCGCCAGGCCATAGCCCGGATACTCCGCGTCCAGGCGCTCCATCAACTCGTCGCGGTGCGTCTTGGCCAGGATTGACGCCGCCGCTATGTGCGCGTATCGGCCGTCGCCCTTCACGACCGTCGTGAACGGCACCCCGCAGTCGCGCCAGCGGTTGCCGTCGACGGCGATATGCCCCGGACGCTGCCTCAGGCCCCTCAGGGCCCGGCGCATAGCCAGCAGGCTCGCCTGCAGGATGTTGATCTCGTCGATTTCCTGCGGCGAGGCCATCGCCACGCACCAGTCCGCTTCGGCCTCTATGCGCACTCGCAGCGCCTCGCGCTTGCGGGCAGTGAGCTGCTTGCTGTCATTGAGTCCGGCGATGTCGAAGTCCGGCGGCAGGATCACCGCCGCCGCCACCACCGGCCCGGCCAGGCATCCGCGTCCGGCCTCGTCGAGCCCGGCCTCGGCCAGGTCGGCATGTATGCATCTTTCCATGCCGCAAAATTACCGAAATTTTCTTAACTTTGCGGTCTGATATGGATAGCCGCAAGAAAGTCACCGTGCTTGTGCCCGCCTACAACGAGGCGGGGCAGCTGCCTGCGCTCCATGCCGAGCTCCGCCGCATGGTCGCGGCCAGCGGAGTAGCCTACGGCTGGGAGTTCCTGGTGGTCGACGACGGCTCCACGGACGACACCCAGGCCGTGCTCCGTCAGCTCCGCGCCGAAGACCCTCGCCTGCGGTACGTCACCCTGTCGCGCAACTTCGGAAAGGAGAACGCCCTGATGGCCGGCTTCGACTACGCCACCGGCGACTGCGTGGTGATGATGGACAGCGACCTGCAGCACCCCGTCGACGTCATTCCTGCCATGCTGAGAGAGTGGGAGGCGGGCTACGACGACGTCTACGGGCGGCGCCTGAGCCGCGGCCGCGAACCATTCGTGCGCCGTCGCCTCACCATGGCCTACTACAGGCTGCTGCAGAGTTCCACCCGCATCGACGTCCTGGCCGAGATGGGCGACTTCCGCCTGCTCGACCGCCGCTGCGTCGACGCCATGCGCGCCCTGCGCGAGAACTCCCGGTACACCAAGGGCCTGCTCGGCTGGATCGGCTACCGCAAGAAGGGCGTCGACTATACCCCCGACGAGCGCTACGGCGGCAAGTCCCGCTTCAGCTACCGCAAGCTCGTCAACCTCGCCGCCGAGGGCATCTGCGGCTTCTCCACCTCGCCACTGCGCGCCACCACCCTGCTCGGCCTGGCCGTGGCCCTCGGCGCCTTTGTCTATATCCTCTTCGTGCTGTGCAAGACCCTTATCTGGGGCGAGAGCGTGCAGGGCTATCCTACGCTGATGTGCGTCATCCTCTTCCTTGGCGGCTGCCAGCTCACGGCCATCGGCATCATCGGCGAGTACATAGGCCGCATATACAACGAGACCAAGCGCCGCCCCCCCTACATAGCCGACAACGTCAACGGGGAAAAGGTGTAGGATTGAGCCTGCCGCATTTGTGTCGGGCGTGCCAGTGCGCCCGACACAACTCCCGACCGCCCAAAACCGTTATAAGAGAAAAACGCCCACCATGGGAACAGCAATCAACATAATAGGCTGGCTTGCCAGCATCTGCATGATCTGCGGCTACCTTCCGCAGGCCATCTACACCATCCGCACCCGCGACACCGACGGCATCGCCCTGCCCACCTTCCTGTCGATGGGCCTCGGCTCGCTGTTCTTCGTCATCCAGGGCTTCCTGCTCGGCAACCTGCCGCTGGCAGTCACCAATGTCATCACCGGCGGGTCGTCGGCAGTCATCACCGTCATCAAGCTCCGCAACGACGCAAAGAAGAAAAAGAAGAGCTGAAAGCCGTGTGACCGACTCTCAGCACCTGGCCTTTTACGCGCACCACCGTGTCGGCATCATTCAGATTTCAAGGAGGTTGCGGAGTAGCCACCATAGACATATGATAGCCAGGACGAGGTGCAGGTTGCGCGGGCGCATCCATCGGCGGTAGCGGTCGGGATGCCGGGTGCGGGTGGCCTCGAGCCAGCAGACGACCCCGATCATGGCGAAGCCCAGGGGCAGGAAGTAGTTGTAGCGCACGGCCTGCAGCGGATGTCCGTCAAGCAGGGCGTGCAGGAATCGCTGCGACCCGCAGCCGGGACACTCCCAGCCCGTCAGTGTGCGGAACACGCAGCGCGGCATGAAGGGCGCCGTCGGGTCCACGACGGCGTAGACGGCCACCAGCGCCATCACACCGGCCAGCGCGAGCCACACCCACAGTCTCCGCTTCATATCAGCATGAACGTCGTGCCCATGTAGGGACGGTGCGTCCGAATCCGCAATGGGGTCGGGGTGGCAGACGCACCAGGGTGCGACCCTACATTGTCATCAGCATGTACAGGGGCGTGAAGATGGTAGCCTGCAGCACCCCGGCGGCAAAGGAGACGATGATCCAGGCCTGTGCGCGGCGGCTGGCGCGCTCGGCCCCCTCGTAGTCGCCGTTGTAGTACTTGGAGCTGACCTGGCAGCTGAACACCGTGGCCACGATGCCGAACACGGTGCAGCAGAAGACGATGCAGAGCACCGACCAGAGCAGGTAGGTGGAGGGCATCCTGGGCGCGGCCTCCGGGGTTGAGAATTGCGGACCGGGAGACGCAGGGACGCATCCTGGTGCGTCCGCCATCCGGGCCGGGACATAGGCTGGAGGCGTCGGCGGCATGGGCGGCGGCGTGGCGGCGGCTTGTCGGCGCTCGGCCTCGGCGTCGGAATAGCCCTTCATGCCCAGGGCGGAGGCCCATTGCTCGGCGCAGGAGGAGGTCGAGGATTCCGATGAGTCTGACGTGTCCGCGCCGTCGAGCTGGTCGAGCACCTGCTCGATGGCGCAGGGATAGAGGTCGTATTCCACCGGGTGGATCTTGGCCTCCAGGGTCTCGGGGGTGTCGTCGGGCGTCACCTCCACGCTCTGCCGGGCCACGATGGCGCCGCCATCCATCTCCTCGTTGACCTGGTGCACGGTCACGCCGCTTTGCGTCTCATGGGCGGCGATGACGGCCTCGTGCACGTGGTGGCCGTACATCCCCTTGCCGCCGTAGGCCGGCAGCAGCGACGGGTGTATGTTGAGCATACGGCCCCGGAAGCGCTCCACCAGCACGTCGGCAACTTTGCGCATGAACCCGGCCAGGACCACCAGGTCGATGCCCTGGCTCTCCAGGAAGTCGGCAATCTGGCCTGGCTGGTCGCGCCACTGGGCGTTGGGTACGTAATAGGTGTCGATGCCGAGCTGGGCCATGCGGCCCACCACCCCCGCATCGCGCACGTTGGTGAGCACGAGGGTGACGCGGGCCCGGTCCGAGCCGGCGAAATGGCGGGCGATGTTCTCGGCGTTCGTGCCGGCGCCCGAGGCGAGGATGGCTATCTTTTTCATCTTGGTTGAGAGTCTATGGTTGAGTGTTGCGGCCGCAATGCATTTACTTTGCGATTGCCGCCGAGATTCAGCTCGACGTTTCCATGCTTTGCAGTTGTGCCAGGTGGGCGTAGTGTGCTCCGAGGGCGAGGAGTTCGGCGTGGGTTCCGCGCTCCACTATCCGGCCGTCGTGCAGCACGCAGATCTGGTCGGCGCCGGTGATGGTGCTCAGGCGGTGGGCTATCACCAGGGTGGTGCGGCCGCGCATGAGGCGCTCCAGGGCCTGTTGCACCAGGCGCTCGCTCTCTGTGTCGAGCGCCGAGGTGGCCTCGTCGAGGATGAGGATGCGCGGGTTCTTCAGCACCGCGCGTGCTATGCTCAGGCGCTGCCGCTGGCCCCCCGAGAGCTTCGAGCCGCGGTCGCCGATGTTGGTGTCGTAGCCCTGTGCGCTGGCCATGATGAAGTCGTGGGCGTTGGCGATCTTGGCCGCCTCGATTATCTGCTCGTCGGTGGCGTCCTCGACGCCGAAGGCGATGTTGGCGCGGAAGGTGTCGTTGAACAGGATGGCCTCCTGGCTGACGTTGCCCATCAGGGAGCGCAGGTCGGCCACGCGCAGGTTGCGGACGTCGTGACCGTGCACGCGCACACAGCCCTGCCGCACGTCCCAGAAGCGGGGGATGAGGTCCGCCAGCGTGGACTTGCCCGACCCGGACTGCCCCACGAGCGCCACGGTGTGCCCCTCTGGCACGGTCAGGTTGATGTTGCGCAGCACCGGGCGCCCCTCTTCATAGCTGAAATGGACGTCCCGGAGTTCGATGGCCGGCACCTCGGACTTGCCGGATCGACCTGGCTTGCCCGAACCGTCCGCGTCCAGCTTTTCGGGCCGGGCGGGGTCCTTGATGGGGTTGTCGGCCTGCAGGATGCGGTCCACGCGCGTCAGCGACGCCAGTCCCTTCTGGATGGTGTACGTGGCCTTGCTCAGGTCCTTGGCCGGGTTGATGATGCTGTAGAAGATCACCATGTAGTAGATGAAGGCGGCGGCGTCCAGGCCGCTCTGGCCGCTCAGGATCAGCGCCCCGCCGAACCAAAGCACGATGGCGATGGCGGTGGTGCCCAGCAGCTCGCTCATGGGGTGCGCCATGGAGGTGCGCCGCTCCACGCCCTGCTGCAGCCTGAAGTAGGCCTGCGTCTCGGCACGGAAGCGGCGGTCCATCACGCTCTCGGCGTTGAAGGCCTTTGTGACACGCAAACCGCCCAGCGTCGCCTCGATGGTGGCAAGCGCCGAGCCCCACATCTCCTGAGCGCGCAGGCTCTTGCGCTTGAGCTTGCGCCCCACGGTGCCCATCACCCACCCGGCCAGGGGCAGCAGCACCAGCACGAACAACGTCAGCTGCCAGGAAACTATCACCATCATCGTCAGGCAGACGATGATCATGATGGGGTTCTTGAAGAGCATGTCCAGGCTGGCCATGATGCTGCTCTGTATCTCCTGGACGTCGCCGGAGATGCGGGCCATGACGTCGCCCTTGCTCTCGTTGGTGAAGAAGCCGATGGGCAGGCTCAGTATCTTGCTGTACATGGAGTCGCGCAGGTCGCGCACCACTCCGTTGCGCACCGTCACCATGAAGAACATGCTCAGGTAGGCGGTGCCGGTCTTGAGCAGGGTCATAAGCACCAGCGCGGCGGCCAGCGCCGCCAGCGTAGCCGACGACCCGGCCTGCTCCATGAGCTGCTGCGTGTAGTAGTAGAAGTTGTTGACAGCCACCTCCTTCAGGCTCCCGTCCGCCATGCCCATGTAGGCGTAGTGAGTGGTGTCGATGCGGAATAGCATCTGTAGGATGGGGATGATGAATGCGAAGGAGAAGAGCGTCAGGAAGGCCGACAGGATGTTGAATAGCACGCTCCAGGCGACATCCCACTTGTATGGCCAGGCGAAGCGGCGCAGCAGCCGGAAGAAG
>OGLM01004561.1_pt1 | contig 10077 bp, 11 predicted proteins | sample 1572531 | NCBI WGS metagenome assembly OGLM01 (sample SAMEA2581909, study PRJEB24529) | metagenome | biome: Human gut stool | place: China | collected 2011 | reverse complement strand
CCGAAGGCGATACCTTCCCCTCTGAACCCTCTGAACCTTTTGAACCTTCTGAACCTGGGCTGCTTTGCGGCCCCTGGGCGATACCACAACCCTCAGACGCGGAGCGTCTGTCAAACTTCAGAACCTTAAGAACCCTCGGGGCCAAAGGCCCCGTCAACCTTCCTACTCTGAACCTTCTGAACTTCTTTTCTTAAATGGCTCTAGCCCATCGTTTCCCATCGTTTTTAGAAATTTTTCATCATTTCTGTATTAATTATGTAGACAATTTGGTATAATAATTGTTACGGAAAAGATTTTTACCAGCCCCTGCCGTGGCTGGAAGCCATAAACCGGGAGAATCCCGGATAAAAATGGGAATTCGATGAGTGAGTATAAGAGGGAATATAAGATGCCGGAAAAAATTTTAAGAGGAATATTCATATTGCTCTTTACCGTTCTTGGTATCGTTCTTTCCAGACAGGGAGAAACAGTGCTGGCGGCACTTCTTCCTAATTCGATATTGACGGAAACCATTCTGGGTGTGACGTTCATGTCCCTGGGAGCGATGCTGGTAGGGGGGATACTGGGAGCCATTGTGGGCTGTTTCATTTCTCCTTACCTGAACAGATGCCTTTTTACTTTTACCTCCAGGGTGGAGAAGTCGCTGTCCTCCATGTCCGTGCAGGATCTGGTGGCTGGTACGCTTGGGCTTTTCCTTGGGCTCATTATTGCCAACCTGGTGGGCCTTGCCTTTATCAGCGTGCCCTATATCGGGCCTTACGTATCTGTGGCGCTCAGTATCATTCTGGGCTATCTGGGTATGCATCTGGCGGTGAGCAAGAAGTCGGAAATGGCTTCCTGGTTTCATTTCCATTCGGAGCCGGAAAAGAAAAAGAATAAGGATAAAAAAGAAGGCAAACTGCTGGACACGAATATCATTATCGACGGCAGGGTGGCGGATATTTACCGCACCGGCTTCCTGGAAGGCCCTATTTACGTGCCGGTTTTCGTACTGGAGGAGCTGCAGAAGATTGCGGATTCTTCGGATGTGCTGAAAAGAAACCGCGGCCGCCGTGGCCTTGATATCCTGAACCATATGAAGAAGAACAGCAAAGATTTCCACATCATTACCGATGATTTTGAGGAATTGAACGAGGTGGATTCCAAGCTGGTAAAGCTGGCCCGGGCCAAGGGCTATAAAATCGTTACCAACGATTACAATCTGAACAAGGTGGCGGAGCTGCAGGGGGTCAGTGTGCTCAATATCAACGACCTGGCCATTGCGGTGAAGCCGGCCGTCATTCCTGGCGAACAACTCTTTGTGCAGCTGGTGAAGCAGGGGAAGGAAGAGGGCCAGGGAGTGGCTTACCTGGAAGACGGCACCATGATTGTGGTGGAAAACGGCAGTCAGTGCATCGGCAGGGAAGTGCCCGTCATTATTACATCCGTCCTGCAGACCTCTGCAGGCAAAATGATTTTTGCAAAGCTGGACTCTAATGATTAATTCGCTCATACTGGTGGCTGCAGGAAACGGGAGCCGAATGCAGGCATCGCTGAACAAACTGCTCCTGTCCTGTGAGGGCCATCCCCTTATTTATTACACTTTAAGAAATGTATTCCAGAGCCGTCTTCTTTCTGAGCTTGTGATAGTCACCAAGCCGGAGGAAAAACCGGTTTTTGAATCCATCGTCAATTCCATTCCTCATTCCATCCGCGTCATTTTTGCCCCCGGCGGAAACGACAGGGCCAGGTCCGTGAGGAATGGATTTGACATGGTTTCCGAGGCTTCGGACAAGGTCCTTGTCCATGACGGCGCCCGCCCTCTGGTGGACGGGAAGACCATTGACAGGGCCTTTGAAGCCATCAGCAGGGAAAATCCTGCGGTGGCGGTGGGGGTGCCCTGCATTGACACCATCAAAAAGGTGGATGGCGACCGAATCGTGGGAACGCCGGAACGGAGCAGTCTTTTCCGTGCCCAGACCCCCCAGGGCGCCTTAACAGGCCTTTTCCATCGGGCGGTGGAATTTCTTTCCCGTGGCGGAACCTTCACCGATGATGCATCGGTGCTGGAACAGCTGGGCGTACCGGTGAGGCTCATTCCCGGGAAGGAGCGTTTTTTCAAGGTAACCACCCCCGACGATATGGACCGTCTGGAACAGGCTCTCCGAAAAGACCGCTGCCCCTTCCGCATCGGACAGGGCTACGATGTACACCGTTTCGACGAGGAGAGGCCCCTCATCCTGGGAGGTGTCTGTATTTCCGAAAAGGGAGGCCTCCTTGGCCACTCCGATGCCGACGTGCTGCTTCACGCCATTATGGATTCTCTCCTCGGTGCCTGCGGCCTTCCGGATATCGGCCACTATTTCCCTGACACCGACGAAAGATTTGAAGGCGCCGACAGCAGCCGCCTTCTTCTGGAAGTAAAGAAGATTATTGAAGATGAAGGGTACATGGTAGGAAATATCGACAGTACCGTCATCGCAGAAAAGCCAAAACTGGCCAAATACATACCGGCCATGAAGAAAAAAATTGCCGGTATTTTGGATATATTGCCTGGTGATGTAGGCATAAAAGCAACAACCAATGAAAAGATGGGAGCCATCGGCCGGCAGGAAGGTATTGCCGCCATGGCATCATCCATCGTATGCAGGAGGAGTTAAGTAATGGAAAAGAAACTGAAAGTTCGATTTGCTCCAAGCCCCACAGGCCCGTTCCACATCGGCGGTGCCCGTTCCGCTTTATTCAACTGGCTGGTAGCCCGCCATGCAGGCGGCACCTTCCTGGTCCGCATTGAAGATACAGACCTGAAACGTTCCTCCAGGGAATCGGAAGAAAATATTAAGGACTCCCTGAAATGGCTGGGCCTTACCTGGGACGAAGGCATTGACGTGGGCGGAGAAAACGGCCCATACCGCCAGACCGAACGTCTGGATATTTATAAGAAAGAAGTACAGCGCCTTCTGGACGAAGGCAAAGCCTACTACTGCTACTGCAGCGAAGAAGAACTGGAAGAAAGCCGCAAAAAGCAGGTGGCTGCCGGACAGACCCCGGTGTATGACGACCACTGCCGCCACCTCACGGAAGAACAGATTGCTCAGTACAAAGCGGAAGGCAGAAAGCCGGTTATCCGCCTGAAAGTCAGAAAAGAAGGAGTCTTTGCCTTTGACGATATGGTAAGGGGCCACGTGGAATTCCAGGCCTCCGGCGTAGGCGATTTCATTATTGTGAAATCCGACGGTATTCCGGTATACAACTTTGCTGTAGTTATCGACGATTCCCTTATGGGTGTCACCGACGTCATCCGCGCCGAAGAACACCTGTCCAATACACCCCGCCAGCTGGCCATTTATGAAGCCCTGGGCTATCCTATTCCCCGGTTCGGCCATATTTCCCTCATCCTTGGCGCAGACCACAAGAAGATGAGCAAGCGTCACGGCGCTACCTCTGTCACTGAATACAGAAACATGGGCTACCTCCCCGATGCCATGGTGAACTATCTGGCACTCCTGGGCTGGGCTCCCAAGGGCGAACAGGAAATCTTCACCAGGGAAGAACTGATTAAGCAGTTCTCCATGAAACGGGTTTCCTCCAACGACGCCGTATTCGATATTGAAAAACTGAACTGGATCAATTTCCAGTACATGAAGAAACTCTCTCCACAGCAGCTCCTGGAAGTGACACTGCCCTTCATCGAAAAGGCAGGCTACGTGAAGACACCGCTGTCCGATGAACAGAAAGACTGGCTCACCAAAGTGGTATGGTACGTCCGTGACCACCTCTACTACGGCGCCCAGGCTCCGGAAAATGTGAAACTCTTCTTCGAAGACCTCCCTGAAGTGACCGATGAAGAAACCCTTGCCATCATGAAACAGGAAACCAGCAGAAAAATTATCACCGCCTTCGCCGATGCCCTGGAAAAACTGGAAACCTTCGACGAAGCATCCATTAAGAAATGCTTCTCCTCCCTCATGAAAGAAACCGGCATCAAAGGCAAAGCAGCCTTCGAACCCGTCAGAATCGCTTTGACCGGCGTCACCCACGGACCGGGCCTCTATGACATGATTGCCCTCTTCGGCAGAGAAAAAACATTAACTCGTCTGAGAGACAGCCTCAAATACTGCTGATAAATAAGAAAAGCTCCGGAAATTCCGGGGCTTTTTTTGTTGGATAGTGGGATAGAAGATAGACGATAGAAGATAGACGATAGATGATAGATGATAGAAGATAGATGATAGACATCAGACTTTTTGACCATCAGACGTCAGGAAGGAGGAAAGGAAGATAACGGTGGGGATAGGGATAATACCGGTCATGGGGAGGCCCTTGACTCCAGTCATTCTGAGCGTCAGCGAAGAATCTTGGTATCCGTTGCGAATGAGACCATTGGTATCCATGCAGGGGCCTGTTATAACGTTCTTCCCGCCGACCGGTATTTACTGATATTTCACTCACTTACTGCTCTTACCGAGATCCTTCGCTTTCGCTCAGGATGACAGGAAGGCGGGAATATGGCTGCTTTGCAGCCATCCCCCTCCACCACTGACGTGGTCCCCCTCCCCCTGACAAGCAGGGGGAGGCAAGGTACGTAACGCCGACTTCATACTCATCGCCCGTTAGGGCGATACCACCACCCTCTGAGCCCATTTTTCTAAACTGCGGCCCCTGGCCGCCACCTCAACCCTCAGCGGCGCAGCCGCTGTCAAACCTGAGAACCCTCCGGCCAAAGGCCGGTTAATCTTAAGAACCTTGTGTGCAGACCCTTGACAAACGCTGCTTACCGTACTATAGTAAACACATACATGTGATGACGGAGACATGATGTATCCGAGTGTCTTTTCAGAGAGTCTGCGGCCGGTGCGAGCAGATATGATGACGGATGGGTTACCGCTCCTGAACAGAAGGATTGAAGTCCTTCCGGCCGGCTGCCGTTACGAGCCACAGAGTGAAGCGTTATGCTTTAATTGGGTGGAACCGCGGAAGTTAACTTTCGTCCCTTGTGGGACGGAAGTTTTTTTTATTACTTAGTTTCCCATGGGCTGTTCCCAGCGGCCCGGAAACCACGAGAAAGGAAGATTTGCATGATTACGATTAAACTGAAAGACGGCAAGGAAAAGCAGTTTGAATCTGCCGTATCCCTCGCTGATGCAGCGAAGGCTATTTCCAACAGCCTTGGCAGGGATGCCATTGTGGCCAAGGTGAACGGTGAGCTCACGGATCTCCGTGATCCCATTGTGGACGGCGCTGAAGTTGAATTTTTCACGAAGGATGATAAGGAAGGCCTCTTTACTCTGCGCCATACCGCTTCCCATGTGATGGCCCAGGCTATCCAGCATCTGTTCCCGGGCACCAAGTTTGCCATCGGACCGGCCATTGATGACGGTTTCTACTATGACCTGGATTCTGAGCACGTATTCAGTCAGGAAGATTTCGCAGCCATTGAAAAGGAAATGGCCAAGATTGCCAAGGAAAATATTCCGCTGGTAAAAAAGGTCGTTTCCCGCGCTGAAGCACTGAAGTTCTTCCAGGACAAGGGCCAGGACTACAAGGTCATGCTTATCAATGATCTTCCGGAAGATGCACAGATTTCCCTCTACGAACAGGGTGATTTCACAGACCTCTGCGCCGGCCCCCATATGCGTTCCACCGGCAAGGTGAAGGTATTCAAGATTATGACCGTAGCCGGCGCTTATTGGCGCGGTGATTCCAAGAACAAGATGCTGCAGCGTATCTATGCTACCGCTTTCTTCAAGAAGGAAGACCTTGACCATTTCCTCTTTGTCCGTGCTGAAGCGGAAAAGAGAGATCACAGAAAGCTGGGCAAGCAGCTGGACCTCTTCTCCTTCCACGATGAAGGCCCGGGATTCCCATTCTTCCATCCAAAGGGCATGGCTCTTAGAAATATGCTCATGGATTATGAAAGAGAACTGTTCAATGAATTCGGCTATGTGGAAATCATGACACCGGTCATCCTTTCCAAGCAGCTTTGGATTCAGTCCGGCCACTGGGATCATTACAAGGAAAATATGTACTTCACCAAGATCGATGATGAAGACTATGCAATTAAACCGATGAACTGCCCCGGCGGAATCCTTTATTTCAAGACCCAGCAGCGTTCCTACAGGGACCTGCCCATGCGGGTCGGTGAATTCGGCCTGGTTCATCGTCATGAACTGCGCGGCGCTCTCCACGGCCTCTTCCGTGTACGCTGCTTCACCCAGGACGATGCCCACATTTTCATGACCCAGGACCAGATGAAGGAAGAAGTCATCAAGTGCATGGCCATGTACAAGAAGATGTACGGCGTATTCGGTCTGGAATACCATGTGGAACTGTCCACCCGTCCGGAAAATTCCATGGGCAGTGATGAACTGTGGGAAATTTCCACCAACGCTCTCCGCGAAGCCATCGAAAAGACCGGCGTTCCCTACCAGATTAACGAAGGGGACGGCGCTTTCTACGGCCCGAAGCTGGATTTCCACGTACAGGACTCCCTGGGACGTACCTGGCAGTGCGGCACTATCCAGATGGATATGCAGCTGCCGGAACGGTTTGATGTAAACTATGTAGGCGAAGATGGCGAAAAGCACAGGGCTGTCATGCTGCACCGCGCAGGCTATGGCTCTCTGGAACGTTTCATCGGCATCCTCATCGAACATTTCGCCGGCGCATTCCCCACATGGATTGCTCCGGTACAGGTGAAGGTGATTCCGGTTACTGAAAATCATCTGGAATACGCGAAATCCGTGGCAAGGACCCTTTCCGAATCCAATATCCGCGTGGAAGTGGAAGAAGCCAATGAAACCCTGGGCTACAAGATCCGCAAGGCACAGATGGAAAAGGTTCCCTACATGCTCATCGTAGGGGACAAGGAAGTGAAGTCTCACACCGTTTCTATCAGAAGCCGTAAGGACGGAGACAAGGGCTCCATGATGGTTCCCATGTTTATTGCCAATCTGATTCAGGAAATCAAGAGCAGGGAATACTGATATGCAGAGAGAATTTCAGAGCGCCGATGTGGCAAGGGCCGCCCTGCGCATGGCTTTGTCGGAAACAAGGGCGGATGAGAACGAGCTGAAGGAACAGCTGGCAGCTCAGGGCATCCGTTCCGTAGCTGTTAATTTTGGCGGCAGGTTCACGGACATTCTTCCCAAGATTTTTGAATCCGCCATTGTGGCTGCCCAGAGGCAGCATGTCATTTCTGATACCCATGTAGGCGACGGCTCCGTCCTAGGCGCCATGGAATCCGCTATCGAACAGGTGAAGCTCATGGCTATCGGCATGAACGTAGGCGGGAAGATCGGTATCGCCCGCTGGAAGGAACATCTCTGCGTTGCTGTGTTCGTAGGGGTAGGGGTGCTCCATTTCAATGAAGTCACCATTGGCCTGGCCCACCGGGTTTTAAGAAATGACTTGACAGATTGAAATGTCTGTTGTATTATTATCCATATGATTAATTGCAAGCAGAAGTCATCCGCTTCTCACCTTACAAGGCGCAGGCTACTAAGGTTTTACGTATGAACTCGGGGCGGACGGTGCATGCTGTCCGCCTTTTACTTGCAATGATTTCTTTTTCGGAGGTGAAAAGAATAGGTAAAGAACTAAGTATCAATGAACAGATTCGGGCCAGAGAAGTCCGTGTAGTCAGCGATACAAACGAACAGCTGGGGATCATGACGCTCCATGAAGCAATCCGCATTGCGGAAGATAAGGGACTTGATCTCGTAGAGGTGGCGCCTAACGGCCGTCCGCCGGTATGCCGTATCATGAATTATGGAAAATACAGATACGAGCAGCAGAAACGTGATAAGGAAGCAAAGAAGAAACAGAAGGTATTCCAGATTAAGGAAGTCAAGCTTCGTCCGAACATCGAAGACCATGACTTCTTCGTCAAGCTGAAGAATGCCCAGCGTTTCCTCGGAGATGGTAACAAAGTCAAAGTGACCATTATGTTCCGCGGAAGAGAAATGAGCCATCCCGAATTGGGACAGGAAGTTCTCGATCGCTTTGCAAAAGAGCTCGGTGACTCCATTGTTCGAGAAAAGCCACCGAAATTAGAAGGGCGCAACATGACCATGGTCATCGGCCCGAAAGCATAAAAAGGAGAGACAGATATGCCGAAAATGAAAACCCGTCGCGCTGCGGCAAAACGTTTTACCGAAACAGGATCCGGTCAGTTCAAGAGAAATAAAGCCTTCAAGAGCCACATTCTCGAAAAGAAATCCCCGAAGAGAAAGAGAAACTTCAGGAAAGCAGCACTGGTTTCCAAGTCTGATTACAAACGCGTAGCAAGATTGCTTCCAAACGGCTAATAAGGAGGATTTAGAGAATGGCAAGAGTAAAAAGCGGCGTAACCGCCCATGCAAGACATAAGAAGATTCTGAAACTGGCTAAAGGCTACAGAGGTGCCCGTCATACCCAGTTCAGAAAAGCAAACGAACTGGTCATGAAGGCTCTCTACTATGCTAGAAGAGACCGCAGATCCAAGAAGAGAGAATTCCGTAAACTCTGGATCGTTCGTATCAATGCAGCTGCCCGTCAGAATGGCCTGACCTACAGCAAGCTCATCGCAGGCCTTTCCAAGGCAGGCATCGAAGTAAACCGCAAGATGCTGTCCGAACTGGCTATCAGCGATCCCGCAGGCTTCACCAAGATCTGCGAAGCAGCAAAGAACGCTTAATTGAAAGAAAACACCGTTTCCCTTTGGGACGGTGTTTTTTTATTGGGGGGGACACGCCCTTCGGGCGTGAGGGTTCTTAGGTTTGACGGGGCTTTCGCCCCGAGGGTTCTAAAGTTTGACGCGGCCTTTTCAGGCCGCGAGGGTTGTGGTGGGCGGCTCCGCCGCCAGTATGGATAAAACAAATTTAGTGGGCTAGTGGACTAGTGAGCTAGTAAAACCATACAACCGCCCTTCGGGCGAGGAAAATGCGGCACCCCCTTTGGTGGCTGGCGCCACCACCTTCCCCTCCGCAAGCGGTGGGACAACAACCTGTGCTTATTTTAGAGCCACATATGAACGGAATGTTATACGGAGCTTTATTGTGCCCCCGCACAGCGGGGGAAAGGTGGTGCCGTAGGCACCAAAGGGGGAGAAGCCACCGGAGGTGGCTAATTCATCGGAATGCTGGCCTTGCTTATGGATAAAACCTTCACAACCGGACTTTCGCTCGTGGGAAACAAGCCAAACTCGCTTCGCACGTTGGAAAAACATACAACCGCCCTGGCGGGCGAGGGGAATAGGGGGGGTATTTCCAGCGGGACGCAGGCCCGGTTGGCTTGTTTTCCCATCGCGCCAAGGGCGCGGTTGTAAAGGTTTTATCATAAGAGGCGTCTTAAACGAATTAAAAGACGCCAACCACCGCCGCGCCAGCGGTATATAAAACTCATCGCCCGCAGGGCGATACCTTCCACCCTTTGAACCCTCTGAACCTTCTGAACCCTTTGAACCCTCACGCCGCAGGCGTGTCAAATGCCCCATGAACCCTACCCGCCATCTGCGGGCCTATGACCAAAGGACCTTGATACTATGACTCCAAACTCCCGGGAGACGAAAGCCCGTCTTATGCTTTGGACCACCGCCCTTATCTGGGGCGGCGGTTTTGTGGCGGGGAAAATGGCTTTGACCGGCCTTTCTCCCTGGGGTGTGCTTTTCTGGCGCTTCGGTTTGGCAGCGCTTGTATTTCTTCCCTTCTTTTACCGGAGGATTCTCCGGCAATGGAAGGGCCTTTTTGTCTTTGCCCTCCTGTCGGGCCTTCTTCTGGCGCTGTCCCTGACGGTGCAGCTCTGGGGGCTCAGCTATACCACCAGTGCCAGGCAGTCCTTTCTTTTTACCACCTACGTGGCTGAGGCGCCCTTTGTGAGCTGGGCGGTCCTGAAAAAACGGCCGCCGGCGAAGGCCTTTGCCGGTGGTTTCCTGGCTCTCTCGGGCATCGGGCTTATTGCAGGAAACGGGGCAGGGGATATTCGGCTGGGCGATTTCATCACCCTCTCTTCGTCGCTGCTCTTTACCCTGCAGATTGTGTTCGTCGGGAAATACATGAAAAAGGGGGTCTGTCAAGTCCTTTGTGTAAATTTTTTCTGCTAAGTTAAAATTCTTCTAAT
>OGLM01004552.1_pt1 | contig 10095 bp, 11 predicted proteins | sample 1572531 | NCBI WGS metagenome assembly OGLM01 (sample SAMEA2581909, study PRJEB24529) | metagenome | biome: Human gut stool | place: China | collected 2011 | reverse complement strand
CATGCGGGGCTTGCCCGCCGTCAGCTCGTCCACGTCCGGGTTCCGGCTGGAAACCGGAATGCGGGCGTCTAAGATTTCGCATACCGCGTCCACATTCTTGATCTGCTCGGCGATCATCCGCCGGGTCTTTGTCATGTGGCCGGGATACCATTGAATATTCATGACCAAATCACTCCGATCCGTTTAAAGTCCCGCTTCTCCGTCTCATAGTCCGGACCGGGGAAAATCAAAAAGGCAGCCTTCCCGATGACATACCGGGTATCCACCGTACCCAGCCGGTAGTCCCGGCTGTCGCTGGAGCCGTTGCGGTTGTCGCCCATGACGAAGATGGACCCCTCCGGCACCGTCAGGGGAAATTCGGTGCCCTCGGCGGTGTAGGTCGGCTCCCGGATGTAATCCTCCTCCAGTGCCTCACCGTCCACATAGACGATGCCCTCGGCAAAGTCGATGTCCACCGTCTGACCTTCCACGGCGATCACCCGCTTGACGATGGGGTCATCGTCAAACACGCCGTTTTTCCGCAGGATCACGATGTCGCCGTACTTGTAGTCATGGTACAGCATGGAGTTGACCACCAGCAGACGATCCCCGTGCTGCAACGTATTGAGCATGGAGTGGCCGTCCACTCCCATCATGCGGATCACAAAGGTAAAAATCGCCACCACCACCAAAACGGAGCCTACCAGCGACTGCACCCATTCATACAGGTCCCGGCCCTTCGCCGTCTGCTTTTCCTGTTCCTGCATCAAACTCTTCCTTTCAGACCATAAGGCCAATTACGCATTATTGGAATAGTATATCAAAAAAAGCCCGGCGTCACAAGGTCTGCGTCAGATTTTTATAACAAAAAAAGAGAGGCTTTCGCCTCTCTTTTTCTGCTCAACTGAAAGCTGATTACAGCTTCTCCTTGACCTTGGCGCCCTTGCCCACGCGGCCACGCAGATAGTACAGCTTAGCGCGACGGACCTTACCGTTGCGGACGACCTCAAAGTGGTCGATGGAAGGAGAATGGACGGGGAACACCTTCTCAACGCCGATGCCGTAAGAAACACGGCGGACGGTGACGGTTTCCTCAATGCCGCCATGCTTCTTGGCAATGACGGTGCCCTCAAACACCTGGATACGCTCGCGAGAGCCTTCCTTAACCTTCACGTGTACGCGAACAGTGTCGCCCACCTGAACGTTGGCGGTTTCCTTCTGCAGGGCTTCTTTGTTCAGTTCCTTGATGAGATCCATGGATTTTTTCCTCCTGTTAATAGGCGTTCATGCCGCTTTTTATGCGCATTGGCACACTTTTAGCCGGCGCACGACAGAGGACCGCCCTTTGTAAGCCATGATAGAATACCATAGAATCTGTCAAATTGCAAGGATTATTTTAGAGTTCTTCCGAAATTTCTTCCGATTTCGTCTCTCCGGCAAACCAATCCGGGTGGTTGTACAGCTCCGGGAAGGAGTGGAACACGCCACGGTGCTTAAAGCCGGGGAAGGTGTCCAGCTGCAAGCCGTTGATCCCCTGAAAAATACTCTTTTCGATGTTGGGATTCGTCTTTTTCAGCTCCCGCAGCAGGAATTTGATCTCCTGCCGCTTGCTGCGGCCCACGCCGTCCCCCGCCGCCTCCCGCTCCTCCGTGAACCGGCAGGCGCACTGGAGGAATTGCAGGTGGTTGTAGTTCTTCCATGCGATGATGGCATCCTCGTGGACGCAGTACAGGGGCCGGATCAGTTCCATGCCGGGGAAATTCTTGCTGCGGAGCTTGGGGGGCATGGCCTGAAGCTGTCCGCCGTAGAACAGGCCCATGACAGTGGTCTCGATGACGTCGGAAAAGTGGTGGCCCAGCGCGATCTTGTTGCATCCCAGTTCCTGAGCCTTGGCATACAGGAAGCCCCGGCGCATCCGGGCGCAGAGATAGCAGGGGTTCTTCTCCACGCTGACGGTGACATTGAAAATGTCGCTGTCGAAAATCGTGATGGGAATCCCCAGCAGGGCGGCGTTATCCTCGATGAGTTTTCGATTCTCCGGCTTGTAGCCGGGGTCCATCACCATAAAGACCAGCTCAAAGGGCTGAGAGGTATGGCGCTGCAATTCCTGCATCAGCTTGGCCAGGATCACGGAGTCCTTGCCGCCGGAGATGCACACGGCGATCCTGGCCCCCGGCTCGATCAGCTCGTACCGCTTCACAGCGGCGATAAAGGGATTCCAGATGGATTTGCGATAGGTTTTGATGAGACTGCGTTCGGCAGTCTCCTGCGGTGTCAGTTCCCGGGACATACGTTTTGATCCTCTCTTACTGTTACAGCCAGATGGCTCCTAATTTCAAAATGGACGCCGTCATCCGCCGGAGCCACGGGCGGTTCTCCCAGTCCTCCAGTGTATAAAGCTGGCTGTCCTCCACGATGTGGTCCATATCCTCCAAAAGCTCCTCGATCACCGGCATGTGGTAGAGCATCACCGCGTCCTCATAGTGAAGCTGGAAGCTGCGGTAGTCCATATTGGTGCTGCCGATCAGGGCCGCTTCCCGGTCCGCCATGACGCTTTTGGCATGGACAAAGCCGGGGGTATATTTGTAGATCTTGACGCCGTGACGCAGCAGTTCTCCCCAGTAGGTCTCCGCCACCAGATACACCAGTTTTTTATCCGGGATAGCGGGGATCATCAGCCGCACATCCACCCCGGCGTCCGCCGCGATGCACAGCGCCTCCTGGATGGATTCCTCCACGGCGTAATACGGCGTGGTGATATACAGCATCCGTTTAGCAGAGGCGATGAGCTGAAGATACACAGCCTCCACCGGATTGTCCGGGTTATTCAGCGGCCCATCCTCAAAGGGCTGGCAGAAGCCCTCCACCGCCGGACCTTCCCGGCGGGAGCGGTAGTAATCGTCCTCGTTGGGAAAATGACGGCCCAGCATCTTCCACATCTGCATGAACTGCACAGCAAAGCCCCAGGCCCCGTCCCCCGTCAGGCGAACGGTGCTGTCCTTCCAGTAGCCGAAGCGCTCGATCCGGTTGGCGTACTCGTCTCCGATGTTGATACCGCCGGCGTAGGCCACATAACCGTCGATAACAGTGATCTTCCGGTGGTCACGGTAATTGAAGTACAGGCGGTTGATATACCGGTGGACGGGGTTGAAGATCTCCACCTCGATCCCCGCGTCTTTGATGGCTTGCAGCGTCCCGTCAGACAGACGGGTCAAGGTGCCGAAATCGTCGATAATCAGGTGGATCTCCACCCCGGCGGCGGCACGTTCCTTCAATACGGCGAAGATCTCGTCCCAGACAGTCCCCTCCGCCAAAATATAATACTCCATGAAGATATAGGTCTCCGCCTGCCGCAGATGCTCCACCAGATCCCGGAAGAAGGACTCCCCCTCACCGAAATAGGCGGCGTCCGTATTGCGGTACAGCCAGAATTGCCGCTTCTGGAGATAGGCGGCCAAGCGGCCCCACGCAGGGCTGCGGCGGGTCAGAGCGGTCTGATTCAGGTCGCTGAGCATTTTTGCGCTCTCCCGCTGGGGGATCGGCGGCACCGGCTTCAAACTCAGCTGCTTGGCCTGATGCGTGCCGCCCCATAGACAGAACAGGAGCATACCTGCCACCGGCAAAATCAGCAGCAAACACATCCAGCTCAGCTTATAGGATGGGCTGCCGCTGCGTTGGTAAACCCGAATGGCCACCGCCGCGCCGATCAGCTGGAGAAATCCGTACACAAAGCTGGCCTTTTCTTTCAGGAAACGGGTCAGCAGAAGGGTCACCGCGATCTGCGCCAGCACCGTCAGGGCGCAGAGCATCAGACTGGCCGCTGCGGAGATCCGCCGCTCCGTGCGTTCCTGATTCCTATGGGACATTCTGCCCATACCGTCACCTCCCGGATTCAAATAAATCTCTATTATAATTATAGCAACACAACCGGCAATCTTCAACTATATTTGAAAAAAGCGCATGGCCATTCCAGCCATGCGCTTTTCATTCAGCGGTAATTCTTACGCAGCAGATCCTGCTTGATGTCCCAGAGCTTCTGGCTCAGGTCCACATAGTAGTTGTGGGGATTCTCAAAACGCTTTACCTCGTCCCACAGGGTATCGATCTGCTCCCGGCAGTACTTCTGGATCTCCGACAGCGTGGGCTGCTGGTACACCAGTTCGCCATGGTCAAAGATCTTCTCCTGCAGAGGTTTGATGGTGTAGTCCGTATAGGTCCGCCGCTTCCAGGTAGCATCCGGATCGAACAGTTCCAGAGGCTGACCCTCCTCGATCACTTCATCCCACACGGTGATGTAGTCCGCCTCCGCCTTGCCGGTGGCCTTGTCAAAGATCCGGTAGACCTTCTTGAAATGGGGGTTGGTGATCTTGCCCACATTTTCGCTGATCTTGATCTTCGGCACGATAGTGCCGTCCTCTTTCTCAATGGCCGCCAGCTTATAGACACCGCCGAACACCGGGTCGCTCTTGGAGGTGATCATCCGCTCGCCCACGCCGAAGAGGTCCACCTTGGCCCCCTGACGGAGGATGTCCTGAATGATGTACTCATCCAGGGAGTTGGACGCGGAGATCTTGCAGCTCTCCCAACCGGCCTCATCCAGCATCTGCCGGGCCTCCCGGGTGAGATAGGCGATGTCGCCGGAATCCAGACGGATGGCGCACTTGGTAATGCCCTTGGGCCGCAGCACCTCGTTGAAGGCCTTGATAGCGTTGGGAACACCGGATTTCAGGGTATTGTAGGTGTCTACCAGCAGCGTGGCGTTGGTGGGGAACACCTCGCAGTAGGTCTTGAAGGCCTCATACTCCGAGTCGAACATCTGCACCCAGGCATGGGCCATGGTGCCGCCGGCGGGAACGCCGAAAAGCTGGTCGGAAATGGTGCAGGCCGTACCGGCGCAGCCGCCGATAAACGCGGCCCGGGCGCCGGTGATGGCGCCGTCCGTGCCCTGTGCCCGGCGGGAACCGAACTCCAGGATCACGCGCCCCTCCGCCGCCCGGACAATGCGGTTGGTCTTGGTGGCCACAAGGCTCTGGTGGTTGAAGATCAGCAGCAGGAAGGTCTCCACCAGCTGCGCCTGAATAGCCGGAGCCCGGACAGTGATGATCGGCTCCCGGGGGAAGATGGGAGTACCCTCCGGGATGGCCCAGACGTCACCCGTGAATTTGAAATCGCGGAGATAGTCCAGAAACCGCTCGGAAAACAGATCCTTGCTCCGGAGATATTCAATGTCCTCCTCAGAAAAATGCAGATCCTGAATATAGGCGATGATCCGCTCCAGACCGGCGCAGATGGCATAGCCGCCGTGGTCCGGAACATCACGGAAAAAGATGTCGAAATAGGTGATCCGATCCTTCAGCCCCGCTTCCAGATAACCATTTCCCATGGTCAATTCGTAAAAGTCGCAGAGCATCGTCATATTGAGTTTATCTGTGATATCCATCGTGTGTCTCCTTCTCGTTACACCACAAGTTACCACACATTATAGCTATCTCCCCGGATAAAAGCAATTCTTTTATCAATTTTTTCACAAATAAACATTGACAAGGCACCTCTGCTCCCCTATCATAACTAAGACGGCGGCCGACTTTCGCGTATCCCTCACCTGCCGGCCCCCTTTGGAAAGGAAACAAGCCATGGAAGTGATCTTAGGCATTGATATTGGCGGCTCTACCACGAAGATCGTAGGGCTGCGGACCGACGGCAGCGTGGTCTCCATGCTCCGGGTCCGGGCAGAGGATCAGGTCACCAGCCTGTACGGCGCACTGGGCAACTACCTGACCAGCAACGGTCTCTCCCTCGGAGATGTGCGCCGGGTCGTTCTGACCGGCGTTGGCGCCAGCTATGTGGACGGGGATGTGTTCGGCCTGCCCACCTGCCGGGTGGATGAATTTCAGGCCAGCGGCACCGGTGCGCTGGCTCTGTCCGGTCAGACCTCCGGCGTAGTTGTGACGATGGGTACCGGCACCGCCTTTTTGTGGGCAGAAGCCGGAAAAGAAGTACGGCACCTTTGCGGCAGCGGTATCGGCGGTGGCACGCTGGGTGGTCTCTGCCGCAAGCTGGTTGGTATGGAACGCTTCTACCAGATCAAAAAGCTGGCCGCTCAGGGGGATCTGAGCCATGTGGATCTCACCATCAGCGACATTGCCCGGGACCCTGCCTCCACGCTGGACCCCAACATGACCGCTGCCAACTTCGGTGATATCTCTGAGGACGCCACCCCCGCCGATCTGGCCGCCGGCGCGGTAAATCTGGTCCTTCAGGCCATCGGCACTATGACGGTGCTGGCCTGTCAGAGCTGCCATACGGACACCGTGATCGTCACCGGCTCCATGACCACGCTGGATCAGGCGGAGCCAAACTTTGCGGCTTTCGAAAAGCTCTACGGCATCCATTACGTGATCCCGGAAAGCGCCACCTTCGCTACCGCTATCGGTGCCGGACTTTGTAGCCTGCGGCAGAAATCTGTAAAGTAATACAGCTTTAAAGTCATTGCATCAACTAATTTTATGCATCCACATAGGAAATCAAGCAAAACAGCTCCCCGGTATTCACCGGGGAGCTGTTTCATATTGGATCGGATCGGATTTACTCCTGATCGTCATCAGAGTCCTCTTCCAGAGAGCTCATGTCGAACTCCAGCTTCTCGCCGCAGTTGGGGCAGATGACCTCGCCATCCTCCAGCACGGACTCATCGAAGTAGATGGTCTCCTCGCAGGTGGGGCAGGTGGTGGCGTAGCAGTCCTCGTCCTCTTCGGCGTCATCCTCATAGTACTCGTCGTCGAAAGACTCCTCATCATCCTCGTCATACACGATGTCCTCGATATCCTCCAGATCATCGCTGACAACGTCCAGACCGTCCTCCAGCTCGCCCTGAGCATTCCACAGGTCCTCCAGCTCCAGGCCGATGTCCTCCAGAATGTCCACCATAGCGGACAGGATCTTGCCCTCGTTGGTCTCCGTGTCGATCTTCATGCCTTCCATCAGGCCCTTCAGATACGCAACCTTCTCAGTGATCTCCATAGTGATCGCTCCTTTCAAAATATCAATCTTGGAAATAAAGGGAGGATTATCGTTATAATCCCCCCTTCAAAACTTATTCCTTCACGCGGCCCAGGTACTCGCCGGTGCGGGTATCCACCTGGATCTTCTCGCCCTCGTTGATGAACAGAGGCACCTTGATGATGGCGCCGGTCTCCAGAGTGGCGGGCTTGGTGACGTTGGTGGCGGTATCGCCTCTCACGCCGGGCTCGGTAGCAGTGACTTCCAGCTCCATGAAGTTGGGAGCCTCCACGCTGAACACGCTGCCCTTGTAGCTGACCAGAGTGCACATGGTGTTCTCTTTGACGAACTGGAAGCCGTCGCCCAGAACGTCCTTGTTCAGCGGGGTCATGTCATAGGTCTCGGGGTCCATGAAGTAGTACAGATCGCCGTCGTTGTAGCTGTACTCGGCGTTTCTGCGCTCCACAGTGCCGTTCTCAAACTTGGCGCTGGGGTTGAAGGACTCCTCACGGATGGCGCCGGTCATCACGTTCTTGTACTTGGTACGCACGAAAGCGGCGCCCTTGCCGGGCTTGACGTGCTGGAAGTCCACGACCAGCATGGGCTTACCGTCCATCTCAAATACAACACCCTTACGGAAATCGCCTGCGGAAATAGGCATAGTTAAATCCTCCTCACAAATCTTTACGAGAAAACGACCGTGAAGTGGACATTTTCTCAATTCTTTCCTGTCTTATATAATTTGACCGATGATATTTTACCCTATCTTGTCCGTTATTGCAAGTGGTTTTCCGGTTATTTTGTGTTTTCCCCCGGATTTTTTTGGCATTTATAGGGGCAGGCTCTTTTAAACGGGCGCTGCAGCAGGTGCAGAACATGGTTCCACAGTCCCACAGGTCCCCCCAGCGGCTCCACCATCCACGCCCGGACGCCCGCCCGGTGGGCCGCCAGCATATCGGTCAACAGCTTATCTCCCAGCATGGCGGTGTGGGCCGGATCTGTTCCTGTTCGCTCCATAGCGGCCCGCAGGCCCTTTGGACTGGGCTTTCCGGCATGGCCCTGATAGCCGATGCCCAGATCTCCGCAGAACTCAGTCACGCGAACGCCGGATCGGTTGTTCGACACGATCATCACGGTGATCCCGGCGTCCTTCAAGCCGTCGATCCACTGGCGCAGGGCGTCATCCGGGCGGCGGACCGCTTTGGGCGCCAGTGTATAGTCCAGATCCGTCAGCAGCAGCGTTACGCCCTGACTTTGCAGAAAGGCGGGGGTGATGTCCCGGTAGCTGTCAAAAAGAATATCCGGTGTCAGCATAAGCCGCCCTCCTCTCACATAAGAATAAATGCAGTATATCAGAATTACGGCCGCTTCACAAGGGGGAACCTCTATGCAGCTCTATTTGACCGTCCGGCCGGAGGACACGAGAACCGCCTCCGCCTATCCGGCGGGACTGGCCCACGCCGCCTACCGCATCGGGGAGGGGTCCTCCCTGCTGAGCCGGAATTTACTGACACCGGCCCGTCCCGGTCCTATATCCGGTCCGTCGGCTCTGCTGGTTCTCAGTGACCGGGCCGCACCGCCCATCGACCGCCCGGCGGCGCTGACCGAGGCCGTGCTCCGGGAATGTGCCCGCCGCAGCTATGGCGGCGTCGTTCTGGACTTTGACGAGCCGCCTCAGGAGGATCGCCGCCGCTTTGCCGTCTTATTGGGGCAGCAGTGCGTCAGAAACCGGAAGTTCTTCTGCCTTCCCCCGTCCTACGCCGGGGCTGTGGAGCACCCCACCGTCATCGTGAACACAGCCATCTCCGGCGGCAGCTTTGAAACCCACATCCGGGAGGAGCTCGCCCGCTACGGCGGCGGGCGGAATGTGGTCTTTGACCTCCAGCGGCTGCGGATGGACTTCCGTCTCCCCGCCCGGAGCGGTCAGGGAGAGCCGCTGACGCAGGCGGCACTGGACGCGCTTATAAGGGAGCATCAGCCCGCCGTATTTTTCTCCAAGGACCTGTTTGCCCGCTACTTTACCTACACCAAGGACGGCGAGGCCCACTTCATCCTCTTTGACGACGCCGACACGCTGCGGCAAAAGCTGCGTCTTGGGCGGCAGTTGGGCGTGGCCGCCGCGTTTTTCCAGTGGCCGGAGGTCTGCGACATCGCCGACTCGCTGTTCCGCCGCAAGTAAAAAAGAAGTACCGCACCTCTCGGTGCGGTACTTTTGCTTCTTAGTAGAAACGCTTCTTGTTCTTACGAGCAGCCTCAGACTTCTTGCGACGCTTCACGCTGGGGCTTTCATAATGCTCTCTCTTGCGAACCTCGGCGATAACGCCTGCCTTAGCGCAGCTACGCTTGAAACGCTTCAGTGCGCTATCGATGGATTCGCCTTCCTTGACATGAATCTCAGACATTTATATTTCCCTCCCTCCGAGACATCCGGCTTGATCCTGGATGCTTAGGGGCTACGTATAGCCTTAACGTACATCATTATAGGAAATAATCAGAAGAAAGTCAAGAATTTTTTCTCAAATCCGAAAAATTTGATGGTTTCCCGCATTTGAGCCGATCACTTTCCCTTACTGGGGCTTTACGATCAGGTTGATGAGCCGGTTCTTCACCAGGATGGTCTTGACGATCTGCATCCCCTCGGTGGCCTTCTGCACCTTGTCCACAGCCAGCGCGGCGGCCTTCACGGCCTCCTCATCGCTGTCCACCGGCATGGTGACGGTGCCCTTCATCTTGCCGTTGACCTGAATGGCCATCTCCACAGAGGAAGCCACGGTCTTGCTGGCGTCATATACCGGCCACTCCGCCTGACAGCACATTTTATGGGTCTGTGCGGCAAAGCCAAGCTGCTCCCACAGCTCCTCGGTGATGTGAGGGGCAAAGGGATTCAGCAGCCGCAGCAGAATGCCCATGTCGCCCTTGGTGACGCCGTTGGCAGTCATCTCGTTGACGGCGGTCATCATGGCGGCGATGGCGGTGTTCATCTTCAGCTCGTCGATGTCCTGCGTCACCTTCTTGATGGTCTTGTGGACGATGGACTCGTTCCTGGCGGAGATGGACGTCTCGTCGGTGGCGATGTCCTGTAGGTTGAAGCAGCGGTCGAGGAAACGCTTACTGCCC
>OGLM01004550.1_pt1 | contig 10104 bp, 8 predicted proteins | sample 1572531 | NCBI WGS metagenome assembly OGLM01 (sample SAMEA2581909, study PRJEB24529) | metagenome | biome: Human gut stool | place: China | collected 2011 | reverse complement strand
TGACGCAGGTCCTTCAGACCTGCATTGGAGGTGTAAAAGGTTCTTCCCTTTTCCAGGGAATAGATACCCTCGTCCCGGATGTGCCAGGGAGTATCAAAATCCGGTTCTCCCACACCGAGAGAGATTGCATCCTGCATCTCACTTACAATATCAAAAAATTTGCGGATACCCGATGGTTTGATATCCACTACTTTATCAGCTAATGGATTTCTCATGGGGTGATCATCTCTCTTTCATCTTCTTTTTTTACAGCAAATGCGGTTCCGTGATCCTTGTATTTCTTCAGGATGAAATGGGTCGCAGTGCTAAGTACGGAATCCAGTGTAGACAACTTGTCAGATACAAAATTGGATACCTCTCGCAGGGTCTTGCCTTCCAGAATGACCATCAGATCATAAGCTCCGGACATCAGATATACGCTGCGTACTTCGGGATATTTGTAGATACGCTCGGCAATGCTGTCAAACCCCTGTCCTCTCTGGGGAGTCACACGTACCTCAATCAGTGCGCTTACTTTCTCAATATCTGTTTTTTCCCAGTTGATCAGGGTATGATAACCGCAGATGATCCCTTCTGCTTCCAGTGCTGCCAGTTCATTTACCACATCGATCTCTTCCACTCCCAGGATCACTGCCAGTTCCTTCAGATCGATCCTGCTGTTCTTCTCTATGATCGCTAATAATTCTTCTCTCATGCCTCTATCTCCTTTATAACTTTTATATTGCATTTTCCCTTACATAAGGGGTGGATTCAGAATTTTACACGCTTTTATAAATCTCATCTCTCTGAGGACGATCCATGTAGCGGCTCTCGTCCTCATTCAGGATCAGTCGTTCATTACTGTCTGTAAATCTTCCTACGATCACTGCCGGAATTCCCTCTGCCGCCAGTGCTTCCACCACTGCAGTTCCCTCCGGGCTTGCAATGATCAGGCTTCCGCCGGATCTCAGTTCGTAGGGATTCACATTGCAGTATTCACAGACTTCCACTGTCTCCTGTCTGAGAGGAAGTTTCTTCATATCTATTGTCAGTCCAACACCTGCACCCTCTGCCATCTCCCACAGGCCGGCGAAAATGCCGCCCTCGGAAGCATCATGCATGGTACAACCGCCGGACTTCACGGCGGTAGCGGCCTCCGGTAAGATAGAATAATACCGATCAAACGCCGCAGCTTCTTCCACCAGATACGCCGGGTATCTCGTCAGGAGTCCGTCCCGGTTCCGGGCCGCCAGATCCGCGGTGCCTTCCAGGCCGATCCATTTCGTAATGATAATATCCTGTCCCGCCAGCTTCTTCCGCACATCCATCTGCACCGCACCGGTCTTGCGGATGCCATATCCGGTCACCGTGGCCAGGGGCTGCCGTACCGCGGAACTTACTCTGGTCTGTCCGCCGATAATCTGTATGTTTAACTCCGCGGCAATACCTTCCGCTTCGGACATCAGTGCTTTCAATTCCGGTTCTTCCACGCTCTCCGGCAGGAAGATCACCAATTCCGCTGCCACGGGCTCTGCACCGGCAGTTGCCAGATTGTTGGCACATTTCTGGAAAAAACGACGCATAGGCATCACGGATGGATCCTCTCTCTCCGCCTCTGCCAGGTCGTTCTCACACTGAAGTTCTACGACACCTTCCTGAACGCAGGTTACCAGCTGTCCCTCGGAAAAAGGCGCAAAAACAGCGCAGTCTGCCCCCAGACCTGCGCTATTTGCTATTTCCGACCTTTTATTCTTCAGTTGTCTGAGAACGGAACGTTTCAAGACGTTCACGGGTACCTTACCGCTGTTCATTGTCTCACCTTTAGTCGTCTACGATTTCTGTCTGCCCAGCAGCCGCTGCTGCTCTTGCATTTAACGCTGCTGCCACATTTTTCACATGATCAATGTTCGCTGTACTGATAGCTGCCATGATCTCTTCATACGCCTGGGGATCCGAGGTAGCGGTTCCCACGGTAGCACTTCGGGGCACCATCTTATAAGTACTGCTGTTGACCTGCTCTCTGCTGACCTCTACACCGTTTTCCATCGTGATCTTCCACAGTCTTGCCTTATAGCCGATATGCGCACTCTCTGTTACGATATAACCGATGGGTTGACCGGCATCCGCATAAATCTGATCCGCAGGGGGTGTGATCGTCTCCAGCACTTCACTTTCATAACGTACCGAATGTCCGGCAGCTCTGGTCTCCTTGCCATAGATGTTAAACGTGATCTGCTTGTCATGCGTATAGCCTTCTATGTAGATCGGTGCATCTGTATTGTTTACAAACTTAAAATCTTTGCCGGAGCTCTCAGCGATCGCTGCATCTGCGGAAGGATCCACATAGCCTACGATCATGGAATGATTATAACGTTCCGTTACTTCCAGCTCCGCAAGTAATACTGCATTGTACAGGGTAGTGGATACCTGGCAGATACCGCCGCCCAGACTGTCTACCACTTTTCCGCTGACATAAGAACCCGCCATGTAATAGCCGTTCGCCACGGAAAAAGGAGATACCGTCTTATAAGTAGAAAATTCTTCTCCCGGATACAGAGTCGTTCCGTTGATCAGACTGCAGCCGTTCGCCACATTTGCACTTCTGGAGGATCCGGATGTCTTATAAGATGTGGTAAAGCTTCCCAGTACATCCGTTACCTGTGCCAGTTCCTCAGCACTTCCCTTCGGCTCATCCACTACGATCTCCAAAGGAATGCTGCAGGCCTCATGATTCCATTCTTCTGTCAGATAGTCATATACCGCATCGATAGATTTCTCCACATCCAACACATATCCGGTCTGACCTTCCACTACGGTAAATTTACCGCCGTCCCGCTTCAGAGAGACGTTGATGGCTTCCTGATCATACTTAGTGCATCTGGTCAGCAGATCGTTGATCGCCTGTAAGTCAAAATCCAGTTCAATGGGATATACGTAATTTTCATGCTGCAGATCCATCAGGATCTTGTAACGCTCAATGACATTTCCATGTGTCCCCAGTTCCAATGCTTCCTGCACCAGCTCAGGATTTTTCCAGGTTACACCCAGATCTCCGGCTGTGGTGGTCACATCGTGATCATTTGCCGCAAGCAGTGTGATCTCCACATCCTTCAGACTTTCGATATGTTCTTCGATAACCGCTGTTGCTTCCTGTGCCGTCATTCCGGATAGTTCCACATCCCCGGCATAAATTCCTGTCTTAATAGTATCATCTGTCTTGGCCTGCGCTGTCATTCCGAACAGCATTGTCAAAGTCAATAACAGAATGCCGTAAAACCCCTTACGATATTTATTCATAATACTCCTCTGCCCTTCCTTCGGGCACATCTACTGTTCCATCCGCAGTTGAATTAGTAAAAAATAGATGTTATAGTAGGTACGATCATAGCAATCACAAGCAGCACGATGATAGCTGCGGAGATTCGCTGTTTTACTTTTTTATTATTCATATTAAACATGGTAAAAACCTCCATAAATGCTTCAAAAATCACTTTTACTCTGAAAGGATATTATATATGAGTTTAAAGTTTTTGGCAAGTTTATTCATATTTATTGTTTTCGTGTATACCATCCTTGTTGTGGCACAGAATACACGTCGTCAGCGAGCCCTTACCGAGAAGAAAGAGCAGGAATTCTGGGACCGGGAAAAAAGGGCCAACTCTGTCCGCAAAAAACCCCTTGATGGTCTGGATTATGTAAAGATTCCTCTGGAAAAACTTCCCATGAATGCTCTGTCGGAGGATGAAAAAGCCCGGGAATATAAGGAGCTTTTGACCTATCTATCCACACAGCCGATTGTAAATCTCACAGGCTTCACCAACACCGACCTCAAGTTGGAATACGGCACTGCGAACATTACACCGCTGTCCCAGTATGATCAGAATTACACCGTACTGGTACGTACTCTGCAGCAATGGGCCGATCTGCTTCTGGATTCCGGTCTGACAGATGATGCGGAAACGGTTCTCGCGTATGCCGTCTACATCGGCACCGACGTCAGCCATACTTACTATGCGCTGGCTAAAATCTATGCCGGCCGGAAGGAATATGACAAAATTGCCGATCTGATCCACCGTGCGGAAGGACTGCGTTCCGCTTTGCGTAATTCTATCGTCCGTACTTTGCAAGAATCTTATCCGCAAGCCTGCTCGCCTCACTGCGGGTAAGCTTTTCCACATCGACCTCCAAAGTTATCTTATGCTGCTCTGCCAGACGATATAACCGCTCTTTTTGCGGTTTCGTCGCGGGCGTATCTCTTTTTATCTGAAAATGTAATGGCTGCGGCTCAAATAAATTATTCTTTGCCGATTTTCCGACAGCTTCTGTCGATGCCTGTCCACCGGTTTCCTCCCTGTAAAACAGTTCTATCAGCTTTCGGAACAACCGGTCCGTTGCTTTCGCATCCTCCAGAGCCCGGTGTGCATGATGCGGGATCTCATAATACTGACACAGATACCCCAGATTACGATGAGGCAGTTCCTGCAGATATTTCCGGGCAATCTGCAAAGTGTCCACCGCCGATCTCTCAAAAGTAATCTTCCGGTCCACTGCTGCTTTTTTCAAAAAAGAATAATCAAACAAAATGCTGTGTCCCAGCAACGGTAATTCTCCCATAAATTCCAATAATTTTGGGAAAACCTCATCCAGCTGAGGTGCATCCGCAAGGTCTTCGTCCCGGATTCCCGTAAGTTCTGTGATCCGTTCTTCCAATTTCCGCCCCGGATCCACAAACGTAGAAAATTCTTCCACAATCTGTCCCTGCTCCACACGGATCGCTCCGATCTCTATGATCCGATCTCTCTTGGGATTCAGTCCCGTGGTCTCCAAATCTATACTGACATAAGTGTCATACATACTATTCTCTTATCCTTCCGCAGTACTTCTGATATATTCTGACTGCATACCTCAATTTTTATGAACCGGTCTTCTCCTGTACTTATAATATTGGATTCGCGATCACTTGTACCTTGGCTTCATAATTGAGCGGATTCCGTTCCTGATAGTCAAACAGAACATAATGAGGTTGCGGATATCGGAACGGTTCCAAGTGTGTCATTCGGCTTAGCTGTTTCCAGTCATACTGATCATAGGCAGAAAGATAATGTCTCTCCTGCTCTTCCGTCTGGTAAAAACGGCGGATATCCTGTTTTTCCTCTTCCGTGATCTCTGCCGCAAACGCAGGCCTGCTCTTCAGGTTCTCCCGAAGATACATATCATAAGTCAGAAGTTCTCTGTAAATCTCACGGTTGGACGGATCTTTCATCGCTGCGAACTCCAATAAGATCTGATATCTGTAAGCTCTGGCCGGACTGTTGGTAAAATATCCCTGCTCCTGATAATAATCCGCCAGCGCCTCATACATGGCAACGGGACCGGAAAATGCTTTTTCCAATACAGGCAGGGTATGAGTGAACTGGCCACTGTTATAATACAGCTCTACCATCTCTTCGATCCGTTTCAGTCTCCGGATCTCTCCATAGCTGATCCAGTTCGTGTACAACACTTCATAGGGCGGCAGTTCCAGATAGCGAATTCCATACTCCTGTGTGTGCTCATGCATATCGGATCCCTTTAATACCTTCAGGAAGCCTAACTGTAACTGCTCCGGCTGCATTGCATACACCCTGTCAAAGGATCTGCCGAAGCTCTCATAATCTTCAAAAGGAAGACCCGCGATCAGATCCAGATGCTGATGAATATTCTGTCCTCTGTGAATGGCCGCAACAATTTTCTCCAGCTTGTCCACATCCATGACACGGTGAATAGCTCGTATTGTCTCCGGATTCGTAGACTGCACCCCGATCTCCAGCTGTGCCAGTCCCGGACGGAAGCGGTTCAGCAGGGCAATCTCCTCTTCCCGCAAAATATCGGCGGAAATCTCGAAATGGAAGTTGGTGACGCCATTGTCATGTTCATAAATATACCGCCAGATCTCCATGGCATGCTTGTGGTCACAATTGAACGTCCGGTCAATGAACTTCACCTGTTTTACGTTTTGATCCAGGAAAAACTGCAGTTCTCTTTTTACGACATCTATGTCACGTAGTCTCACTTTCTTATCTATGGAGGACAGGCAATAGCTGCACCGGTAAGGGCATCCTCTGCTGGTCTCATAATAGATGATACGATTCGTAAAAGGCTCCATATCCTCATAGAGAAAAGGAAGTGTGGTCAAATCCGTCAGTTCTCTAGGTGCCGTATAACCGGAGGCAAGACACAGGCCGGGGATCCGTCCAAAGCGCTCTGCCACAGACTTTCCTGCAACCGTTCCCGTTCGATCTGCTGCCTGCTGTTCTATGCTGTCGGGTTCGGGTTGCTGTTCGGACTGTCCGGTGCTTTCTGCTTCCCGCACATAGTGGTCCAGTACCTCTCGGAAGGTGACTTCTCCTTCTCCCACCATAATTCCGGTAACCTGAGGGAACTCTCTTAAAAGTCCCGGTCCATCATAAGTCACCTCCGGTCCTCCCAGCCAGATCTCCGTATCCGGCAGGATTTTCGGCAGTTCCGTCAGAATTTCCCGGATCAGCTTCCAGTTCCAGATATAACAGGAAAATCCTATTACCTTTGGCTGACGCTTCCAGATCCCCTCCAGAATACTTTCCAGAGACTCATTGATGGTGAACTCCGCCAGTTCCACATAGGGCTGTAACTTTTCTCCCGCACCGGCCCGCAGGCTGTATATGGCTGGATTGGAATGTATGAATTTTGCATTAATAGCTGTTAATAAGAATTTCATGGGTTTATTATACTAAGAAAAAAGAATTGTGTCACCACAATTCCTTTTCCTCGCAACAAACATTTTACAACAAACGTTCAGACCGCGCCATTCGCAAAGTCGCATTATCACGCTCTCCGTCGCTTTGTGTGCAAGCACCCAATCGCCGGTTCTGTCATTCTATGGCTGAACTGTTGCCCCAACTTTCTTAAAATTTCATAAGATTTTTTACTGGAAGAGAAAAGTGTGCTATAGTGTAACTATTCATGGAATCCGCATAGCAGCGATTTTGCGGATGGGGAGTGAATAGTTACAAAACTATATGGAAATAAGCAATAATAGAGATTATATATGAAAGACAGAATCTATATCTGTCACACATACTATCATGTATATGTGACTTTTTTAAAAGAACTGAAATTAAGGGCGGAGGCAGATCCTGCGAAGAAAGCAGGGGCTGCTACTTTAGTGCTGTCCAAAATGTCCAATAATTTCGAGAACCTGAAATCCCGGGTGGAGAGCACGGGACTGTTCGAAGAGGTACTGGAATTCGATGAGAAGCGTGAAGATTTCTTCCCGGAACTGGAAAAATAAAGGGAGGACACCGGAAGCTTTCTGGGGAATCTGAAGAACCGGATCCGCTTTACGAAGGAGTACGCCAGACTCGAGGCTTCTTATGTGCCGGTAGATCTTCGGACTTACAAGGACATTTATGTCTACTGCGATTCCGATCCCATCGGCTACTACCTGAATCAGAACCATATCCGCTATCATGCCGTGGAAGACGGACTGAATTGTCTCAAGAATTTTGATGCGGCACGATATGACAACCGTGGACATTTTAAGATCACGGCATTCCCGTCCATGTATCTGAACCTGATCTTTGTTCAGAACGGCTACGGAAAATACTGCATGGATATGGAAGTAAATGACATTTCCGCCATCCGCTATCCTTGTCCCCGGTATATCGAACTTCCCAGAAAGCCGCTGGAAGACCGGCTGACAGCGGAGGACAAGCAGCTGCTCCTGCAGGCATTCGTGAGAAATAAAGACGAACTGGAACACCAGATCGAAGAGAGCAATAAGGTGGGAGATAAAATATTGATCCTCACGGATCCGGTATGTGCACTGGATGTGAGAGAACAGATTTTCCGGGATATTATCAAAATGTATGAAAAAGAGGGCACCATATTTTTAAAGCCCCATCCCAGAGACCTGCTGGATTACCAGAAGCTTTTTGCGGAATATCCCCAGTTCGATGCATCCATGCCCATGGAGATGCTGAACTTTTTCCCGAATCTGCATTTTAAAAAGGTGGTAACCATATTTACGGAGGTAAAGGGACTTCCTTTTGCGGATGAGGCGGTACGCCTCGGACCTGATTTTATGGATGCCTATGAGGATCCACTGATCCACAGACAGAATGAACAGATATAAGTTTGGAGACCGTCAATGATACAGATCATCAAGAAATTACGTGTCCTGTTGGACAAAAAACAGAAAAGAACCATGGTGGGACTCATTATCCTCATGGTGATCAGTGCCTTTTTGCAGACTGCCGGTGTGGGAATGCTGGTGGAGGTCATGCAGATCGTCATTGATCCCGAAGCGGTACAACACAGCCGGGTGGCGGAAGCCTGCTATGAGATCATGGGTGTGGAGAGCTATCGTACGTTCTCCATTATTGTCATGGTGTTGCTGATTCTGGTATTTGTGGTGAAGAACCTGTTTACTTATGTACAGCAGAAGCTGACTTTATCCTTTGTCTATACGAACCAGTTCCGCACTTCCGAGCGCATGATGCGCAATTACCTGCGCAGAGGTTATGAATTTTATCTGAATGCGGATACCGCTGTGGTACAGCGCAGTATCACTTCCGATGTCAACAATATGTATGCACTGATCCTGGCACTGTTACAGCTGTTATCCGACAGCGTGGTTTCCCTGTTTGTCATCAGTTACTGCTTTATTTCCAGCGGTACCATGACGATCCTGATGGCGGTGGTATTGCTTCTGTTGATGTGGCTGATCAAGAGAGTGCTGAAGCCCATCATGTACAAGGCCGGTAAGGACAATCAGGACTATTACAGCAGTCTGTTCAAATGGATCTCCCAGACGGTACAGGGTATCAAGGAAGTAAAGATTTCCGGCAAGGAGCAGTATTTCGTATCCGAGTACCGCAAATGCGGAAAAGGCTACGTGGATGCCGTACAGCGTTACAGCCTGTACAATCAGGTGCCGAAGCTGCTGATCGAGACAGCCTGCGTTGCCACTATGGTAGGATACATGATCTTTCTGGTGGCCACCGGTGTGCCTACAGAAAATATGCTGACAGTGTTCGGAACTCTGGCGGCAGCGGCACTGGTACTGTTGCCCTGCGTGAACCGTATCAACAACCAGATCAATTCCATCGCCTATTTTGAACCTTTCTTCATGGGTGTCAGCGATAATTTACAGGATGAGATCAACGGACAGAATATCGACATGTCCTTTGCTACCGATGAAGATGAAAAGCTGGATGTAAAAGAAAGCATCGAGATGAAAGATATTACTTATGCCTATCCCAATACGGAGCGTCTGATCTTCGACCATGCGGATCTGAAGATCCCGGTGGGTGCATCGGTAGGTATCGTGGGTACTTCCGGCGCGGGCAAGAGTACCGTGGTGGATATTCTGTTGGGACTGCTGGAGCCCAGTACGGGACATATCTATGCAGACAGCGTGGATGTAAAGGAACCGGGCAATTCCCGGAAATGGCTGAAGAATATCGGCTACATCCCCCAGATGATCTTCATGCTGGATGACACCATCCGTAAAAATGTAGCCTTCGGTGTGCCGGAGGACAAGATTGATGAGGACAGACTGTGGGAAGTATTGAAAGAGGCAACAATTACCGCTACGGGTGGTGCGTACGAGCCTCGTCCTGACAGAGTGGGAGAAGTTAAGGTTACTGATATCAACTTATTGCAGTTGTCTATGTCAGAGAAAGGTTATTATCGTTTATATGTATATGTATTGGATAATGCAGGTTTTGTGGCAACCGCAAATATTCCTTTTGCAGTTCGATAAGAAATTGTTTTTTAGGAATTTGACCTATTGATAGTAAGATTGGCTTGAGCAGAAAAGTGGCAATATATTAATATTTTTATGATGAATGGACTTATAAAAGATTCAAAAGTCCATTCATCATGTATATTAAGAGACACAGATACAATATTATATATTGGATGATGTCACTAGAGAATTTTTGAGAATAGTATATTGGGATAGTTTGAATATTGATATCTTTTCTCTTGAGATTATTTGTTTGAAATGGAAATAGTTTTGCACTGTACGAGTTATGGATAGTTATGAAAAAAATATTATTATTTAATATCTGTATGTTGGTGGTAACTGTTATGAAAGTTACT
>OGLM01004549.1_pt1 | contig 10107 bp, 6 predicted proteins | sample 1572531 | NCBI WGS metagenome assembly OGLM01 (sample SAMEA2581909, study PRJEB24529) | metagenome | biome: Human gut stool | place: China | collected 2011 | reverse complement strand
TTAATACGTGTTCTGCTGTTATATCTTTAGTCATACCCTATTTTTTTATTGTCAATCGATTGAAACGTCTCCAAAGTAACAGTCCGAGCGTGGTCAGGCTGATCGGGAAGCCGCACCAGATGCCGATGGCTCCCCAACCAAAAGTGAACCCGCACAGGTAACCGATGGGAAGTGCCAGTCCGAAGTGGCAGAAGAAAGCCATATAAGCCATGTATTTGACATCCGAGATGCCTCGCAGAGCGTTGGCGAAAAGGATTTGCAGCCCGTCGCCTGCCTGATACAGGATCACTGACCAGGCGAGCAGGGCGACCAGTTCGACCACCTCTTTTTCCGGAGTGATGATATATCCCATGATGTTGCGGAAAATCCCGATCTGGAGAACAACGATGGCTGCCGTCCCCATGACCAGATGCAGGCCGGCAAAAGATGCGTGCCGTATGGCAGGCCAGTCGTTCCGGCCCCGGAAGTTGCTTACCCGTATGGTAACCGCCGCCGCTATGCCGTAATAGACCATGAAACCGAGCGTGGTGATCACGCCTAATACTTGGTGGGCGGCGAGTGCCGTGCTTCCCAGCCACCCCATCATGATGACACTCAGACTAAACGAGCCTGTCTCGACTCCCATCTGGAAGCCGACCGGCAGGCCGAGGCGGACCAGGTTGCCTATATTCGCCCGGTTGACTGTCCCTTTCTTGAACCCTTCCCTGTAAAGTTTGTAACGGGAATGCTTGGCAAACAGGACGCAGAATATCCCGAATGTCAGGATACGGCTGGCGAGTGTCGAGATACCGGCTCCGGTAAGCCCAAGTTCAGGACATCCGAAGTTGCCGTATATCAGCAAGTAGTTCCCGATGATGTTGAGCACGTTGGCTCCTAACATGACGCACATCGGGGTGACCGTGTCTGTCGTGCCGTCGCTGAACTGCTTGAACGAGTTGAACAGCATGGCGAAAATGACCGAGAAGAGTTGCAGGATATAGTAAGGCACGATATAGGGCATCAACTCTTCCGGCTGCTTCAGGATATGGATGTTCAGAAGCAGTGTCAACATGCAGAGGCTGAGTAACAATCCCACGATGAGGTTGATACAAAGGCTGTTTTTCAGTGTCTCGCCTGCCTTTGCATATTCTTTCTGCGCAAAATACCCTCCGATGATGGGAGTCAGTCCATAGGAAAATCCCATCCCTGCGATGAACACGAGGTTGAAGAAGTTGTTGACAAACGACGCGGCAGCCAGTTCGGCCGTACTGTGGTGTCCGACCATGATGTTATCGGCAAAGCCGACAACAATAATGCCCAGCTGTCCCAACATGATCGGGACACCCAGGCGTATCGTTTCTTTGTAATGTTCCTTGTAAACCGAAAGTTGCATCATTCCAAAACCTCTACCGACTTGATTACTACATTTTCCGTCGGGCGGTCTTGTTTATTTGTCTTTACTTGCTGGATCGCATCTACCACGTCCAGACCTTCCACCACTTCGCCGTATACGGTGTATTGGTTGTCGAGGAAGGGCACGCCGCCGATCGTCTTGTAGGTCTCGCGTAGTTCAGCCGGCATCTTCGTCTCGTCTTTCCGTTTTTCGGCCTCCAGTTCGGTCTTTCCGATCAGGGTGTCGCGGAGCACGGCGAGTTCTTCTTTGTTGCCACTACGGTAGAGCTCCATGATTTTAGGTTTGTTTTCCGTCTGGAGGCGGTTGAAGATAGCTTGTTTCAGCCGTCCTTCCAGTTGCTTTTCCATTTGGCCGAGTTCGGCTTCCGAATATTTTTTGCCTGTGACAATATAGAACTGCGAGGCTGACGATGCTTTTTCCGGATTCACTTCATCTCCGGTCCGGGCAGCACACAAGGCTCCCTTTTTATGGAAATATTGGGGATAGTTGAACTCTGCCGGAATGGTATAGCCCAAGTCGCCGGCTCCTAACTGCTTGTTCATCGGGGCGTCTTTAGAAGTGACGTCGCCACCTTGCACCATAAAGTCTTTGATGACGCGATGGAACAGCAGGCCGTCGTATTGTCCGGCTTTCGCCAACTTGATGAAATTGTCGCGGTGCTGAGGTGTATCGTTGTATAATTTGAATTTTATCTTTCCGAGTGTGGTGTCCATCACCACTAATGTTTCTTTTGTTTCCATTCTTTGTTGTTTATTTGTTGACTATCTTCATTGACTTGATTTTGATGTTCTTGACAGGACGGTCGTCTGCGTTCGTTTCGGTGAACTGGATCTTGTCGACTGCTTTCATGCCGCTTACGACTTCGCCGAAAATCGTGTATTTACCGTCCAGGTGGGGCGTGCCTCCTTCCAGCATATAGGCTTGGCGTTGTTCGGGGGTGAAGGTGATGCCTTGTTCCTTCTCCATCTTGTCTAGCTCCATTTCCGTAAAGAACTTGCCGGTTACGATATAGAACTGGGTGGCCGACGAGGCGCGTTCGGGGTTCTCGTCGTCGCCTGTACGGGCGGCGGCGAACATGCCGCGTTTATGGAAATACTTCGGGTAGACGATCTCTGCCGGAATGGTGTAGTCCAGATCTCCGTCACCTAAGTGCTGTTCCATCGGGGCGTCTTTGGAATTAATGTCGCCTGCCTGTACCATGAATTGTTTGATGACACGGTGGAACAACAGTCCGTCATAGCGGTGTTCCTTCACATTTTTGATAAAATTATCACGATGTTGGGGCGTGTCGTTAAAAAGTTTCACTTTGATCTTTCCCATATCGGTATCGATCAGTACCAGTGTTTCAACCTCTTGCGCTTGCAAATGGACGGATATCAGAGCCGATAGGGCCACTAAACATATAGCAAACAGCTTTTTCATCTTCATCTTATTTTTGTATTATGGCAACAAAAATAGTGATATTTACTCGTTAAAGCAATCATTTGACACAACCTTTTCCGTTGGCATCTGTTCAAGTTGGTAATTCATCTAAACAAAAAGCATATTTATGAAAACATTGTTGAAAAGCGCAGTTCTACTGCTCGGAATGGGACTAGTTTCTGCCCATTCCCATGCTCAGAAAGTTGTGGTTGAGGATAACGAACCTAACTCAGTCATGTTTGTCACCATTGATAAGGCAGGTAACGAGATTATCCGGATCATGAATGCGTCACAGAGTCCCCGTTTCCACGAACCGAAAGCGCCCCGTTTCCTGCTGACAGACCGGAAAGGCAAGTTTGCTCTCGGTATCGGAGGATATGTGAAACTGGCAGCCGAATATGATTTTGGCGGTATTTCCGATAATATCGACTTTTACCCGGCATTGATTCCCGGCAGAGGACAGTCGTATGTACGGAACCAGTTCCAGATGGACGCCACTACGAGCACGATCTTCCTGAAGCTGGTCGGGCATACGGATCTCTTGGGCGATTTCGTGGTGTATACGGCCGGTAACTTCCGCGGTGGAAGCGGCAAGATATTCGAGTTGAGGAATGCTTATGTGTCGGCACGAGGCTTTACGGCGGGTTACGATTATGGTTCGTTCATGGACTTGGGCAATGTGCCTGCCACGATCGACTTTGCCGGTCCTAACGGGATGTCGATCTATCATGCCACACAGATCCGTTACGAACATGCGCTCGCCAAAGGTTTGAAAGCCGGTATCGGTGTGGAAATGCCGGTTGTGGACGGGCTGACAAACGAGCATGTCAGTATCGCCAAGCAGCGGATGCCGAACTTCCCGGTCTACGTGCAGTATGGCTGGAACCCTAAAAGCCATTTCCGGGCTGCGGCTATTATCAGGAGCATGACCTACGATGATTTGACGGCCCGCAAAGCGGAATCGGAGATCGGATGGGGTGTTCTGGCTTCTGCCACTTTTAACCTGACGAATCGTTTGCAGGTCTATGGACAGGGTGTGTATGGCAAAGGTATCGGGCAGTTCCTGAACGACATGAGCATGTTGAATGTCGATGTGGTCCCGAATCCTGAAAAAGAAGGGAAGATGCAGGTGCTCCCGATGATGGGCTGGTTTGCCGGCATGCAGTATAATTTCTCTCCGAAAGTGTTTATTACCAGTACGTACGGACAGTCACGCCTATATAGTCATGATGGTTATCCTACCACTCCTTCTGAGCAGTACCGCTACGGTCAGTATTTGAATGCCACGCTTTTCTGGAACATCACTTCCGACCTGCAAGTTGGTGCCGAATATCTACGTGGCTGGCGTACGGATTTCAACGGTGATACACGTCATGCCAACCGGATGAACCTGGCGGTGCAGTATAGTTTCTAAGAAAATACAATGAAAAAGGGTTCCCGTGCAATAATGATTTTATCATACGGGAACCCTTCTATGTTTTGTCTTGCCGGTACTTAGAACAATTTGTTCGGATATTCGCCTGCATTGATCAATGCTTGGATCTTATCTACCACTTCCTGACGGTCTTCCGGATAGGTGACACCGAACCATTTGCTGGCGGTATCTAATACTTCGACCGTAGCAGTCTTGTCACTGATCAATTTATCTACCATCAGCGGAATGAAGAATTCGCTCTTCAGGTTTTCCATGTTCTTCGGATCGCTCAGGAAAGTCTTGAAGAATTCCTGGCTGTAAGCGAAGTAATCAGGAGTGAAGCCCCAGAAGTTCATACTTACCGGAGTAGTATCGGGAGTTGCAGTCCATTCGCCGTTATCGTCGATATATTTCACTTCACCATCCAGACGTTGGATCTTAGTACGTTCCACTACTGAAGTCAGCAGACCTTTATCATCTGTACTACAAATACCACGAGATACCGTACCGCTTTCACTCAGCGTATTTCCTACGCGGAAACCTACCATTGAATAAACATTCTTAGAATCCGCAGGAAGTGCAGAAAGGCATTTACCCATTACCTGGAAGGAATCACGACCATAAAAGTCGTCACAGTTAATTACAGCGAACGGTTCTTTAATCACATCAGCACCCATCATTACTGCATGGTTGTTACCCCAAGGTTTTGTACGGTCTGCCGGACAAGTGAAGCCTTCAGGAAGTGCATCCAAAGCTTGGAAAACCAGTTCACAAGGAATGTGACCTTCGTATTTAGAAATAATCTTATCACGGAAATCCTGTTCAAAGTCTTTGCGGATTACAAATACAAGTTTACCAAATCCGGCATTGATAGCATCATAGATAGAATAGTCCATGATCGTTTCACCATTAGGACCCAGTCCGTCCAATTGTTTCAAGCCTCCATAGCGGCTGCCCATACCGGCTGCCAATAAGAATAAAGTTGGTTTCATAAATTGTGTAATATTAAAAGGTTAGTGATGTCAACGGCATCTGATTTTGGTGCAAATGTACAAAAACTTTCTTTCTTTTGTCTTATGTGATGTCCTTTCTTTTGTCTTGAGACAAAGAAAGAACGTTAGAACGGATACCCGATAGCGAAATGTATTCCCAGATTTTTGAAGAAGGCACCGGTAACATTATAATATCCGCTTCGTTCCGTATCATAGGGCAGATGCAAAGGAATACCGAAGTCAAGACGGAACACAAGAATATCCATGTCGTAACGGACGCCTACGCCTGTCCCCAAGGCTATTTGTTTCGGGAAAGTTTTCAGACGAAGTTGCGAATCAGGACGTGCCTCGTCCTTGCGCAGCAGCCAGACGTTACCCGCATCCAGGAAAGTAGCTCCCCAAATGCTCTTGAAGATACGGAAACGATATTCTACGTTCGCTTCGAAACGGAACGTACCTGTCTGGTCGAGATAAGAATACTTGCTGTCTTTCGGGTGATAGCCACCGGGACCAATACTACGCACCGTAAAAGCACGGATACTGTTGGCACCCCCAACGTAGAATTGTTCACTATATGGGGCAATCGTAGCATTACCGTATGCAAAAAGAGCGCCTAACGCTACACGGGAAGCTATTTTATTATTTTTGTCCATGTTCCACAAATGGCGGAACTCGGTATTAAATTTCATAAACTGCGAGAACGGAGCCCCCAAAAGTTTTTTCCCTTCCTCATTATAAGGTTTGCCGAAAGCACGATAAATAGTGGCAGTCACATTTCCGGCAGAAGTCACGGTAGATTGCCACCAGATAGGATTCTTCACTCTCCGCACAGAGGCATTATCATACGTATAAGTGTACTCCATAGCCGGGATGAACTGGTTGTCTAAGCTGACATATAGTGCCGGATTGTCGGCTGCAATCTCCATAAACTCTTTCGACTGGTGTTGCAAGACGTTGAATGTCAGTTTGAAAGGTGTGATACTATGACGACTGGTACGCGTCGGCTGGAAATCGTAGGTTGCGTTTCCGCCGAAAGATAACAGTTTATAATATCTTGCCCGGTTCAACTGATCGATATACAAACGGAAAGTAGTCGTAGCGGGAAAGTCAAATTCCCTTTTCCCCCAACGCGGGAAAACCACTCTAGGGAAAGTCAGAGAAGTAGATATTCCCATTTCCCAACTGTTCATCAACGAACTTTTCTCTCCGCCACCGGTCTGCCATTCATAAGAGCCTTTCAGTTTCACGTTCCAACTTTCTCCACCACCAAATACATTATTCCGTGTAACTCCGAACGAAGCACCCGGACCGGTCTGGTCGTTACTTTTAGTTACTACGTTCAATTCCAGTTCAGCGTCCAACGGTTTGGCAAAAGTAGCCTGCATCGTGATGTCCAACGTATCACAAACAGCTGTTGTATCTTTGGGGGCATATTGGATATCCATATAACTAAATATTCCCAACTGGCTGAGTTTCTCCTGTATCTGTTCCTGCCGATACTGGCTGTAAAGCCGGGTACGGTTGGAAGCACGCATCTGTGCGTTCCGTACAAACTGTTGATAATTCAGCCAACGATAAAGCATATTGGGACGAACCTGCAATTTATTGTAATAGTGGATATTCAAGTTCTTATACATCATACTGTCATTCGGCGCTTCTCCGTTCTTTCCGAACAGATAGACAGACGCATCACCCACGTAATAAGGACGCTGTGCCGCAGCCGGCAATCCCGGCACAGGAATCAGGCGAAGGCTGATATGCCCTCCGGGTACCAAAGTCGTATCCGCCTGGTAAGTCATATAGTCGGGACGGAAATAAAAATATCCGAGGTTACGCAACAATGTACTGATACGGGAGCGTTCTTCGTCCAAATCAACCACGTTGAACTGCTCACCCGGACTTATATAAGACATCCGGCGTCCGCGCTCCATAATCCGCAGAGTCTGGGGAGTGAACCGTTGATAGTAAACCGTATCAATGAAATAAGGGTTCTTCATATCCACCGTATAGATAATGCCCGCCTTCAGACTGTCTTTCTTATCAACAACCGTTTCATAAGCTACCTTCCCATTGAAATAGCCATAATCACGAAGCAAATTAGTCGTTACCTTCACACGTACCTCCGGGTTGACCGTAGAAATAAATACGGGAGGATTGGCCGCAAAACGGTTGAACATCCATTTACCGAATCCCTTCTTATATTTCACGAAGTCATTGTACATCCACATTTTAAAAGGGATAGGAAGGATACCGCCAAACATCTTTGTACTAGGTGTCTTATCGAGTGCAGCATCAATTTCCGTCAGCGCCGTCTCTCCTACCGGTGTTGTCGATTTATTCAATATGACAGTCTTGCTTCCGGTGTAAAGCACCTCCCCTTCGGGAAGATGTTTCGTCACCGAACAAGCCGACAGTAACACTACACTTATCAGACAAACAGCCAATATATTTATATGTATCTCTTTCATACTTACTTCTTTTTCTTAAAGATGAACAGTTCACTAAGTTTGTCCAGCTTCTTGCGAAGCACAATACCGACTCCGGTTTCCGTAATCTCACCTTCGAGCACACTCTCGTAGTTCTTGTCATAGAACAGGCGGATATACCGGGTTCCGGTTCTATCCAAACGATATTCCAGAGAAATATTGTCGATGAAGGATTCGGCGTCATTCGTCGCATTCTCACCTTGAGAAACCTTGCCACCGATTACAATCTGGAAACGATTGTTAAACAAGCGTTGTGAATAACGGAAACTGTAATCCGTACGTTTACTTCCCGTCTCTGAATCGTCGTGGTCTTCGACACCGACAGAGAGACTCGCATTCTTCAAGTTACCCATCAAGGAGTTTATCTGACTACTCAATACAGAAGTCAGAGCAGATCCCATATTCAGCTTGCCGAGTCCGCCGCCACCCCCACCAATCGGTCCGGTGCCGAGATAAGTTTTCATCACCATGATATACAATGCCTGTTTACCTCGTTCTTCCGCCCCCATAGCGGTCAACTCGTTTTGTACGGTCGCATCTTCGGGAGCCGCAACATCGAATGCAAACGAAAGATTATCCAAGCGGTTCTTGACTACAACGGAAACATCGAAATTAACCATACGACTTCCACCATTCTCTCCTTCGGAAACTGACGCACGGATACGGTCAGTCGCCTTAAAGTTCAACATCGGGTCCATCGGATTTCCCGTCCATTCCACGTAACTACCGTTATCAATGGCAAATTTCTTTGCCGCACTCAGGGGCAAAGCATGTTTCATCAAGCCGCCACTCAACGTATAACGTCCGGTCAGAGTCAGGTCGCCTTGCGGAGTGTATTTCATGGAAAGGTCACCCCCGCCTTCCAGTTCGATACGGTTATCATTACTTGCATCCAGGTCAACTTTCACTCGGACGGACGGATCGATATGTACCATCATTACCATGTCCAATCCGCCTAAAGAGACAGTCGGCACTTCCTGCCGGACAACAGTTGTAGTATCGCTAAATGAAGTAAATGTTACCAAACTTCCCAAACGGTCCTGCACTGTCAATGGTGAATCGGTCAAGACATACGAAACATCGGTGTTCCCCAGCAGACTCACGTTCCCACGCATATTCAGCCCGTCCAAAGGCCCTTTCACCGTCGCTCGGAAATCAGCAAATACTTTGCCGTAAACCAGACTTTCACGGGTACGCTTAGCATCCAGTAACGTATAATTTTGTGCCAGCATATTCAGGTTCGCCATTGGACGGCTCATATCACGGAAATCAACATAGCCATCAATAGTAAACGGATTCTTCGATGTTGTGTAAATAGCAAATTTATCAAATTCCAACCGATTGTTCTTTATTTGCACAGGACGATTATCAAACATGAAACGCGCACCATATTGACGGGAAAGGACAGCAACACTATCCAATACAAGTTCGCCGTTTATCAAAGGTTGTTCAGTACTGCCCGTTATATTCAGATTACCATCCATATCACCGGCCAGCGTAGCCATTTTATCAGGAATAAATACGTTAGCTACACGTAGCGGGAAATGCTCCAGAGTAGCGTTTACTTCCAGACTGTCTTTTCCTGTCTGGGTTGGAACCAGCTTGCCATCCGCCACCATCACTTCCACTTTGTCATGATTCAGATAGGCGTTCAGGTATTGTTTTCCCTGTTCGCCTGGCAGCCAGGTGGCTCCCACTGTCACGTCACCAATTCGTTGACGTTCATAAGTCAATTCATCAATAGCTGCTTCAACCGAAAGTTGAAGATCCTTTTCGGTCTGTACATAGTGCGCTTCCGCAGAGAATAAACCGGTTATTTCCGGGAAGTAAGGAAGTACACTGCTCAAATCAGCCAAACTGATTCTTCGGATTTCCACATCAATATTCTGTAGAGAAACGGTGTCTCCCCGTACAGAATGTACACGGAATCCCATTCCTTCGTCATCCCACATATCTACATTGGCGTATACACGCATATTCTTATGCACATAAATCAAATTATGATTTTCATTAAAATGAAACTTCTGGAAGGCGATTATCGGTTCTTCCGGAATCAAGGTGAGAGCCAGTCCATCGCCTTTTCCTTTGCCCTCGAACAAGGGACGTGCATTGACACCGAGTAATACTCCTGTTTCTCCTTTTCCATTCTTAAAGTCTACCAGCAATTCGGCATCCCGATCACGAATCTCCCCCGTCAGTGTGGTAGAGAAGGAGAATTGCGGATTCTTGGGACCGTTAATAACTCCGGCACGCAATTTCATGAGTGTGGTATCTTGTTTGACGGTAAAGAAGATGGTATCCAATTGCAAGGTATCTACTTTCAAGGCGTGGATAGCGGCTTTTCCATTAATTCCCCAGTTGGGAGCCGTTCCGAATTTCACTGAAGCGTCATGGTAAGCT
>OGLM01004541.1_pt1 | contig 10129 bp, 9 predicted proteins | sample 1572531 | NCBI WGS metagenome assembly OGLM01 (sample SAMEA2581909, study PRJEB24529) | metagenome | biome: Human gut stool | place: China | collected 2011 | reverse complement strand
CACTTCACCCTTCGCGTCAATCAGCGCGTCGCACACCATTGTGCAGCGGTCGACCTTCGGGTTCAGCGAGCAGAGACCGTTTGAAAGCTCCTCAGGAAGCATCGGAATCACGCGGCGCGGGAAGTAGACTGAAGTCAGCCGTTCCTGCGCGCTGCGGTCGAGGGCTGTGCCAGGCTTCACGTACCAGGACACATCCGCGATAGCGACAAGCAGCCGGTAACCGCCAGACACAAGAGGCGCGCACCAGACCGCGTCATCGAAGTCCCTCGCGTCCTCGCCGTCAATCGTGACAAAGGCAATATCGCGGAGGTCGACACGCTTTCCGGCATCCTTCTTCAGCACATGGTCCGGGCGGACATTGCAGAACAGGGCGAGCTTGTCGCGGATGTCCTGCGTCAGGGGGTAGTCGGAGCGGCACACGAGCACGTCCGGCCGCAGGCCGATGCTCTGCAGCTCGCGGACGCAGCCCTGCGTCGGCTTCGTCTTCATCTCGCCGGAGGCCTTGAGATACGGGATGAGGGTGACGAGCAGGATGATGGCATTCTCCTTGCCGACCTCGTTCTGGAACTGGCGGATGGCCTCCAGGAAGGCCTGGCTCTCCATGTCGCCGACCGTGCCGCCGACCTCGATGATGGCGATCTTGTCCTCGCCGCGATAGAAGCGGCGCTTGATCTCGTTGGTGATGTGCGGGATGACCTGCACCGTGCCCCCGCCGAAGTCGCCGCGGCGCTCGCGCTCGAGCACCGTGCGGTACACGCGGCCGGACGTCACGTTCGAAACGCGCGTCAGGCGCTCGTCGATGAAGCGCTCATAGTGGCCGAGATCCAGGTCGGTCTCCGCGCCGTCGTCCGTGACGAACACCTCGCCGTGCTGGATCGGGTTCATCGTGCCGGGGTCGACGTTGATATAGGGGTCGAACTTCTGCATCGTCACGGCATAGCCGCGCGCCTTGAGCAGCCTGCCGAGCGAAGCGGCCGTGATCCCCTTGCCGAGGCCGGAGACTACGCCGCCGAGAACAAATACATATTTTACCGCCATGCCAAATTTCCTCTCTGTTCCGGGGAGGGTCCTCCCCCTTGTCTGGTATTTCAATAGCTTAACCTGCAAATGCAGGATGTACACATGTTATTTCACGTTGTAGGGGCGAGGCATGCCTCGCCCGGCGCAACGCTTGCAGCTCGCATTGAGTATCGATAAAGTGGTACACACCGATTGCGTCTGTAGCGGCGCTCACTGCGCAGCCGTTGGCGGCTTTGCCGCCTTACGGATGCGGCGTGCCCCTTGCGGGTAGTGAGCGCCATGGAGGCTGGCAAGTTATAGGGCAGCGTCGTCGACCGTAGCGGCCATCGGATTTGTCATTGCGAGGCCCCGGAGGGGCCGTGGCAATGACAAACCTGGGGCATTGTACGGCGCGGTGGAAAGCCTTATTCCAGATTCAGATGGCGGCGCAGGATGCGCTCCGTGACGAAGAAATACACAATGCCGAGGACGGCCAGCAGGGCAAGCATCACGCCGATAAACAGGTTGAACATGCCTGGCGCGCTCATGCCGGCAGAGAGCTGAACAAGGAAGCGGCAGAACGGCTCAAAGTTGCTCAGCACGATGATGGACGTGACTGCGACCGTCTCGAGCACCACATTGATGGCGTAGTAGAACAGCACAGCGAACAGGATGCGCTTGCGGCGGAACAGGTGGCCGATGGAGCAGGACAGATAGATCTGCAGCACGGACACCGCGACCTGCACCACGACCAGCAGGACGAGCAGGGCGATGCCCCAGCCGTTGATTATCCCGCCGAAGCTCTGCTCCAGCGAGGTGCGGATGGAAGGCAGCAAGCCACGGATACCGCCGAACAGGATCCCGACGGAAACGAAGCTGACCAGGCCCGTCACGACCAGCGTCAGGAGGGCCGTGAGGAGCTTCGACAGCACAAGCTGCCCCGGCCGCACCGGCAGCGTGAACATCAGGTAGCCTTCATCACGCAGCAGGCCGGAATAGAAGCGGATGACGGAGATGACGAGCGCAAACACGCAGGCGGCAATGACCGCGAGCACGAACAGCACTGTCGTCAGATTCACAAAAATGGCAGAGATCTTGACCGGCAGCTCCGCCATGAGGGCGACGCGCTCGAGCAGGCCGAAGACCAGAATGGCGGGCCAGATGAACAGAAAAATTTTCAGATTTGCGCGGAGATCGTATTTTAACAGCTTGCTCAGCACGGCCATTCACCTCCCATCGGGATCGTGCGGAAGACTTCGCGGAAGACCTCGTCGACGGACTTGCCCTCGGCGCCGCGGATGTTATCGGTCGAATCGTGGCGGACGACACGGCCCTCCTTCAGGAAGATCACCTCGTCCAGCACCTTCTCCACATCTGAAATCAGATGGGTGGAGATCACCACGCTGGCGTCGGGGTTGTAGTTGGAAATGATGGTGGAGAGGATGTAATCCCGTGTGGCGGGGTCCACGCCGCCGATGGGCTCATCCAGCAGATACAGCCGGGCCCTCCGGCTCATGACCAGGATCAGCTGCACCTTTTCCCGGGTGCCCTTGCTCATCTGCTTGATCCGCTGCTTGGGCTGGATGTTCAGATGGTGAAGCATCTCCTCCGCAGCCTGACGGCGGAAGTCCGGGTAGAAATCCTCGTAAAAATCCATGAGCTGACCGGCGCTCATCCAGGTGGGGATGGCGGTGCGCTCCGGCAGATAGCTGACCATGGCGTGGGTCTCCCGGCCGGGGGTCCTGCCGTCGATCAAAATTTCCCCGCTGCTGGGGGTCAGCAGGCCATTGGCCAGCTTGATGAGGGTGGTCTTGCCGCTGCCGTTGGGACCTAAAAGGCCCACGATCCGGCCCGGCTCAATGGCAAAGCTGACGCCATCCAGCGCCGGAACCTTGCCGTAGCTCTTGGAGAGCTGGTTACATTCTAAAATCGGCATATGTTCACTCCTTTTCCGACTCCTGCCGCAGCAGCGACAGCAAGTCTTCCTTTTCAAATCCCAGACGCTCCATATCGGTCAGAAAGGACCGCACCCGGTCCGCCGCCAGTGCATGGCGGGCCTCCGTAATGGCCGTCTGATCCTCCGTTACATAGCGGCCGGAGGTCCGCTGGCTGTACACCAGTCCGTCCCGCTCCAGTTCCGTCAAGGCCCGCTGCATGGTGTTGGGGTTGACGCCCGCCTCCATAGCCAGATCTCGCACGGAGGGCAGCCGCTCTCCCGGCGAGAACGCACCGGAGACGATGCCGGCCCGGATCTGCCCGATGAGCTGGGCGTAGATCGGGGCATCATTGGAAAACTGCCAGTTCATGAGCCACCTCCTTGTACTCTTGTATTAAGTAATTAATACAATAACACAAAATGGGGAATTGTCAAGAGGACAGACTTAAATTTTTGAAATTTTTGCGGAAAACCATGTTTCTGATGACACAGGTTCCGCTTGTCCCACAGGCGGATGCGTGGTATAATATTCTGTCACAATGTGGAATTTCGCCGAAAACCGGCGTGATACAACAATAAGGAGGCTTTCATGAGCTGGAAAGAAAAACGATTGATCACGATTCTGAGCATCATTCTGGCGGTGCTGTGCGCTGCGGTGCTCGTCGTGTTGAGCATCCGCTACCGGGCGGCCCAGGCTGCCAAGGATCAGAACACCGTTTCCCCGTCGGACATCGCGGAGGCAGCCCAGAGTGAATATGTGGCCCTGTCTTACAGCAATGGCTCCACAACGCTGTCCTTCTCCCTGAATGAGAACGGCGTCTGGACCTGGGACAGTGAGCCGGACTTCCCGCTGGACGATACCCACGTCAAGTCCATTCTGACGATTTTGGAGACCCTCAAGCCCCAGCAGACCTTGGATATGCCGGAGGACCTGTCGGTGTACGGATTGGATGCCCCGGATGTGAGCCTGACGGCCACAGCTCCGGATGACGCGGTGCTGACCGTTACCTTGGGGAATGCCACCACCGATGGAACCAGCTATTACGCGACTATCAACAGCGACCCGGACCACGTTTTTATTCTGGCGGGAACGCTGCGTCAGGCCATGCAGACGCCCATCTACCAGATGTGCCGCCTGCCGGTGCTGCCGGAATTGACGGAGAGCACCATCACGTCCATCCAGCTGCAGGGACCGCTGGTGGAGCAGGTGGATCTGGAAGGGAACAGTACTCAGGTCCGGAATTCCACTGTGCTCACTGCCACCCATGCGGAGGATGACAGCACTGCCGTTTCCTGGCGTTCCGGCGGGGCCAATATTACCGATGCCCCGTCCCTGCGGGCGCTGCTGGAGGATCTGGCGGCCCTGAAAGTGGCGGAATGTGTGGACTTCCGCCCCTCTGATGACGCGGTGACCTTCTGCGGTTTCCAGGATCCTGTGACGCTGACGGTGAACTACAAGACCGCTACCGGCATTGAAGGCATTTTTGAAATGAACGTCGGTACTCAGAATATGGACGGCACCGGCCGCTACGTCCGCTTCGGGGACGAGCCGGCCATCTACCTCATGGAGCTGGAGCTGCTGGACCCCATGATGCGGCTGGCCTATCAGGGAATGGAGGAAGCGTCCTGACGGGAGGGAAGAACGATGCGTGTTCTCATAGTGGAGGATGAGGTCCGTCTGGCGGAGACCCTCCGGGACCTGCTGGAGCTGGAGCGCTATACCGCGGACATCTGTCATGACGGGGAAAGCGGTTTGGATAACGCTTTGTCCGACATCTATGATCTGGTGATTTTAGATGTGATGCTGCCGAAGAAGGACGGATTTTCCGTCCTGCGGGCGCTGCGGCAGGCGGGGAAAACCGTCCCAGTGCTGATGCTCTCGGCCCGTTCGGAGCTTGCGGACCGGGTGGAGGGGCTGGACTGCGGTGCGGACTACTACCTCACCAAGCCCTTTGAACCCAAGGAACTGCTGGCTTGCGTCCGGATGCTGACCCGGCGTCAGCCGGAGCAGCGGGCCTCTCAGAATCTGGAATACGGCGATCTGCGGCTGGAAACGGATACCTTTCAGCTTAGCTGCGGAGAGCGGTCCGTCCGGCTCAGCCGGAAGGAATTTGATATGCTGGAGCTGCTGATGCGGAGCCGGGAAATGGTCCTCACCAAGGAGAATCTGATCCTCAAGCTGTGGGGGTATGAATCCGATGCCGAGGACAACAATGTGGAGGTCTACATTTCCTTTTTGAGGAAAAAGCTGGACTACCTCCACTCGAAGGTAAAGATCCGTACCATCCGCATGGTGGGCTACCGGTTGGAGCAGGAAACCTGACTATTCGACTTTTCCACAGCTTTTTCAACATTTTCCACAGACTTTTCGACAAGGGGAGGCACTTGTCATGATCCGGAAACTGCGCTGGAAATTCGTGGCGGTGTGCATGGGGCTGGTGGCCCTGGTGCTCTCGGCGGTGTTCGGCGCCGCCTATCACGCCGTCCGGCAGAATATTGAGGACCTCAGCCGCCAAATGCTGTATCAGGTCTTGCGGGAGGACAGCGGCCGGGGCGCTGTGCCCAACCCCACCATTGAGATCGGCGGGGACCGGGTGCTGCTGCCTTATTTCACAGTGAATATCTGGGGGGATACCGCCTATATCACCGGCGGTACCTATGCCGATTTGGAGAATACCGATACCCTGCGGGACATTCTCAGCCAATGCCTGGAGCAGGGAGCGGCGGAGGGGACGGTCAGCGAGTATCACCTCCGCTATCTCTCCATGGACAACGGCCTTTATCGGAAACTGGCCTTTGTGGATATGTCCATGGAGCAGGCGGTGCTGCGGCGGCTGGTCCGTTCCTACCTGCTGATCGCACTGGGAGCTATGCTGGTGCTGCTGGGCATTGCGGCAGCGGCATCCCGCTGGGTCACCCGGCCGGTGGAGAAGGCATGGAAGCAGCAGCGGCAGTTTTTGTCGGATGCCTCCCACGAGCTGAAGACGCCGCTGACGGTGATCCTCTCCAACGCGGAGCTGCTGGAGGGGGCAGGTCTTGCGGAAAAGCCTGCCCGGTGGAGCGGCAACATCCATACCGAGGCGGAGCAGATGCGCACTCTGGTGGAGCAGATGCTGACCTTGGCCCGGGCGGACAACGGCGTCCGGCCTGCCGCCATGGAGCCGCTGAACCTCTCCGATGTGGCCACGGACTGCGTGCTGGCCTTTGAGCCGGTGGCCTTTGAGGCGGGAAAACCTTTGGAGGAGCGGATCGCGGCGGACATTACCGTGGTGGGGGACGCTGACCGCCTGCGGCGGCTGATCTCCATTCTGCTGGACAATGCCGTGAAATACGGCGCGGAGGGCGGCCATATCACCTTGACGCTGGAAAAGACGGACCGGCAGGCCCGACTCACCGTTTCCAATCCCGGTGACCCCATTCCGCCGGAGCATCTGGCCCATCTGTTTGAGCGATTTTACCGGGCGGACGCCTCCCGTGGGGAAAAATCCGGGTTTGGATTGGGGCTGGCTATTGCGGACACCATCGCCCGGGAACATAAGGGCGCACTGAAGGCGGAGAGCGATGCGGCGTCCACCCGCTTTATCTTCACTATGCCATTGAAAAAACAAGCGTAAAAAGAATGAAAAAGCGGAACGGAGAAGCTCTCCGTTCCGCTTTTGTTAGTTGCTTCGGGTTTTATGCCTTTTTCACCTTACGGGCCATGATCTCCGGGTCCACGCAGAAGAAGGTGAACTCGCCGGTGGCCAGCAGCTTCTCATCCTCACCCAGAATGTCCACCGCCACCAGGCAAGTGGAGTGGCCCCGGTGACGCACCCGGGCGTCAGCCTGGATCTCACCCTCAGACTGGTTGCGCAGGAAGTGAAGAGCGCTGGTCTGCGTGACGTAATTGCGGCCATCGGTGTGGGCGGCAAAGCCGGTGGCGTTGTCTGCCATGGCGTAGATAGCGCCGCCGTGGACCATGCCGTAGGAGTTCTTGCTCTCCGGCTGGATATTCAGCCGGAATACGGCGTGGTCTTCCTCTACCATGACCATTTCAATATGGTTGTAAGTGGCAAAGAGATTTTTGCGCTCTTTGTCCTTAAACATTTCAATTGTAATTTCGTCCATTTTGTTTTCGTATACCTTTCTATTGTACTACTTTTTGAGTGTATCACATATTTTCTCTGATTTCTACTCTTTTTTTGAATTCGGGGTTGACAAACGGCAAATGTGTGCTATCATGAACACATGAACAGACATTCAAATGAAAGGAGCCGCTTATGGAGGATCGCTACAACGTGGAGTGCTGTGAATTCATGCATGCCCACGATGAGATCGTAGAGAGAGTACAAAAGGAGATGCCAGGGGAAGATACCCTGTATGATCTGACAGAACTGTTCCGGATCTTCGGTGATTCCACCCGCATCCGTATCCTGTATGTGCTCTTTGAGGCAGAGATGTGCGTGTGCGACATTGCGGCACTGCTGGGGATGACCCAATCCGCTATTTCTCATCAGTTGAAGGCACTGAAAAATGCCCGGCTGGTAAAGTCACGGCGGGACGGCAAAACGGTGTTTTATTCTCTGGCGGACGATCATGTGAAAACCATCATCGATCAGGGATTAGAGCATATTCTGGAGTAATTTTTGACTTCCAATTCAGCTCTCATAAATATTAAAATCAGGAGGAAGCTATTATGAAGAAGCATTACAAGTTCGAGATCGACTGCGCCAACTGTGCTGCCAAGGTGGAGGACGCCATTAAAAAGATCGACGGCGTCAACAACGCCACGGTGAGCTTCATGACCCAGAAGCTGACGCTGGACGCCGATGACGCCCGTTTTGACGAGATCCTGCAAAAGGTTGTGGCCACTGCGAAGAAGATTGAGCCGGACTGCGAGCTGCACCTGTAAGAACCGCCGCCGCTGGCGCGTTTCGGAGCGTAACTGCCGTAAGGCGGCGCTTCGCCTGGTCCCGAAAAGGAGGATACGATGACGACCCTTTCCAAAAAGCAAAGAAAAATGCGGAACCGCATCCTGATTGCGGCGGCTCTGCTGATTCTGGTCAAGCTGCTGCCCCTTACCGGCTGGGTCCGGGGTCTGTGCTGTCTGGCGCCGTATTTCATCATCGGCTATGATGTGCTGCGGAAGGCGGCACTGGGCATTGTCAATGGGCAGGTCTTTGACGAAAACTTCCTGATGGCCCTTGCCACCGTGGGCGCTTACGCTACCGGAGAGTTTGACGAGGCTGTGTTCGTCATGCTGTTCTACCAGACCGGCGAGCTGTTTCAGGATTACGCCGTGGGCAAGTCACGGACCTCCATTGCCGCCCTGATGGACATCCGGCCGGACACCGCCAATCTGGAAACGGAAAACGGCTTGGAAACGGTGAATCCGGAGGATGTGGCCGTCGGCTCCGTCATCGTGGTGAAGCCCGGCGAGCGGGTACCGCTGGACGGTACGGTGTTAGAGGGCAGTTCCACACTGGATACCGCCGCCCTCACCGGCGAATCCCTGCCCCGAAGCATCCGTGTGGGCGATGACATCATCAGCGGCTGCGTGAACCTGACGGGGTTGCTGCGGGTGACGGTGACAAAGCCCTGTGAGGAATCCACGGTTTCCAAAATTCTGGAGCTGGTGGAGAATTCCAGCGAAAAGAAAGCCGTCAGCGAGCAGTTCATCACCCGGTTTGCCAAATACTATACCCCCTGTGTGGTGTATGCGGCGCTGGCTCTGTTCCTGATCCCTACGGTCCTACTGGCGGTGCTGCCCACCCTTCCCGGATTTCTGGCGGGCACCGTCTGGACGGATTGGCTCCACCGGGCGTTGACCTTCCTGGTCATCTCCTGCACCTGCGCGCTGGTGATCTCCGTACCTCTGAGCTTTTTCGGCGGTATCGGCGGCGCCTCCAAGTGCGGTATTCTGGTTAAGGGCGGCAACTATCTGGAAGCGCTGGCCAAGGCGGACACCGTGGTGTTTGACAAGACAGGCACCCTGACAAAAGGCACCTTTGCCGTATCCGCCGTCCATCCAGAGGCGGGCTTTGAAGCGGATCAGGTGCTGGAATACGCGGCTCTGGCGGAGCAATATTCCACGCACCCCATCGCCGTCTCTCTGCGGGAGGCCTGCAAAAGCGGAATGGACCGCAGCCGGGTCTCCAACGTGGAGGAGATCGCCGGACACGGTATCATGGCGGAGGTGGACGGCAAGCGCGTCGGCGTGGGCAACAGCCGCCTGATGGAGCGCCAGAGCGTCAACTGGCTGCCCTGCGAGCTGCCCGGTACCATCGTCCATGTGACCATCGACGGCTTCTACGCCGGGCATATCGTGATCGCGGATCAGCCCAAGCCCGACGCGAAAGAGGCCATCGCCCGGCTGAAGGCTATGGGTGTGAAAAAGACGGTCATGCTCACCGGCGACACCAAGGAAGTGGCCCATACGGTGGCGGATGCACTGGGATTGGACGAGTACCACGCGGAGCTGCTGCCTGCCGACAAGGTGGCACGGGTAGAGGAACTGCTGAAGCAGGAGACCGGTAAGCTGGCCTTTGTAGGTGATGGCATCAACGATGCGCCGGTGCTGACCCGCGCGGACATCGGCATCGCCATGGGCGGTCTGGGCAGCGACGCGGCTATCGAAGCTGCCGACATCGTGCTTATGGACGATCAGCCCACCAAGATCGCCGCAGCCATCCGCATTGCCCGCAAAACGGTGCGGATCGTGCGGGAGAACATCGTCTTTGCCCTGACGGTGAAAGCCATCGTTCTGGTGATGGGCGCGCTGGGCAAGGCCCCCATGTGGCTGGCCGTGTTTGCCGACGTAGGTGTGGCATTTTTGGCCATTCTCAACGCCATGCGCTGCCTCAGCGTGGGCGCGGAGAAAAAATGACCGCAAAAACGGGAACGATGCAACTGTACACGGCCGGGAGAACGGTTTTACCGTCCTCCCGGCTGATTTTTTCGGCGGCAGAAGCGCCGACCAGGGAATCTGCGACAGTTTGAGACGGATGTCGGGGCTGGACGGTGGACTTTCCTGCCGTTTTCTGATATAATTTATTTGAAAAAAACATGATGAATCGGAATTTGTGGAGGTAAAAATATGGTGAAACTTGATGATTTTGTTGATATGATGACGGGACACTTTAATAACAAAGAGCAATTTGATAAGATGAAGAAAGAGGGAAAAATATACCCTTACGCAGAACACATCAATACAAT
>OGLM01004540.1_pt1 | contig 10130 bp, 10 predicted proteins | sample 1572531 | NCBI WGS metagenome assembly OGLM01 (sample SAMEA2581909, study PRJEB24529) | metagenome | biome: Human gut stool | place: China | collected 2011 | reverse complement strand
GCGGACCGTGGTCTTCGTCACCAACAACATCGACGAGGCCCTGTTCCTCGGCGACCGCATCATCCTGATGGAAGGCAAGCTCCCCGGGAGCATCAAGACCGAATACATGATCGATCTTCCCCGCCCCCGCGAGCACACCAGCATGGAGCTGTTGAAGCTCCGCTCCATCATCACCGACAACACGGCCCTGGTACTGTAATATGGAAACGACCACCGTCAGCCTCATCATCGGATCCCTGTGCGCGGGGCTGGTCTGGTGGTCGGTACAGGGCTTTGTCCGGCGCTGTTCGGGCAAGGCCCAGCCCAAAAACAACGATGCGCAACGCCAATGCGACGACGCCCCCTGGGAACGCACCGGGGAGGTATACAGGAAGCTCCTGTACCTCAGGCTCGCCAGTTTCGCATTGTGCATCCTCGCCGCGGCAGCCTTGTATTTCCATCTGGGAACGGCGCTTGCGGTAGGGTTGGCGGGGATCGGCTGCGGGCTGCAGTTCTGCGCTTTCCGCATCCGCACCCGGCATGTTCAGGCCGTCCGCAAGGCGACGGTTGAAGATGCCGAAAAAACCGCCGCAGGGACGTCACGCTGACGTCCGGAATACGATCATCGTGCATGCCCCGACATGTATTATGATAAGGGTAGAGGGATTTTCCTCAGTACATTTCAACTTGGAGGAACAGGTATGCGTTTCAAGAAACTCATCAGTGCTTTTCTCGCTGCCGCATTTTGCGTTTCGCTCGCTGGTATGGCTTTCGCTGAAAAGCTCACCAAAGTACCCACCGCTTGGATGGACGAACACGAAACCTTCCTGATCTGGTATGCGAAAGAAAAGGGCTGGGACAAAGAAGCTGGTCTCGACATCGACATCCAGTACTTTGGCTCCGGCATGGATATTCTGAACGCCCTTCCGTCCGGTTCCTGGGTTTTCGCTGGCATGGGCGGCGTCCCGGCCATGATGGGCAACCTGCGCTATGGCACTTCCGTCATCGCCATCGGCAACGACGAATCCATGACCAACTCCGTGCTCGTCCGCCCCGACAGCCCCATCGCCAAGGTGAAGGGTTGGAACAAGGATTATCCTGACGTCCTCGGCAGCCCCGAAACCGTGAAGGGCAAGACCTTCCTGACCACGACCGTTTCCTCCGCCCACTACGGCCTGAGCTCCTGGCTCAAGGTTCTGGGCTTGACGGACAAGGACATCACCATCAAGAATATGGACCAGGCCCAGGCTCTGGCCGCGTTTGACAACGGCATCGGCGGCGGCGTGGCCAATAAGGTGACGGTGGACGAGCGGGCCACCGGCTCCACCCTGGACATCGGCATCAACGGCACCGTCCGGGATCTGAATCTGGACACCGCCGCCACCGTGACCGGCAAGGGCGACATCACCAGCGCCACGGTCAACGTCAGTCCGTTGCAATTCATGTACCTGTCGCCCGCAAAGGCCGGCATGGTCGAACACGCCTACTGCGGCGAAACCTACTATTTCGACACCGAAAAGCTCGATGCGCTCGACGCCACGCTCCGCGAAACCGCCGCACGCGACATTACCGTCGCGGCGATCCTGCTGGTCGATCCCGCCGCAGAGGCGCGCGACGCCGAACTCGGCGCCCTGCTGCAACACCCCGACTACACGCGGGGAACCTACACCATGCCCAACATGACCACCCCCAAGGCCGTGCGCGCCTACGCGGCGATGATCGATTTCCTCGCGCAGCGCTACTGCCGCGAGGACGACGCCTACGGCCGCATCGCGCACTGGATCGTCCACAACGAAGTCGACGGCGGCGTCGACTGGACCAACATGGGCGACGACAAGCTCGTTACGACCTATACGAACGCCTACGTCAAATCGATGCGCCTGTGCGCCTCGATCGTCCGCCAGTACGACGCCAACGCCGAATTCTTCGCCTCGTTCTCCCATTCGTGGAGCCGCGCTTCGAACCCGGGCTGGTATCCCGTGCGCGACATGGTCGGGCTGCTCGGCGATTTCAGTCGCGCGGAAGGCGACTTCCGCTGGGCGCTCGCCTGCCACAGTTACCCCGAGACGATCTCCGACCCCTGTACGTGGCGCGAACCGAATGCGACTTTCGCGATGAACACCCCCTTCGTCACGCTCAAAAATCTCGAAGTGCTCAGCAAATGGGCCCTGACGCCGGCCAACCTCTTCCGCGGCACGACGCGCCGCTCGGTATGGCTCTCCGAAGCGGGAACCAACTCCCCCACCTACGCCGAAGCCGATCTGCGCAACCAGTGTGCGGGCTTCGCCTACGGCTGGAAGAAAATCGCCGCCCTGCCCGGCATCGACGGCATCCAGTGGCACAACTGGTTCGACCACCGCAACGAGGGGACGCTGCGCATCGGCCTGCGCCGCTATCCCGACGACGCCGAAGACCCCGGCGGCAAGAAACCGATCTGGGAGACCTACCGCGACGCGGGCACCGACCGCGAGGAGGAGGCCTTCGCGCCTTTCCTCTCCGTCATCGGCATCCCCGACTGGAACATTCTGCAACCCGTCGCAGACTGAAACGGACGAAAAACGGCATCGGGGCGTTCGAGATTGTTCGAACGCCCCGATGCCGTTTCCTGCCCGCAGAACGGACTACCGCTCCGCTGCCGCCGTCAGTGCAACCGGATATTCCCATCGGCAGGATCGTTGGCGACGAACTCGCTGCTAAAACCGGTCGGCGTGACATCGACCACGTTGATGCCCGTCGAGGCCCCGTAGAGCGGATAGCTCGACGCTCCCGCGATAATCATCGGAATACCGGCCACCTCGGTCAGCCCCGTGATATGGGTGTGGCCGGCGAAGACCGCACGCACGCCGTATCTCTTCATCAGCGCGGCGTACTCCGTGCGGAAAGGTTCGTCGTAGGCCGATTTGTGCGTGACCCGGCTGTCGGGACTCAGAACGAGCGGGTGATGCGTGAAGACGAAGATGTGATTGCACTTGCGGTAGCGCTCCAACTGCTTCCCGAACCACTCCAACTGGGCGCGGGCATCGGCCGCCGCACGTTCGCTGTCGCAGACCATCGCATTGCTGTTCAGCCCGATGAATGCAGAACCGTTGTAGGAGAACGAGAAGCGGTCGTAACCGAATTCGTCGAGGTACTGCGCCAGGGCTTCGGCCCCGTACTTGGGAATGTCGTGGTTGCCCGGAATGTGGAACACGGGGATCGACGCATCGATCAGAGCGATGTTCTCACGGTAGGCCCGGGCCTGCTCGGCGCTCTTATGGTTGTGTATCAGGTCGCCCGTCACGATCACGAAGGCCGGTTTAAGCTCGTTGACACGTGCGACGGTCACTTTCAGATTGTCGACCGTCCACCGCCAGTCCTGCCCCTTGTCGCAGAAGCCCAGCTGCGGATCGGCGATCTGTACGAACGTGAAAGGCTCCTTCTTCGAGCCCTGTTTTTCGATCACGGGCTGCGCATCGGCCGCAAGCGACCACAGGCATCCCGCCAAAAGCAACAAAAACAACTTTTTCATCTTATTCGGTTTTAAGATTGAATTTCATTCTTCCATTTCCCGCTTCGGCAGAGCTCGAACCAAGTTCGGCTCTGCACTCGGCTTAATGAAATGGTTGATCTCTTTCGTCCATTTCTCACCTCGGCAGAGTCCGAACAAATCCGGCTTAACGAAAAAGGCTCTTCTCCCTACCGCTTCCGTTCGTAGGTCTCGAACGTGAAGGGATACTCGTACCGTTCGCCGCAGGGGAACGACTCGCTCCCGACGAGCCGCCACTCGGCGGCGTCCCACTTCGGAAAGCGTGTATCGCCCTCGTAGGCGCGGTGCACGCGCGTGAGGTAGAATCGGTCGGCCGCAGACAGCGCCTCGCCGTAGATCTGCGCGCCGCCGATGACGAACACCTCCTCCTCCGGCGGGAAGAGAGCGTATGCCTCGTCGAGCGAATGCACCGTCTGCGCACCGTCGAACGACAGTTCCCGCCGCGTGACGACGACGTTTTCCCGCCCCGGCAGCGGCCGGCCCAGCGACTCCCACGTCTTGCGGCCCATCACCACGGGATGCCCCGTCGTGATGCGTTTGAATCGGCGCAGATCCTCGGATATGTGCCACAGCAATCGGTTGTTATCCCCGATGACGCCGTTTTCAGCAACGGCTACGATAATCGAAATCATGTCAGTTTCAACTTTTAACGGTCGTTCCGGCGCCTCAGAACGACATGGGAGCCTTGATCGCCGGCCACGGGTCGTAGCCTTCGAGCGTAAAATCCTCGTAACGGAAATCGAAGATCGACCGCACGGCGGGGTTGAGCCGCATCGAAGGCAACTTGCGCGGCGTGCGCGACAACTGCTCGGCCACCTGCTCCATGTGGTTCAGGTAGAGGTGCGTATCGCCCAGCGTATGGACGAAATCACCCGGACGAAGGTCGCACACCTGCGCCATCATCAGCGTCAGCAGGGCGTAGGAGGCGATATTGAACGGCACGCCCAGAAACGTGTCGGCACTGCGCTGGTACAACTGGCACGACAACCGCCCGTCGGCCACATAGAACTGGAACAGTACGTGGCAGGGCGGCAGCGCCATGTCGTCGACCTCGGCGACATTCCACGCCGAGACGATGATTCGCCGCGACTCGGGATTGCGGCGGATCGTATCGACGGCCCGTGCGATCTGGTCGATCGCACTGCCGTCGGGCCGTCCCCAACTGCGCCACTGCCAGCCGTAGACGTGGTTGAGATCGCCGAAGCGGTAGCCCTCGACGGGCGACTCCCCGCCCGCGGCCGACAGGAACGTCTCGCGGTCGACGGGCAGCACGCCGTGGCGCACGCACAGTTCATTGTAATAGCGGTAGGCGTCGTTGTCCCAGATATGCACGCCGTTCTCGACCAGATAGCGGATGTTGGTATCGCCCCGCAGAAACCAGAGCAACTCGTGGATCACCCCTTTCAGGAAGACCTTCTTGGTGGTCAGCAGCGGGAATCCTTCGCCGAGGTCGAAACGCATCTGGTGGCCGAAGACGCTGCGCGTGCCGGTTCCCGTGCGGTCGCCCCGCACGACGCCTTCGTCGCAAATCCTGCGCAGCAGATCGAGGTATTGTTTCATAGCGTCACAGTCGTTTGAGTTCCAGCTTTCCGGCATCGTCCAGCACGGCACAGGCCGGAGCGTCCCACGCCCCGAGCAGCACGACCCGCAGGCCGTCGGCCGCATAGTCGCGCGCGTAGTGCATGTGGCCGAAGATATAGTAGTCGACCCGATCGATCCGCTGCCGGTCGCGGGCATAGGCGATCAACGGTTCGGTCACGCTCCGGTCGGACTCGCCGCCATGCGACTTGCGCGAACGACCGCTCCACCAGCGGCCGAACTTCACCGCCCAGTCGGGATGCACGCCCCACGAAAAGAGCCAGCGCAGCGGCCGTGACCGGAAAACACGATTCATGAAGCAGAGCCACGGCAGGTGGCCGACGTTGATATTGTCGCCGTGCGCCAGAAAGAGCCGCTTGCCGGCGAGCGTCACTACCTGCGGCTCGGTATGGATCTCCACGCCGCATTCGCGGTGCAGGTAGTCGCCCACCCACATGTCGTGGTTGCCGGTGAAGAAGACCACGCGCACGCCGCGGTCGGTCAGTTCGGCCAGTTTGCCCAGCGTGCGGACGAACCCCTGCGGCACGACCCGCCGGTATTCGAACCAGAAATCGAACAAGTCCCCGAGCAGGTAGATCGCCTCGGCATCGCGGGAAACGGCGTCGAGCCACGCCGTGAACCGACGCTCGGTGCACCGCGCCGTCGCCGGATCGCCGGCACCCAGATGAATATCCGAGGCGAAGTAGATCATCGCCCTTACAACAGTTTTTCGAGTTGCTGTTCGAGCGAAGTTCCGTAGAGATCTTTGGCGACGATGTCGCCCTTGCGGTCGATCAGGTAGTTGGCGGGCAGTTTGCGGACGTTGTAGATCGTCAGCGCGGGCGATGCTTCGCCGCGCAGGTCGCAGACCGAAATCCACGGCAGCGACTGCTCCTGCACCGTATTGATACACATCGGTTTCGACGTCTCGACAGCCACCTGGTAGACCTCGAACCCGCTGTCATGGTATTTCTCGTAAAGTTGTTTCAGGTCGGCGTTCAGCGCGTTGCTGTTACCCAGCGACGGCGACCAGAAGTCGATCAGCACGACATTGCCTTCGAGCGACGACAGCCGCACCTTCTTGCCGTACATGTCGGCGATTTCCAGATCGGGGAAGCCCGCTTCGGAGACCGTCGCCGAGAGGTTCTGCAACGCATCGAGGCGCGAAATCTCGGCATGGAGCGACGCCAGATAGGGCGACTGGGGATAGCGCTCTTCGAGCGCATCGGCCACCGTGCGGTAGTAGACGGCGTCGCCCTGCCCGTTGAAGAGGTAGCGGTCGCCGGGCAGGCGCTGCGAAAGCGCATAGACCGCCGCGATCGACGCCTTGTGTTCGACGATGAATGCGAGCTGCGCACGCTTGATGCGCAGGTATTCGTCCGAATAGGCTTTGGCAAGGCGTTTGAGCTCCTCCTCCGACTGGCCGTTGCGGGCATAGGCTGCGGCGATGTCGTTGAGCTTTTCGGCCCCCTCGACATAGGCGAGGTTGAATTCGCGCAGCAGCGACGACTCCTCGTTCCCCTCGACCGTATAGTTGCGGGCGAAACTGCCCGCCGAATTGATCGTCAGGCGGTCGCCGCCCTCGATCAGCACGGGCACGCTCTCGCCGTTGTAGGAGATCGTGTAAAGCGACGGGGTGGAGGGGACGTTCTTCAATTCGAACCGGTAGTTGCCCGCGTCGTCGAGCGACACCGAATCGATCAGGGGGGCCTTGCCGCCCGCCGAAAGCTGTTCGATGTAGACCTGCCGGGCGTCGGCTCCGACCAGGCGGCCCGAAATCTTCACCTTGGACGACTGGCAGGCGCCGAGCGTCGCCGCCGCCAGAATTCCCATCACTATCTTGCTTTTCTCCATTTTTTCGCACGTTTTCATTCAGCGCGGAGAGCGTGCCGCTCTTCCCGACGCAGGAAACACACAATATTCGGTTTCGGCGAACGAAGGAAAGACCGCGCGTACCGGGAACGTCTCCGTCCGCGGGAATATCCCGCACGAGGCCGTCCGCGCAACACGACGGGCCGAATCGCACCGTTCCCTATCCCGCTTCCGGCGGGATACGCCTGCCGCAACCGGATTTTCGTAACTACAAATATAACTTTTTTGCTTTATAACGCAAAATTATTTGGTCGAATTGTACGAACGGCCGTTTTTAACGTATCCCTGATGCTGCCCCTGGTGATTCTGCTGATAATTGCCCTGACGGGCACGCGGATTGTTACGGCCTTTCTGCACGGGACGTCCGCCGGTGCGCTGGGGGCCTTTTTGGGGGTGGGCCGTAAAGTGTTGTTTATAGTCGCTTCGGAGATTATTGATAGCAGCTTCGTCTATCGAAATGTTCCCGCCGGACATTTGTCTTATATCTTTTATGATCACCTCGTTGTTGGGGTGTTCCTGATTGTACTCGTAGCTCTTGGCACGCATGTAACGCGCCAGATTGTCGACCGTCCGGCTCACGTCGGGACTGCTTTTGCCGACCAGCGAACGGATCATCTCTCCCACATATTTCCCGTAATGCTTGAACAGGATGCGCCGCTGCGAATAGGGCATCCTCCGCGGTGCGACCGTCAGATCCTGACGCGAGGGACGCGGATAGGGAGAGTCCACATCCAACTGAAAATCAGACATGATAAAGAGGTGATCCCACAATTTGTGCGTGAAGTCGGCCGTATCGCGCAACAGCGGGTTCAGGTTGCCCATCACGGCGATGACGGCCTTGGCCTGCCGCGTCCGCTCGCGGCGGTCTTCGATTTCGAGCAGCGACGCGACCATCTCGTGGATATGGCGCCCGTACTCCGGCAGGAAAAGTTTGCAGCGGGTGTAATTATAATTCTTTTTCATAACGGAATTGATTCGCGCAGACCGTCCCGTAGCCGGAACATTGTTCCGTTCGGACCGAATACATCGAATTTTTAATGGTAAAAAAGGCTCTCCGCAAGCGTTTGCACCGAACTTACAGGAGTTTGACTCGCCTGAAAATTTTCACTAATTTGGCTACAAATGTAAACAAAAAATCGAGAGAAAACAGAATATTTATGACAAAAGTTTTAATTTTAGACCATTCAAAAAGTATGCGAAAGACGCTCGGCGAACGACTCGCATACGAAGGTTATGCCATCGAAGCCACGGACGACGTATCGGAGGCTTCCGAAATGTGTCGTCAAATGGCCTTCGACGTAGTCCTCACCGACGACAGCAGCAATGCTTCGCCGCTCGGAATTCCCTTTATCGTACTCGCGGGCGCGGGCGACAACCAGATTCAGCGCGCCGTCACCGCATTCCGCGACGGTGCGATGGACTTCCTGCAAATCCCCTCCGACATCAACCGTCTCTACGACACGCTGCGGCGTTACTCGGAAGAGGAGGCTCCGACACAGACGCCGCTCCCTAAACAACGCATGTCCGCACATGCGATGGGGCGCGCCCGGCGCACGCGCGCCTCGTCCGTGCAGCCCATCATCGGCTCGTCGAATGCCAGCGGCAACGTGCGGCAGGTCGTCGAACGGATCGCAGCCTTCGATACCCGTACCCTCATCACCGGCGAGAACGGGACCGGCAAGGAGCTGGTCGCCCGCTGGCTCCACGCCAAGAGCAGACGGGCTTCGGGCCCCTTCGTCGAAGTCAACTGCGCGGCCATTCCCTCGGAGCTGATCGAAAGCGAACTCTTCGGCCACGAACGCGGCGCCTTCACCTCGGCCATCAAACAGCGCAAGGGCAAGTTCGAACAGGCCACGGGCGGTACGCTCTTCATGGACGAGATCGGCGACATGTCGCTCGCGGCCCAGGCCAAAGTACTGCGCGCCCTCCAAGAGAACAAGATCTGCCGCGTGGGAAGCGACAAGGACATCGACGTCGACGTACGGGTGATCGCAGCCACCAACAAGAACCTGCGCGAGGAGATCGCCAAGGGGAATTTCCGCGAAGACCTCTACCACCGTCTCAGCGTCATCGTCATCCGCGTCCCGCCCCTGCGCGAACGCTCCTCCGACGTTCCCGAACTGACGCAGCACTTCGTCGACGAAATATCGTCCCTCTACGGCATCCCGCCCAAGCCGATCGACTCCGACGCCATGGAGGCGCTCTCGGCGATGCGGTGGAGCGGCAATGTCCGCGAACTGCGCAACGTAATCGAACGGCTCATCATCCTCAGCGGCGACACCATCACGATCGATGATGTACATAAATACTGCCAATCGTAACGCCGCCCGCACAAAACGGAAAACGGAATCTCTCGAAGATTCCGTTTTCCATTGATAACCAGCGATGAATCCGGCTCCGAAGAACCGACCGGAAAGATTACAACAGTCCGAGCAACTCCGCAGGGCGGTCTACGATGTGCCGGGCACCGCTCTGCTCCAACTCGGCACGCGTGCGGAACCCCCACGTGACGCCCGCCGAACGGACGCCGGCGGCGGCGGCCGTCTGCATGTCCACCCCCGAATCGCCCACGTAGAGCACCTCGCCGGCGGCGACGCCCGTCGCAGTCAGGATCTCGCCGACGACCGCCGGATCGGGTTTGAGCGGCACGTCGGGACGCTGTCCCAGAACCACGTCGAAGCGGATGTCGGGGAAATAGCGGCCGATGAGCTTTTCGGTGCCGGCCTGGAACTTGTTCGACGCGACGGCCAGCCGCACGCCCCGCCGCTGCAACTCGTCCAGCAGTTCGGGAATTCCCTCGTAAGGGAGCGTATGTTCGTCGATATGCGCGAGATAATACGCCACGAAATCGCGCCGCACGGCGTCGACCGTGTAGGGCGTGCGCAGTGCTTCGGGAAGTGCGCGCTCCACGAGCCGCATGATGCCGTTGCCTACGAAACGACAGTAGTCCTCGTAACTGTGCTGCGGCAGTCCGCGCAGCGCCAGCACGGCGTTGCAACTGACGGCCAGATCGCCGATCGTGTTGAGCAGCGTCCCGTCGAGATCGAAAATAGCGAGTCGGGTCATCGGATTCTCTGTTTATTTTGCAGCAAAAATACGCAAAGCGGGGGAACCGGACAATCCTCCCCCCGCATTTGTAGCTCCACCGCGACTCGAACGCGAATTTAGGGTTTAG
>OGLM01004538.1_pt1 | contig 10134 bp, 8 predicted proteins | sample 1572531 | NCBI WGS metagenome assembly OGLM01 (sample SAMEA2581909, study PRJEB24529) | metagenome | biome: Human gut stool | place: China | collected 2011 | reverse complement strand
AAAGCGGGACCTCCGCTGCGTCGTAGAAAAAGGCGTTTGCACCGTAAGCTGCTGCGTCCCCTCCGCCGATACTGATAATGGTTTTCGCCGTGATTTTGGCGTACTTTTCGGCTTTTGCCTTTGCGGAAAGGTTGTGCTTATCGGACAGATAGATGTCCATATATTTGTTCACCAGATGCAGGATATTGTTTTCATCGGAGCGTGTGGGATTGCGTAAATCCAACACAGAAACATTGTAGTCGTAATACTTTTTCGCTATGCTGCCGTAATTTCGGAATACATCGCCCTTCGTGTCAGTTTGCAAAAAAGACATACCACTGGCGCAAGCAAATTCAATATTGGGATACAAGAAAAAAGCAGTCTTTCCCACACCGGCAGCGCCAATCATAAGGGTATGCACATCGCCCTCGTCAACAAGAGCAATCGTCTGTTTTCCATGAGATTTACAGCCGACTACTGTTCCCTGAACTGTTGGCAGATATCTGCCTTTTCGCCAGTTTTCCACATCAAATGGGACTTGGGTATAGGTCTTTTTTACCTCTGCTTTTGTGGCAAAACGAGCAGTACCATGCTGACCATCGCCGATTTTCTTGGATTTGATTCCGTTCAGCGAATAGTTGTTGGAACAGTACGCCAGTATCAGCAATAAAACAAAAATGACCGACATTGCAATAATGCCGATCAGTTGGCTTTGTGTCATTTGGAACACCTCCATGTTATCCATATTCCATGTGCAGCACCTCCGATGGTTCTTCGGTCTGCGTTTCTTCCTGCATGAGCTGCGGTGCAGATAATTCCTGTTCTACCTCACATTTCACAGCACAATCTGCAAGCTGATACAGCTGCTTTGCCGTCTGAATCATCTGTTCTTTGGTACGTGACTGCGTATACCACAAATCACGCATGACCGACTGATAAGCGGATTTTAAGTTGTCCTGTTTGGCACCCAGTTTTCCCTTATCCGCATACGCTCTGTACTCGCCCGACAGCTTAACTTTCAGCTTTTCAAACATCGCATTTTCGTTTTTTCTGCCGATAAAAAATGCAGAAGCGGCTAAGGCATACTCGGCAAGATATTGGTATTGCCCATTTTGAAATGTCTTGGAAATCCGGTTGAGTATTCTGTCAGGATTGCATTTGAAATATCGCAAATCTAACGCAATTTCCTGGTATTTTTCTTTACGGAAATGAGGAACAGCAGATAGGAACTCCACGCCGTGAAGTTGCTTCAAATCCTCATTAAAATCCTTATTCTTCGGAATAATTCTCGATACGCTTTCATATCCGTTCTCGTGAAGAATATCTGTTAAGCGTTCAGCAGCATCAATTCCTCCTGCATCGTTATCTATGCAAAGTACAATTTCACTGAGATTGCAATGGTTTTTCAACGCTGTGAAAACCGAATTTTCGTACACACCGTTCATGGCAATGTAGCTATGCTTCTGCCAGTTTTCCGAATGCAATGTCAGGTAACTAAGCATATCTATAGGCGCCTCAAACACAAACAGTTTGCCTGACTCGCCAAAGTGGGCAAAGCTGTATCTGGTGTCGGAACCCTCACAAGTAATTCGAAAAGCTTTCCCAAAGGAATTGGTAGAGCGCAGATGCGCCTGCCGGGGAGCACCGTTTTCATCCATGCCCACAAACACTGCGTTATGATGTTCTGCATCCTCGTACAGCGTGTGCTGTTTTGCAAAATGTGTGATAATTTCCGGCGAAATAAAGCGCTGCTTTATGAGGTAAGCATACACACGATGCATATTTTCATTGGCTTTCGGCAAGTGGAATTTCTTTATCTTTTTCTCCTGCACAGCCGCTTTCGGCGGACTGTGGGCAATGGGAGCAACACTTCTTCCAAGCAACTCGTTCATGGCAGTCTGAAAATCCATGCCATAGAAATATCGCATGAATTGGATGGCACCGCCGCCGACCTGATTCTTGTGATCGAACCAAGCTGCGCCGTGAATCATAATGCTGTCGTGTTTCCCACTGCCGTCATAATAAATCAGCTTGTATTCTCGCCCAACTTTCTCTAATTTCTCGCCCCTCATGCGGAGAAATTCTATTAAGTCCACGCTGTTCGCAAGCTGCTTTTCCTCCTCTGTGTATGGAATATACGGCATATTTGCATCCTTTCCTTAGAGTCCCACAATACTCCATAAATACAGCGGTGCAGTCAAAGAAAAGATCAGGCAACCAAACAAAATCGCCGGAGCCGTCCATTCAAATTGTCCATGTTTGCGATAATCCATGTATGAAGTTGCGATCTTCACAAACAGCAAAATCGCCAGAATGACATCAACCACCGGGAACACCACATTGTTGACAATGGTCTTGATCTGTCCCTTGGCAGCATTCCAAGTGCTTTCCACTGCTCCGGCAACCTCACCATCTGCAAACGCCGTCAAGCTGCAAAGAAAAGCCAGCACAATAACAGAAACCGCCGCAATTATCACCTTTTTCGTTCTTTTACTCAATTTCATATATTCTCATCCTCCATGATTTTTCCAACCAAAACTGTCCGGGAAGAACTGTTTGCGCCAGTGCAAGTGGACAGCATCACAAGACGATCCGTACCGGCAATTTCAATGTCATCGTAAATTACCGCACGATTTACCGCCTCACTCATGACAGTCCGCCAGCTGGAATCCGTATTGTAAATTTCGCCTGTGTTTTCCGTTACATCGACTGCGAAAAAACACACGCAATATACATCATTTTCCGTGGTCAGCCAACCATAGCGATGGCTATCAAAATATGTTCTGTCAGTGAAATTCGTCACGTCCGCAAACATGGAACGATTGCTCATATTGTGACCGTATAAAATATTGGAAACGCCCGAAAAATCGGCGTTACAGCGGTAATCCAAAAAGATGGAACCAGCATACAAATAACCGCCGTCTGCCCCATGATGCAAATAAAAGTCGTTATCCTCCGACTGCATGACGGGGTAATTGATGTGCGTATCCGGCACATAAATCCAGCCGATGGCGTTAGCATAATTTGCATTCATTTGCTGAACTTGCGCTGTCAGCATTTGCGTGGTTGCTGTAGCAACAACAGGTATGTTCCCGGTTTCAGCCACAGCTTCATCCAACGTCTCGCATACCTCAAAATCCGGTGCATAATCCTTGACCTGATTCCACTCCATTTTCTGCGCAGCATCGTTTCCAAATAGCAGATACATTCCACCCCAGAAGAGAGCAGCTGCGGTCACAGCCAGCCCCATGCGGATTGCTTTTTTCTTATTCGTTTTCATGTTCCACCTCAACAAAATCCGGGCAGAAAGCGGCGTTTTTATCAGCCTTTTCACTTCTGCGCTTCTTTTTTCTGCTGATGGCAAGTGCTGCGAAAATGATGACGCTTCCGGCAAGCATCAGATATGCCAGCGAATTCCGACCGCTGTCGCCGGTATTGGGCGTCGATTTTGTCACCGGAACCGCATCATCGTACATGACAACTTCCGTCACTGTGCCATCCGCATTCACCGTGAATTCCACATCATTTGCAATAGCGTAGCCGTCCGGTGCAATGACTTCATGCAATGCGTAGGTTTCACCAGCTTTGAGAACCGCCTCCAAATAATGCGGTTCTTTGGTTGAAGTCCATTCCTCAATGACGTCTCCATTCTTGTCAATGATCTGTAAATCTGCACCGGGCAGTTCCTCACCGGTGGTGATATCCTGCTTGGAAATCCGCACTTTTGTGGTGTCGTCAACCATAACAATCAGGGGATTACCATCTTCTGAAACAGCGACTGCGTCTACGTTTTCTACAGTAACATTGCCGTAAACGTCGACTGTAAAACTGATATCAGTTGCAATCACATAACCGTCCGGTGCAGCGATTTCTTTCAGCGTATAATCTCCGGCAGGAAGCTCCGTAACAACATGGTTTGTGCCGTCGGAAGTCCATTTTTCAACCGTTTCTTCATCGCTGTTGATAAGCTCCATTTCTGCGCCGGAAAGTTCTTCACCATACACATCCTGTTTGGAGATTTCAATGGTAATCGGCTTGTTTTCAGCTGTGATTCCCACAATTTCACCGTCCTCAGAAATTGTCATGAGATAGCCTTCCTCACTGAGAATGTAGCCTGTGGGAGCCTCAATTTCTTTGACAATATACTCGCCGTAGGGAACTTCATCAAATGCAAAATATCCGGTTTCGTCGGAGATTGCCGTCATAATTGCATTGCTTTCCACAGGTTCCGTGCAATCTGTTTTGAACAATCCAAACAGTGCATTTTCCAGCGGTTCATCAGATTCATTTACCTTGATTCCATCGATTTTTCCACGCTTCAGCTCATTTTCAAACTGACCGCAATCAATATTGACTGTTGTGACTTCCTGTCCCATATATTCAAAGTCCACAAGATACTTTTCGCCGTTCAAAACGTAATGCTCGTCTGTGGCAATTTCCTGCACATAATACTTGCCAAACGGGATTTTCTCTGCAATGACAGCCGTCATATTTTCATTCAGTGAGACCTCTGCAATCAGACCGTCCGCAGGAATGACAGAGCCGTCAGCAGCAGCAATTTCTTCCGCTGCAAACAGCCCGAAGCGGACATTCACTGCGCTGTTTTCTGCCGAAATGCCGAAGGTTTCATCACTTTCCATAACCTTAGAAAGTGAGATCTCAACACCCTGATAATCATTGACAAATGACGTATTTACGGTATCCAGAACAGCGACTTCCTGCCCAGCATACACAAGCTCTACAAACTGCGATTCGCAGTTCAATACATAGCCATAGGGAGCAGTAATTTCACGAATTTCATACTTTCCAAGATAGAGCAAATCCGTTTCCGCGTAACCGTTTTCATCCGTTGTCAGCTCAGCCACAACATCCCCTGCATTGGCACGAATTGTGCCGTCAAGAGTAACAATATCCTCAGAGGCGATCACCTGAAATACTGCACCGGAAAGATTTCCGCTTGCAAACACGGGAGTGTAAGTGGTCGGATTTACTATCATCTCGCCGTTTTCATCTGTGTAAGCGGAGGACGCCGCTGCAACAGACACGAAGCTGTCGCCGGTTTTCTGAACGCTGATTCTGCCTTTCTGAGCGATGTTTTCCTTGTTGACTTTCACGATTGTCAAAGCGTTTTCTTCCTCTGCATTTTCAGCGGAGATTGTGAAGGACACAGGAGTGCTGTCCAGCACATACCCGTAGGGAGCCTGAACCTCCACAAGCGTGTATTCTCCGTAAGAAAGAACTTCCGGTGTGATCAGATAGCCTTCGGAATTAGTATAGAATACGTCTATTGTGGTTGGCGTTGGATATCTGTAGGACATGGAAATCTTTTCGCCGTTAGAATCGTAAATCTCAAATCCTGCGCCCTCGTAGGGAATGGTATTTCCAGTTTCGGAATCCACTTTCACGATTTTTACATAGCTTTCAAATTCTCTGTTGTTCATAAGGAAGGCATAGGTTTTGCCGTTTTCACTGACGTACACATCGAAATCCGCAATCAACTCCGTACCTTCCCAACTGGCTGTCTGATGCACCGTGTACACGCCGTATGGCATATCTTTTGTCTGTGCAAATCCATTTTCATCACAAGTCAGATAGTCGCGCTCTGTTTCAGCAGCATTGTCATAACTGCCGGAACTCTTGAGGTAAACCTCAAATTCAGCGCCGACTTCCGGTGTTTCGATCTGCGTGCTGCCATCATCAGAATGCTTCAAAATGGAGATGTTTCCCTTTACCACATCCTCGGTCACGGCAACGGGAATCAGATTGCTTTCCACCGTATAATTCTTGGCTTCTGCGCCAACGGAATGCACCGTCTCATCCAGCAGATATCCTTCGGACGGCGAGATTTCCTGAAGCGTATAATTGCCGCAAACATATTCCTTTGTCTTGAAATATCCTTCCGAATCAGTGGTATAGGTGTCCACAAGATCGCCATCCAGATACAATCCGTAAACTGCTCCTGCAAGTGTGGCGTCACCCTGTGCGGAACCGGTTTCTGCATCCTTTTTGACAACCTCGGCAGTAAATTTTTTCAGCACATTTTGGAACGTTTTCGTTGTGGTAGCGTCAGCCGTCAGCGTAGCCGTCTGATCAGCAGGAACAACGTATTTTATCGGCACATTCTTCTCAGAAATGGTGTAGACAATCTTTTCGTTATTACTGTCATAGACGGGAATGTCAGAAAGTATGGCAATGCCGTCAGAGCCTGTTTTTATGGTATAAGTTTTGCCGCCGCCTGCGATCGTAAATTCACGGTCGCCGTTTTCGCCGTCCTCCGATTGCTTGTTAATTTTGAGATTGCCCTTCACCAGGTCATTGATAAAAGTCAGGTTAACTGTTAAATCCACATTGCCATTTGCCAGCGTCACGTTCTGTGCCTTTGGCGTTTCATAACGACTGGCAACATTGATTTCGGAAACGGTGTAGGTGATCGCCTTGCCTGTACTGGAATTGTACACTTTCAGTCCAGAAAATTCCGCAACGCCGCTGGAATTGGTCTTTTCCGTATACGAACTTCCGTCCGAACCGGTCACCTTGAATTCGATATCTTTCACAACATTATCCTCAGAGGTCTTGTTGATTTTGATAGAGCCAGTTTCATAGTCCTCGTACACGGTCACGGTCTGATTGGCTTTCAGTTCGTAAACTTTTGTTGACAGCGCATAGCCCTTCGGAGCAGAAATTTCCTTGACGTAATAACTCCCCATAGGCAGCTTTATCAAACCTGTGCCGTCAGTGCCAATTGTGATTTCTCCGACCTTGGTTTTGCACGCAGAATCGGCGTAAACGCCATACTTCGCCGTGCTGCCGTCCACTGTGGATTTGCCGACAATCTGAGACGTTCCGTCCAGACACTTTTTGATACGGAAAGTCGCATCATTTTGCGTGATACGAAAAGCCGAAGTATTCAGCGCGGTTGCACTTTTTCCGTCCGTATTGTTGTTGATGACAACGCCCTGGGAACCATTGGATTCGATGCGCCAGTGGGTACCGCCATTGCCATTTCCACTGCCAACTGTTGATGAAGTGATCAGACTTTCTGGAACGCCGATGCTTTTCAGATAGGATACCACATCGTTTCGGGAATTGAATTCGCCCATGTAAATCCAAGCATGGTTGATGTTTTTTGTCTCCGCCACAACCACCGAACCAGCCGTGATGGTGGAGCCGTCGGCGCATTCCCAGTAGGGGTGCTCCTCCGTTTTGACGTTCTGTTTTTCAATGTCAATGTTGGAAGTCTTTCCGCCGTAGGTAATCGTACAGCTGTCACTGACCGTCAGCCAATGTGCTGTGTCCACAGGAACGGGATTGTTCCACGAAAATCCCGATGTACTGTACCCCAGCTGGGTCAGCGTGTAGTACACAAGTCCGGAACAGTCGATACCAAGACTGTTGATCGTGCTGACGGACAGCGGCGCATATGCGCCCTGGGTGTAGATACCAGAATAACCTTTGTTCCCGAAGGTGTAAGGCGTTCCCAGCAGGGTTGCCGCTTTTGCGATAACCGTATCGGCGGACGGAAATGCAACATTTTCAGTGGAACTGCTTACCGCACTCGCACCAAACGAACTATTGAAATTTGTTCCCAGCATAGAAAAAGCGCAGAGTCCTGCCATCAGACCTGCACCCAGTTTTTTCAATATTTTGTTTTTGAACATATACAAACTTCCTTTCAAAAAGCACGAAAATACGTGCTGTAATGCGTTTTTTTGTTGCTGAACCTTACCGAAAAAGTCGGCGAACGAATTTTTGTACAGAACCAATCAAGGATCATATTTCATCACACTCCGCATCGCATTGTTCCCACAGCGGACAATCCTGGCAGTGTTCATAATCCATGCAGATTTCCTGCTGTTCGTCCTCCGATAATTCTCTGCGCAGAACGGTAAGGACGACGCCGTCCGCATTTTTCTCCAGTTCCACACGCACCGGCAGGCCATTTTCGTCAAACAGCCCGCTGAAATTTGTCACACCGTTTCCGGCTAAAATCTGCGAAAAAATCACTTTTTTCATACATCAATTCCTCCATCATCGTCAAAAAAGAGAGAGTTGCCTTGTCATTTTTGCTCTCTCGCTGGTATCGTAATTGGAAATCAACAGTTCATTGTACATGCAGCCGCCCTCATATCGCTGCACCAGATTGTTCAGTCTGCTGATTTCCTCTATGGCAATGCCCGGTCTGTTCCAGAGATCCCTGATTTCCGGGCAGTCGTTGTAGGAAACTAAAAATTTTCCTGAAATCTGTAGTAATGTATCCCTCAGCCGAATATGATCTGCCTTTGTAAATCCCACATCCTTGTAATAATTCTCCGTCGCAAAATACGGCGGATCGCAATAGAAAAAGCTCACCGGGCGGTCATACTGCCGGATGAGCTTTTCAAAATCACGATTTTCAATGACAACCTTTTGCAGCCGCCTTGCCGCCATATCAATTTGCGGAAAATCACTCCACATGGAATGCGGTTGACAAGCAAAACTGTCCAGACTGGCGGCGTAGCTGTACCGAATCAGCTGGTAAAACTTCGCTGCACGGTCAATATCACAAAATTTCGGAAATAATCCTCGCTTGTGCAAGCTTACAATCCAGTTAAAATCCTCACGGGAATTCAGCACGTATTGCAGCTTGTATTTCAGCTTGTTCGGCTTGTCCCTGACACAACGATATAAGTTGATCAGATTGCTGTTGAAATCGTTGAATATTTCAAAATCATTGTCGGACGGCTTGTGAAACAACACCCAGCCTGCACCGCCGAAAACCTCGATATACCGTTCATAATATGGCGGAAATCTTGCAAGTACGGCATCCCTAAGTGCCTTTTTGCCGCCTACCCATGACATAAAGCTATTCATGTAACGCCTTTCTGCCGTTTGCCAATGACAGAAAGAAAGTCGCTTTGCAAATCACAGAATAGCTTCCGTCACTGGCAAAACGACCTTACCTTACTTTATTTTCGTTTCCATTTCCTCATCTGCACTTTTGGCGGCATTGCACAGCGCCATTACTGCAGCGCCCAATGTTCCTCCCAAAAGCAGTCCTGTGATAAATCCAAGCATAATTTCACCCCCCTGAACAGTTAAATTTCATTGCAGAATTCTTTTTTCAGTCTGCCAATGATGTATTGCTGCCCCTTGCCAGTAACAAACGTCTGCTGATAAGTTCTGCACATGGAATCCATTTCAAAAACGGACTCCTTCACCGCAAAATACCCTCGGTCGATGTACTTCTGATACGGCAAATTTCCTGACATCAATATCTCGTTTTCCCGCAGCCAACGGAACAGCCGATTCCTGCCGATGGGGATATCTTCTTCCACCGCAAGCTTTGCCATGGCGTTCATGTCGATGAGATTATCCGTATTGGACACCTGATTGGCAAACTCCACTAATGTCTGGTCGTGGCAGATTCGTTCGTTTAGCTTGTTAATCGCCATCATCTGCAAACGGAACAGATTTTGATACGGCTCGTCCAAAAAAGGGAGATAGTTTTCGATGAACATATCCACGTTGGCAACGTAGCCGCCGGTGCGTCTTAAAGTGGGCAGAATATTTGCGGTAACCCATCGCTTAAACTCTTTGGCTCTCGGCATTTTGCTTGATAGAATAAGGCTGTACAAACCGCTTTCATTAATTAGCGTTGCGCCACGCTGACCAAAACTCGACGACGTTTTGTCGTTGAGTTTTTTATCTTCATTATCAACATGCATTGCAACAGCTTTGTTGACATCAGAGTACCCTAAAATAACTGCAACGTCCTTTCCAACAAACCACGGTTCACCGTTTTTTATCACTGTCCTGACTCTGCCAAACTCTTCACTCTCAAAAATTTTAATCATATTTTCCACTGCTTACCTCCTCGTCAAATTTCAATAAATTTCTTGCAATTGCTTCTACGACAGCAACCGTAATCGAATTTCCGGCTTGTTTGTAAAGCTGAGCGTCGGACATTCCCGTTGCCGCAACCTTTTCAAATTGATCCTTGCGAAACCCCTGTAATTTCCAGCATTCCACAGGCATAAGCCGACGAATCCGTCCTCTGTGAACAATTCCATGCCTGTCTGTCACCGTAAGTGTAAACATCGGCTCGTTGGGCTCTTTGATTCTTCTGCCGTTCTGACGGGTATGCTCCTTAACCGGATTGAGAACGGCTCTCGGCGC
>OGLM01004529.1_pt1 | contig 10153 bp, 8 predicted proteins | sample 1572531 | NCBI WGS metagenome assembly OGLM01 (sample SAMEA2581909, study PRJEB24529) | metagenome | biome: Human gut stool | place: China | collected 2011 | reverse complement strand
AAAACTGAAAATATATACTTTTTCATATTATTGTCTTTTTAAATATTGTTACTATATTGATAATCAGTAATTACTTGATAGAGATGAGATTGCCACCCTTAATCTCTTTGGTGCCGTTATAATCAAGCAGGGTGCCTGATACAACCACCTTCTTGCCTGGTACAAGGATACCCTTGGTTTCCTCTGTCCACTTTGCACCATCGATGTTGAAGCAACGGAATACCTCGAGGGTCTTGCCTTCTGTATCCTTACCGTCATCAGAGATAACGAATGTACCATTACCATACTTGCCAGTATCTACATCTTTCACCTTTACGATGATACCGGTAGCATAAACCTTAGCATCGCCTGCTGTACCGGCATTGATCTTCTCCAGTGCCTGAGCCACAGTGTAAGGCTTCTCCAATGTACCGCCTGTTTCTGATGCCTTCAGATCATCCGTGCTGCGAATCACAATCTGCCAGGTGTTATTGTAACGGGTGAAGATACCGGTGATATTGAATACACCCTGTGGAACCACCTCGTTGGCAAACTTAGAATAACCTGAGTTGCGCACTACCAGATTGCTGCTGCTGATCTTCTTGCCCGTTTCTGCATCAATCAGTTCCAGACTCGTATTGGTATCATCTGGTGCCCATACGTTAGTACCGTTGGCAGAGGCAAACTTCACCTTTTTCAGGGTCATCAGCTTGCCCACGTTAGCATCCATATAGGCTGCATCAGTAAGCTTTGTCAGGTCAAACTCCTCTGGCACTACCGTGCTTGCATCAGCCTCGCCAGGGTTCAGAATCTTGAAGTGCTCGTTCCAGATGGCACGCTCTATCTTGCCCATACCCAGACTTCCGTCTGAGAGCTTGGTATTCACACCGCCAATCTGAGGCAACTTCTTGTAACTTCCGATATAGAGACCCTTCAGGTTTACGAGAATCTCCTGACCAACAGGAAGATAACCTGACAGGCCACTTCCGTTGATGGCAATGATGATTGCGCCGGATGCATCCTGTACGCTCACCTGGTTGTAGATATTGCCACTGACATCATTGCCCGTCACTACCGCCTTGATCATCATGTCCTTCTCAATCAGCTTGTAGCCATTGTCGCTGTTGATAATCGTAGCAAACTGGGTCTTCAAATCTGCTATGCTGATCACATTCTTCTCCCTCAGGCTGTTGTTGCCCCATGGAGATGCAGGCACCTTCTCGGTCAGGTCTGGGTCAGCATAACCGTCGCCCATACACGACCCCAGAGTCAGTGCCAGGAATGCCAATGCTATGAATTTTATCTTTTTCATTGTTCTTTCTTTTTATTGTTATAGAGAAACGGGATTGCTCCCTGTTCTTTATGTTAAAGAGAAACTGCTCTTTAGAATCTGTAAGATACCTGGAACATGCCGTTGGTACCCCAGGTGTAATACTTCTTAGGATTCTTGGAGAACTGGTAGAGGCGTGGATTCTTCACGTTGCCGTTAGCATCCAGTGTATAGCTTGAACGTGAGTTCTGCTCATATCCGCCTGTTACGATGGTCTGGTTGTTCAGCAGGTTGGTAATCATGAGGTTGAAGTTGAGAGAACCCTTCTTCAGTCTCACGCTCTTGCCTATGCTCAGGTCAACCATCCATCCTCCGTGACCCTTCTCCTGGGCTACAGCATCCTCAGTCCAGCTCATACCGTCGAGTGTAGTAGGAGCAAAGATTTCAGGGAATGCCTTGTGGGCAGCCTGGCGGTTGGTCAGCACCTTCTCATATCTGTAGCTTGGAGAATAAGAGAGGTAGATGCGGTCGTAATAGTTGGCATTGAGGTTGACGAACCATCCGTTTACATGGGCATCGAGACCGATGCTTCCCACTGTGAGCGGTGTGCCACTCTCGCGCATATTCATCACGTAAGCCTTGTCCTGGTAAACCTCAGCACTCTTTGAGAGCATGTATACGGCGTTTACATTGTTGATGTTCTTCGCCTCGCTCATAGCGCCCAGAGTCTTCAGGTCGAGCCATGAAGTGAGCTTGATCTTAGCGCCCACCTCTACACCATAGTATTCCTTCTTCAGTCCGGTCATGCTCACGTAGGTGAATGAGTTCTCATCATCGTTGTAGAAGTTCTGCCATTCCGTAACGTTCTCCAGTCGGCTGTAGTAACCGCTCACGTTGGCACTCAGCCATGCGTTGCGATACTGGTAGCTGAATTCAGAGCTGAAGATGCGCTCGTTCTTGAGGTTAGTCACGAAGTCGTTGCTGATTTCAGGCGAAATGAAGGCTGTGTTTGCCATCGGTGCACGCAACTCGTATCCGGCTCCGATGCTGAAGGCATGACCTCTGCCCATATCCACGTTCAGGCTTCCCTTTACACCACCGTCCAGGAAGTTGGCTGTGCCGCTCTTGCCCTGACTGTTGTTCGGTGCCATACCGTTGCGCATGTAGCCTCGGCGGTTCATTCCGGTATATCCGATACGTCCGCTCAGCATCGCCTTCATGTTGTAGAATTCGGCTGTATAGGTGCTCCATGCGTTTGCCTTGTTCACGTCGATGCGATAGTCGTAACCGAACTTGTCGCCCTCGTAAACCAGCTTGCCTGTGTTGTTAGGACCGGCTGTGTTCAGGTCGTACTGCACACGTGGGTCGGTCTTAGGATAATCGCCCAGGGCATAGGTGTTGATGTTGTGGAAGATGGCACCGCCCAGCATGTCTTCCAGTGTCTGATAGTGCTGGTTGGTACTCTTTCCGAGCATGATACCCGTAGCCAGGTTCGATTTCTTGGTCAGCTTGGTGTTCAGAACGGACGACAGGCTCAGGGTCAGGTTGTCGTTGTGCTTAGCCTGAACATAGTAGAGCAGATCCTGTCCGTTCTTGGCTGCCTGCTGGTTGGCATAATACAGGCGGTCCCAGTTAATCTGTCGGTTTGCCTTGCTTGCCTGCCAGTAGTTTACGGTGTTGTTCCAGTTTTCCCAGGTATACATGTTGTTGCCGTTCTTGTAGTCGCCCCATACATAGTAGCTGGCTGATGGCATGTTCTTCCAGTAGTCTGGCTGTGGATTCTCTGCGTTGTTGTAGTTGAGCTTGGTGCTCTTGTACATAGAGTATTTTCCGAACACCGATGTGGTGAGCTTCATCTGGTCGTTGATTTCCCAGTCCCATGTAGCGATAGCCGAAGGGGCAAAGTCGTTCACTATGCGTGAGTTTCTCTTGTGTCCGTTCTGGTATCCCCAGTATGGGTTATACTGGTAGTCGTTTGCCAGCCAGTAAGCCTCGTCGGTAGATGCTCCCTGGGTGCTTCTTTCTGTCGGGTTACCCCATGTGGAGAAGCTCAGCGAGTGGCCGTTCATCCACTTCTTCTGTACACCGAAGAAATAGGAGAGGGCATTGTAGATGGTTCCCTCTACGTATCCCTGGTTAGCCCAGCGGTAGGTGAGACCGGCTGTAATGGCCCATCCCTTCTCGTTGAATCCGCTGGAGTAGGAGTAGAGTCCGCGCAGGGTATAGTTGCGGTTGGCAACACCTACGCTGGCATACTGGCCTTCCTGCATGCTTCCGGCACGGAAATCATAGTTGTTGGAGCCTGCCATGCCCGTCATCGAATAGCCGTTGGCTTCGAAAGGCAGGGCGAAGTCTACGTTTCTGGAGAATCGGTTCAAACCGCCGATATTGGAGAAACGGAACTGTCCGGTCTCCATATCGTTCATGGAAGCACCGTTGATATAGACATCGTTGTACTTCTGGTTGAAGGCACGGTAGCGGAAACGTGCTGGCGAGAACAGGTAACCTGCCTGGCTCGCGTATACGTTGCTGGTAGAATTGAGAATGGTGACATTGGATGACATGTCATCGTCCTCGCCCAACTGTGCCTCGGAGAAGGTGAAAGCATTTTCGTCGAGTCCCTGGGCTATGTTCTGGTCAGTCTTTTCGTTCTGAGCCATAGCCAATGAACACGAGAAGAGCGCTAACATTGCTAAGTTTACTTTCTTCTGCATAGTTTATATGTATTAAGTATTAATAAACCGGCAACAGCAGTCTTTTTGAGCAGTGATGATATATGTCCCGCTAGGTCTTGTTTAGGCGATAAGGGGACTTACCGTGGTCCCTGGTCTTGTGTCTTCTGTTCCGATTCAATGTGTTTAATGCTGCAAAGTAACAAAAAGTTTTTTGAAAAATGAATTTATTTATGTTAAAAATGCATGAAATCTGAAAAAATATTCGTTTTCATGGAGATATTTCCGGTTTTTTAGGTATCTTTGCTGCCTGTTACCTCACCGCGTTAAGGTGAATATATATAATTAGGTATACATTAATAATTAATATTAGTATGAGAAAACATTTGCTCTTGCTGGCTGCCCTCCTCATGATTGGGTTGGGCGCTACGGCACAGAAAAAGAAGTCGCAGACTTCAGGCAACAGGCAGTTTCAAGTGTATGCTGTAGGTTTCTACAATCAGGAGAACCTCTTTGATACCTGCCATGATGCCGGTAAGAATGATTATGAGTATCTCCCTGCTAAGGGATGGAATGGTATGAAATATACCAATAAACTCAAGAATATGTCGCGTGCACTTGCCGACATGGGTACCGATGTGCTGCCTAACGTGGGTTGTGCCTTCATCGGTCTGGCTGAGGTTGAGAATGCCAACGTGCTGAAAGATCTCACCGCACAGCCGCCTCTCAAGGCAAGAAACATGCAGTTCTGCCATATCGAGGGTCCCGATAAGCGAGGCATCGACTGTGCGCTGCTCTATAATCCGGCACTCTTCACGGTGAAGAACACCCGATTGGTGCCTTACGTACAGGAACTCGCCAAGGATTCTGCCTACAAGACCCGTGGTTTCCTCACCGTTCGCGGTGAACTGGCGGGCGAGGATGTGGCGGTTATCGTATGCCACTGGCCAAGCCGTTTCTCCGTTTCGTTCTATCGCGAGAGCGGAGCACGCCAGACCAAGGCTGTAAAAGACAGTTTGCTGAAGTTGAACCCAGCGATGAAAGTGTTCGTGATGGGTGATATGAACGATGATCCTACCAACGCCAGCATGCACAAGGTGCTGAAGGCGAAGGCTGAAATCAGCGAGGTGGGTGCCGATGATATGTACAATCCATGGTACAACATCCTGGCCAAGGAGGGCAAGGGAACCCTGTTCTACAGTGGTTCATGGAATCTCTTCGACCAGATAGTCATCACGCCTAATCTCCTGAACAGGGATAGTAAGAACAAGGACTACAGTTCTCTGAAGTTCTGGAAGAACCACATCTTCCGCCGCGATTACCTCATCCAGCAGGAAGGTCAGTACAAGGGTGCTCCTTTGCGTACCAAGGCAGGCGGCAGATGGCTTAACGGCTACAGCGATCACCTGCCGGTAGTGATGTACCTGGTGAAGGAAAAAAAGTAGAAAATGGTTGAGAATCATCCTTTTGAGCCGTGGCTGCCCGATAATGCGCGGCTGCTGATGCTCGGCACGTTTCCGCCTGCAGAGAAGCGGTGGTGCATGCCCTGGTATTATCCCAACTTCCAGAATGATATGTGGAGGATATTCGGGATTATCTACTTCCAGGATAAGTTCCATTTCGTGGATGTAGAGAAGAAGACCTACCGCCTCGATGCTATTAAGAAATTTCTCGGGGAGAAGGGCGTCGCCATCTATGATACCGCACAGCAGGTGATACGTACCAAGAATACGGCATCCGACAAGGACCTGCAGATCGTGCAGCCCGCCGATCTCGACGGCATGCTCCGCCAGCTGCCCCATTGCAGGGCGGTGCTTACAGCCGGCCAGCTTGCCACGAAGGTATTTTCAGAACACTTTGGCATCAAGGAAAAGCCTGAGATGGGAGGCTATGCAGAATTCCAGTTCGAGGGCCGCAGACTCCGTCTGTACCGCATGCCCTCCAGTTCCCGTGCCTATCCTATGGCAGTGGAGAAGAAGGCTGAATTCTACCGCAAGATGTTTGATGAAATCTTATAGAAAGAATATGAAAGATAAAGTGACCGTTATTGGCATTGCGGGAGGCACAGGCTCCGGCAAGACTACTGTGGTGAAGAAACTCGTAGAAGTGCTGCCGCCTCATTATGTGGCTGTGGTGCCCCTCGATTCATATTATAACGATACCTCGCAGATGACCGAGGAAGAACGTCATCGGATCAACTTCGACCACCCGTCGGCATTCGATTGGAAGCTTTTGCACCAGCAGCTCGCTGATCTGCGTGCTGGCAAGGCGATAGAGCAACCCACCTATAGTTATATCAAATGCAACCGTGAACCGGAAACTGTTCACGTTGACCCCAAACCGGTTGTGATCATCGAAGGCATCATGACGCTGGTGGACAAGAAGTTGAGAGACCTGATGGACCTGAAGGTGTTCGTGGATACCGATGCTGATGAGCGCCTGATACGCAACATTCAGCGTGATACCATCGACAGGGGTCGCACCGTATCGATGGTGGTAGACCGATACCTCAAGGTCCTGAAGCCGATGCACGAGCAGTTTATCGAACCCACCAAGCGCTATGCTGACATCATCATTCCGCAGGGTGGCGAAAACCTCAAGGGCATCAGTATCCTCTGCAAGTATGTAGAGGGACTGATAGAGAAATAAAAATATTTTTGCTCAAGCATTGCATTTCTTTAATGCAAAACAAAGTTTAATTATGAAACAGGGCGGCCTTCTTCGTGAGAAGAGGTCCGCCCGCTTTGTTTTTATCCCGGTCGGGCTATTCAAGTAGTTCAGTTTGCTAACTCAAGTAGTTCTGTCAGCGAATTCAGCCGTCTCAATAAGCCTACGGATACGTCTGCGCTAGCCGACGCAGTAATATCCGTACCCCGACGCAGTAATATCCGTACCCCGACGCAGTAATATCCGTATCCCGACGCAGTAATATCTGTATCCCGACGCAGTAATATCTGTAACCCGACGCTGTAATATCCGTGAGCCAGCGCAGCACAACGTGTGGTCCGTTTTCGCCAGGTCCCATAACCATATTCTACAAAGATCTTCTTGCTTTTTGCAAGAAGATAAGCTGAAAAACGTGATAGATGAAGACTATTAGTGATGGATAGCGTGATGGATATTGTAAACATTTTGTCCATCCATCACGCTATCCTAAATGGATAATTCCTTTATTATCAAGTGATTAGTGTTTTAAGAAGAGAAAAAGTGAGGGATGTGAGGGATAAAACTTTAAAGATTATTCCTCTTCCTCCTTCTCAAAAGCCTCTACGAAAGGCTGGTGGAAACCCTGGAAGATGCGGAGATACTCGGCTCGCACCTCATCACTCTCCTCAAAAAGATTCAACTCGCCACGCTTGTGAGCCTTCAGCATACTGCTGTAACGGCGAATCTTACGCTTGTAGTTCCTTGCCATCAACGCATCTGCCTGAACAGGATTCTGACTGACATACGAAAAAGCACAAAGCTGCTTCATGAACATGTCGAACACCGGATTGTCATGACTCCAGTCGTCCTCACTCAGCCAGAACCACTGGAAATGATACTTCTGCTCCAGTGCCATCAGATGCTGCCCCAGCTCGTCAATCTCTATGCCCTTCTGCATCTGCTCCTCAGCAAAAGCTACCAGAGATGCCGCATCTACATTCAACTCAACCTCGTGAGACAGCGTGGTGCCCTCAATCTGAATGCGCCAACGGTGATTCCTGTTCTTGATGAGCGCAGAATTCGTGTTCATCAGCAACTCAGAAAGCTTGCCCTCGGTAGGAATCTGATCTACTACCGAAAGACGGTCGCGCTGGTTGCGAACCACCAGCTGATGGTCCTCATGGCGCAATACACACATGTAAACCAGCCTGTTGCTGTCGAGCTGAAGGGTGAAACGGTCGTTGTTGTCATCGCCCACAAATTCGTAGGTGTAGTCATCTACCTTATCCTGCGGAATGCTCAGCTCGCCATGCACCTTGTTGCCCTCGGCATCGTAGAGCGAGAAACCGATATAAGGAATCTGAAGACGGAGGACAACCGGATTGCCGCCGTCCTCAGGAATCAGGGTAACAGCCAGTCCGTCATCGCCGAAATCATCCTTGCGGCATACGAATCCGTCGCTGGTTTTCTCAGCCTTCTCCACCTTCACCTCGCCGTAGCGCCACCAGAAATCGAAGGTGATGGTCTGGTCGTCCTCAGCGGCTACACGGATGAAATCCTCGATGTCCTGACCCAGGTAAATCACCTTGGCAGGCTCAATCTCCTCATCATCATCGCCCAGCGCGCGCACCCACATCTCGCCCGGAACAGGATCATCTTCCCATTCGGCATCAGCAGGGGCTGCAGTAGACTTGAAAACGAGGAAAACCATTCTTTCTTCCTCCCTCGTGCCATCTTCGCGGCACGTGAAGCACTTCGCCTCCTTAGGGATGAAGAATGGGGTTAACAGGTACGGGTTTTTGCATAATGCGGTATACTCTACCTCGGTCCATGCCGGGAGAGCGTGTGTATTTGTCTTGTCTGTCATATTCTCTTGTTGCATATAATTCTTGAGTTGGTCCTATTTCTTTTCATCATCCGGCGTGTGTGGCAGGACGAGGGGGATGTTGATCCCAAAAAAACGGTTGCAAAGGTAATGCAAAATCGAGACACTACAAAATATATCACCTATTTTTTTAATTATTTTACGATTCAATATTTGGTGCTTCCAAAAAATAGTTGTAGTTTTGCATCTGAAATAATGAATAGAAAGATGAAAGTCAAGACAATACTCACACTGGCGCTAGCCGCCACAACCCTCGCAGCATGTCACAGGGGAAAGAAACCACCACGTATGGACAATTCGAAACTCGCCATCAGCCTCTCGAAACCGGCTAAGGGCGACAGGGCTATCTATGGACTTGCCTGCCTGGGCTGCTCGGATACCGCGCTGGTGCTGCTGCCCAACGGAGGCGGCGACCCCGTAAGATACAACATTCTGGATGCCACTCGCAACCATCAGGTGTTTGGAGATATAGAGGTGGGCGACTGGGTTTGCGTGATGCCATGCGAGGAGAAGGATGAGAAGAACCGTGCCGACATGGTGATAGACCTGGACCAGCTGAAGGCCATCTGGACTTATCCGGTAATGCCGAAGCTGCGCGATGTATCGCATCTGAGTAAGCGCCAGCAGGCGAGAATCCTTGCCAATATGCCCGACAGCATCGTAGAAACCTATATGGTGCCGCGCCAGTATGGCTTCACCCTAAAGCGCATGAGCGAGGCGATGGCCGTGGGCAGGGTGAGGATAAACAAGGATGTGGATGACGACAGTCCGGTAGAATATCCTGCTGTGCCTCAGTATACGGAATGGCATGCCTACAATGGCAAACTGATTCTGGTGCAGGGCCACCGCGAGCTGGATGGCGTGGTGATCAACGAGAAGACGAAGCGCGATACCTTCACCTTTGTATATATGAAGGGCGACAGTCTGGCTCTCTCAGACCGTGAGGGCCGCATCCAGGGTTTCCACCGCTCGCTCGATGCGATGAAAGCCAACGCCAAGGCCCATGCCGCAGCCGAGAAGCTGAACAGCAAGATGAAGAAGGAAATATTGAAATAAATTACATAATAAATATAAAAAAAGAGGCGAATAGGACGATTTCTCGATTTTTTTGTCTAATTTTGCACCTTGGAATTTAATTCATACATCGAATATAAAGAAAAAGAACAAGAATAATGAAGAAGAAAATTCAGTTCAGTCTCGTTTATCGAGACATGTGGCAGAGCTCTGGTAAGTTCCAGCCACGCAAGGATCAGTTGGCTAAAATTGCCCCAGTTATCATCGAAATGGGATGCTTTAGCCGTGTAGAGACTAACGGCGGTGCCTTCGAGCAGGTTAACCTGCTGGCAGGTGAAAACCCTAACGATGCCGTACGCGCATTCTGCAAACCTTTCAACGAGGTGGGTATCAAGACTCACATGCTCGACCGCGGATTGAACGCTCTTCGTATGTATCCTGTGCCTGACGACGTGCGCGCCCTTATGTATAAGGTAAAGGCTAAGCAGGGTACCAACATCACACGTATCTTCGACGGACTGAACGATGTGCGCAACATCATTCCTTCTATCAAGTGGGCCAAGGAGGGCGGCATGACTCCACAGTGTGCACTCTGTATCACCAACTCTCCTGTACACACCCTGGAATATTACATGAACATCGCCGACCAGCTCATCGCTGCCGGTGCAGAGGAAATCTGCTTGAAGG
>OGLM01004527.1_pt1 | contig 10158 bp, 6 predicted proteins | sample 1572531 | NCBI WGS metagenome assembly OGLM01 (sample SAMEA2581909, study PRJEB24529) | metagenome | biome: Human gut stool | place: China | collected 2011 | reverse complement strand
TAATAAAAGTCTGCTGCAACGGACGTCTTATCATCCTGATCCTGATCATTACGGGTTTCTGGATGGTACAACATCAATTGTATGCCACTATGCCCAAATACGTACTCCGTCTGGCCGGGGAAGGCGCATCCCCTTCCTGGTATGCCAATGTCAACCCTTTGGTCGTAGTGCTGTGTGTCAACCTGGTCACCCAGCTGATGCGTCACCGGACAGCCCTTACTTCGATGACCGTCGGAATGTTTATCATGCCGTTGTCCGCTTTGTGCATGGCTTCGGGAAATATGCTGAATCCGGAATCGACCATTCTGACCATGCACCCGGTAGCTTTTATGATGGTTGTAGGTATCGTCTTCCAGGGACTGGCGGAAACTTTTATTTCCCCGCGTTTTCTGGAATATTTCTCCCTGCAAGCCCCCAAGGGCGAGGAAGGATTATACCTGGGTTTCAGCCACCTGCATTCGTTTTTGTCTTCCATTTTAGGATTCGGACTTTCCGGCTATTTATTAAGTAAATATTGCCCTGACGAAAGCCTGTTCGCCACTCGTAGCGAATGGCTCGCTGCCAGCAGTAATGCCCATTACATCTGGTATTATTTTGCTGTAATCGCACTGGCTTCCGCCATTGCCCTGATCATCTACGGCCAAGTTGTCAAGCGCCTCGATCAGGCAAAAGCATAAAATAACAGCATCGGTTGTAAAGTCCGTAAAGTTTGTAAAGTCGATGGCCTTCGGGGATACTTTATAAACTTTACGGACTCTCAATTTTATAAACTATCGCCTTCTTTCTTCAGATTCTAAAGTTAAAAATAAACCTTTCCGGCTAAAGCTCGTTTGATATAAAAATTGAAACGTTTAAATTATGGCAAACATAGCAGAGCAAATTGTAGATATGCTGGTAAAAGCCGGTGTAAAAAGAATTTATGCTGTCACAGGTGACAGTTTAAATAAGATTAACGATGCTGTCCGCAAAGACGGCCGGATTCAGTGGATTCACGTACGTCACGAAGAAACCGGAGCTTTTGCTGCCGGAGCAGAAGCCCAGCTTCACGGCGACCTGGCCTGTTGTGCAGGTAGCGGCGGTCCCGGCCATGTGCACCTGATCAACGGGCTCTATGACGCCCACCGTTCAGGGGCTCCTGTCTTAGCCATCGCTTCTACCATTATTTCAGGTGAATTCGGAACGACCTACTTCCAGGAGACCGACACCATCCGCCTGTTCGACGACTGCAGTTATTACAACCAATTAGCGACTACACCGGGGCAACTCCCCCGCATGCTACAGGGGGCAATACAAACCGCTCTCTCCCGCAGAGGAGTCAGTGTCATCGGTATCCCCGGAGATTTGACCGGAGAAAGCCAGGTCAATATTCCTTCTTCAGAGATCAACTATCCGACTCATCCCCGCACCTGTCCATCGGATACCGAATTACAGGCGCTGGCCGATCTGTTGAACAACAATAGCAATATAACCCTGTTTTGTGGCATCGGAGCCAAAGATGCACACGAAGAAATCGTCGAATTGTCCCATCGGTTGAAAGCCCCGGTAGCCTATTCTTTCAAAAGTAAAATGGAAATCCAATATGATAATCCCAATGAAGTAGGGATGACCGGCTTATTAGGCATGGCATCGGGTTACAACAGCATGCATGCGGCCGATGTACTGGTTTTATTAGGTACCGATTTCCCGTACGGCCCGTTTTTACCGACTCACAATAAAATCGTTCAGATCGACATCGATCCCAGTCACCTGGGCCGAAGAGCCAAAGTACAAATGGGGCTATGCGGAGATATCAAGACGACACTCGAAGCTTTATTACCTCTTTTACAAGCCAAAAGCGACAAAAGCTTTCTGAACGATCAGTTGCTCGGTTATTCCAAAGTAATTAAAGACCTGAATGCTTACGTCGAAAACAAAGGCAGTGATAATAAGATTCACCCGGAATATGTCATGGCGATGGTCGACGAAACTGCTCAGGCAAATGCTATTTTTACCGTCGATACGGGTATGACCTGTGTCTGGGGAGCCCGTTACCTGAAAGCTTCCGGCCAGCGAAAGATGTTAGGTTCTTTCAATCACGGCACAATGGCCAACGCTATGCCCCAGGCTATAGGAGCATCGTTCGCCTATCCGGGCAGACAGGTGATCGCTCTCTGCGGCGATGGAGGCATCTCTATGTTACTGGGTGACCTGGCAACCATCGCCCAATATAAGCTACCGGTCAAGATTATTGTATTCAATAACCGTTCTTTGGGTATGGTAAAACTCGAAATGGAAGTCGCCGGCCTGCCGGACAACGAAACCGACATGCAAAATCCGGATTTTGCCCTGGTGGCTCAAGCGATGGGTATAAAGAGCTATACCGTCAGCCGTCCGGACGATGTACTCCCGGTATTGATCGAAGCCTTGAACTCACCGGAAGCTACTCTACTGAATGTAATGACCGATCCGAATGCACTGGCTATGCCCCCGCAAATAGAGTGGAATCAAATGACCGGATTCGCACAAGCCATGTATAAAATGTTATTGACCGGCCAGACACAGGAGATTATCGATACGATCAATTCTAATTATAAACACCTGAAAGAAATTTTATAAGGACAATCCCGGCCTCAACGACAATGTCACATTTCTGTCATTAAATAGTAACATGGATAAAATACATTCGTAATTAAATCAATACATTGTATTTTATCCATGAAAGTAACAAAGAAAAAAGGTGAGATTCCTTACCTGGAAAGGGATATCAGTTGGATGTATTTTAACCGGAGAATCCTGTCCGAAGCAGAAAAAGCCCCGGTTCCTTTACTCGAACGGTTATCCTTTCTGGGAATCTACTCCAATAATCTGGACGAATTTTACAGGGTACGGGTAGCCACCCTCAACCGAATCATCGAATATGAGGATAAAACCATTAAGGCAGAGAGAGAAACCGCCATTCAAACCTTCAGGGAAATCAGCCGGTTGAATGCCCTGTATACACAAAAATTCGAGGAAACATTTACAGCAATAAATACAGCACTCCGGCAAAACCGGATTTACCTCCTGAACGAACAAGAATTACAGGAGGAGCAAGCCGACTATATCCGTGAATTTTACAAGACACAACTGATCGGCTCTACGACCCCGCTTTTCACTTCTTCTTTCCGTCATTTCAGTGACCAACCCGACGACCATATCTATCTGAGCGTCTGTCTGCAAACCACAGGAAAAACTAAAAAAGATTTTGCTATTATCGCTTTGCCGGTGCAATCATACGGCCGTTTTATCCGGATCCCCGGCGATGACGACCGCATATGCCTGATGTTCCTGGACGACATCGTCCGCTTTTGCCTTCCCCTGATATTCAACGGTCGGCCTTACGACCACTTCGAGGCTTACACGTTCAAGTTCACTAAAGACGCAGAAATGGAACTCGATTCAGATCTTCGGAACAGCATTATGCAAAAAATATCGAAGGGGGTGAAAAGCAGAAAAAACGGGGAACCGATCCGGTTGGTATACGACAGCCGGATGCCTGCGGTTATGCAGCGCCACCTCAGCCGGATGCTTTGTATGGACCGCTGGGATACTCAGGTCGGAGCCGGTAGATACCAAAATCTGAAAGATCTGATGAAATTTCCCGATTGTAAACGTGACGATTTAAAATATCCCCCTCAGCCTCCATTGTTCAAAACGGACTTTTCAGGGGACGACAGCATCTTGAATACCATCCGTACCCGCGATCTCTTCCTGCACTATCCCTATCACAGTTTTTCTTCTTTCTTGCGTGTACTCCGGGAAGCCACGATCGACCCGAACGTCAAAGCTATAAAAATGACCCTCTACCGGGTAGCGAAAAATTCCAAGGTTATCCAAACTTTAATCGCAGCAGCCAGAAACGGGAAAAAAGTAACTGTAGTTATCGAACTACTCGCCCGTTTCGACGAAGCATCGAATATCAGCTGGTCTAAACAAATGCAAGACGCCGGAATCAAAGTCGTATTCGGAGTCGAAGGTCTGAAAATACACGCAAAACTAGTATATATATCGGGTAGACAGGGAGATATCGCCTGTGTCAGTACCGGAAATTTTCATGAAGGGAATGCCACCCGATATACCGACGTCACCCTTTTTACCGCACGCAAAACCCTGGTAAAAGAAGTCCGGCATGTCTTCGACTTTATTGAAAAACCTTATCTACCCGTAAAATTCAAAGAATTACTGGTCTCTCCCAACGATATGCGTTCCAAACTATTGAAATTGATCGAAGAGGAAGTCAAAAATGCCAGAAAACAAAAAACGGCCCGAATATTAGGAAAGGTAAACCATATTACAGACCGGACATTGATCGCTAAGCTTTATGAAGCTTCGGCCGCAGGCGTAAAGATCGACCTGGTGGTACGAGGTAATTGTTCTATCGTCACAGGAATCCCGGGAATAAGCGAAAACATCCGGATCAACGGAATTATCGACCGTTATCTGGAACATTCGCGAATTTTCATTTTCGAAAATGCAGGTGACATGATCTGCCTGACAGGTTCTGCCGACTGGATGCCCCGGAATCTGGACAACCGGATCGAAGTACTTACCCCCGTTTATGATAAGGAAATTCAAACCGAATTGAAACGAATCGTCGAATATGGCCTGAAAGACTCTCTGCAGGGACGACAAGTCGACGGCACAGGACAGAATATCCCCTGGGAAAACGAAGACCATTCGCTATTCCGGTCACAATCGGCCTTATATCACTATTATCAGGAAGACATACAAGGAATCACAACTAATAACATACCCCATGAGTAAAGTAAATTATGCAGCGATCGATATCGGCTCCAATGCAGTCAGATTATTGATCAAAAGTATCAATCCCGAAACAGCGGAACAGTTGTTTACAAAAGAGCTCCTTCTAAGGGTTCCCCTGCGCCTGGGAGAAGAAGTATTTACACAAGGTGAAATACCGGCCAGTAAAGCTAAAAAACTACTCCGTCTGATGAAGGCTTATCGGCAACTGATGAAAATATACGAAGTCGATGCCTATCGGGCTTGTGCCACATCGGCAATGCGGGATGCCGCAAACGGGAAAGAAGTAATCGAAACCATCACCCGGAAGTCAGGTATCCGGATAGATATTATCAACGGAGAGGAAGAAGCCCGTTTGGTATACGATAATCACATCGAATACCTGGCGGATAAAAACGCCGATTATATCTATGTCGACGTCGGGGGAGGTAGCACGGAAATCAGCTTGATCCATCAAGGAACACTCCGCAGTTCACATTCTTACAACATCGGAACCGTACGTCTGTTGAAAGGAAAAGTCGTTCCCAGCGTATACAACCGTTTGAAAAGAGACCTGAATAAATTGCGGAAACAATACCCGGTAATCACGATCATCGGGTCCGGTGGAAATATCAACAAATTGTTCCGGTTAGCTAAACTTCCGGCCAAAAATAAAATGACTCTCCCGGTAGAAAAATTAGTACAACTCAACAACACTCTAAAAAACTATTCCTTAGAAGAACGTGCCCGGTTATACAATCTGAAACCCGACCGTGCAGATGTCATTACCAATGCCGCAGATATCTTCCTGCTAGTCGCAGAGCATACCCAAGCGAAGCATATCGTCGTGCCTACCATCGGCCTGGTCGACGGTATCATCGACAGTCTCTATCTGCAACACCACAAAACCCCGGAAGAACAAATCCCCCTCCCCATTTATTAATAAATACAGATAATAGTAAATTTTTCAAATAAATCGTTAAAATTTCGACTTCAACCCTCAATGATATCAATAGATACCGATTAGTATAATAAAGACAGGTATTTTTTAAATCATTTTTTTTACGTAACCTTGCAGTTTAAATGGTGTGTTAATTTCTGAGAAGGAATTACGCAAGTTAATAATAAACTAAATTACTATGTCACTTAAAAGGAATATTCTTGACTTAAGAAAGAGGAAAGAAATTGTACTTCAGGGTGGTGGCGAAGATGCTATCAAAAAGCAGGCCGCCATGGGTAAATTGACAGCCCGTGAGCGTATCGAGGGGATTTTGGACAAAGGTTCTTTCCACGAGTACGACATGTTCGTAGAGCACCAATCTAAGGATTTTGATATGGACAAGAAAGTTCTTCACGGCGACGGTGTCGTTATCGGTACCGGTACTGTCTATGGAGAACCCGTTGCTATTTATGCTCAGGATTTCACTGTTGCAGGAGGTTCGTTAGGACTGATGCACGCCCGTAAAATCACCAAAATTATGGATCATGCCATCAAAATGCGGATGCCGATCATCGGTATCAACGACTCGGGTGGTGCACGTATCCAGGAAGGGGTGGATTCACTGGCCGGTTATGGAGAAATTTTCTTCCGCAATACACAGGCTTCCGGTGTTATCCCTCAATTGTCCGTTATTCTGGGTCCTTGTGCTGGTGGAGCCGTTTATTCTCCGGCATTGACCGATTTCGTATTTGTGGTAGATAATATTTCCAAAATGTTCATCACAGGTCCGGAAGTAGTAAAAACAGTACTGGGAGAAGAAGTTAGTATGGAAGACCTCGGAGGAGCACGCGTTCATGCCTGTATCAGTGGAAATGCCCACTTCTTTGCCTCTACAGAAGCAGAATGTTTCGAACAAATAAAAAAACTGCTCACCTTTATCCCCTGGAACAATCAACGTAAAGCGAAAGCCTTTCCGTCAAAAGCTCCGAAAGCAGAATACAATATCGAAAAAATCCTTCCTGCAGATCCTACCCAGCCTTATGATGTAAGAGATATTATCAAAGCCGTTGCCGACGATTCCGATTTCTTCGAGGTACAACAGGACTTTGCACAGAATATCGTTGTCGGATTCGGTCGGGTAGATGGAGAAACGATCGGTTTCGTAGCCAATCAACCCTTGGTATTAGCCGGTGTATTGGATTGCGACTCTGCCGATAAAGCAGGCCGGTTTATCCGTTTCTGCGACGCATTCAATATTCCGATCGTGACCTTCGAAGACATGCCGGGATATCTACCGGGCGTTGAACAGGAACATATGGGTGTGATCCGCCACGGAGCAAAAGTATTGTATGCTTATAGTGAAGCTACCGTACCTAAAGTGACGGTAATCCTGCGTAAAGCTTACGGTGGTGGATACATCGCCATGAACTCACGCCACCTGAAAGCAGACTTTATGTTCTCAAGGCCGACAGCCGAAATCCCCGTAATGGGACCTGAAGGGGCAGCAAACATTATTTTCCGTAAAGAAATAAAAGAATCTGCTAATCCGGAAGAAACACGGAAGCAGAAAGTTGCCGAATATCGCGAGAAATTTGCTAATCCTTATGTAGCAGCTTCCAAAGGATATATCGACTCGGTGATCGAACCGTCGGAAACACGCCTGTTATTGAAACATTCTATCGAAGTCTCCGGTAATAAAACCGTTATGACACCTGCTAAGAAACACGGAATTCCTCCGTTCTAACAGTGTTCAGAGTTTATAAAGTCCAGGAATTCCCGGACTTTTAAACTGAAAGACTTAAAAGTTTCAGAACCACTAAAAAGGAGGTAAAATGACTGTTAAATATGAAAAATTCCTGCTGAATGGCGTAGAATATAAAACTCAGCTTACCCAGAAATGGGTAAACCGAAAAAAATGGGAAGAACCGAATCCCTATCTGCTGACTTCACACATTCCGGGAACCATTATGCAAATCGAAGTGAAAGAGGGCCAGGAAGTCCAGGAAGGAGATGTTCTTCTGATTCTTCAGGCTATGAAGATGAATAACAAACTGGCTGCACCATTTTCGGGTAAAATCAAAAAAATATATGTCAACTCAGGAGATAAAATTCCGAAGGGGACATTGATGATCGAAATGGAAGAAAATGAAGCTGTCTGAATACAGCTGATCTGTTATGCTGATGTGCTAATATGTAAATGTGCCGACCACAGGAGCGTATTAACATATCAGCATTTGTATTTATAATAATGGCAGGTATAATGAATTGGTAAAGTTGATAAAGTCCAAAGACTTTATCAACCAATTTAATTCTGCAATTTATGTCGTTACAAAGATTTCAAAGGTTACAAGGATCTTAGACGTGAATCCTGACCATTATAACCGTTGTAACTTTTGTAACTGTTGTAAGTGAAAAGGTATGAGTTTTTTTGTCGCTAAAAATATTATTAAAAATTATGCCAATCACCGGGCTTTGGACGATGTATCTATCGAAATCCCGGAAGGAGCTATTTATGGATTGTTAGGCCCCAACGGAGCCGGAAAGACTTCTCTGATCCGAATTATAAACCAGATTACAGGACCGGATTCGGGTGAACTTTATTTTAAAGACCATAAACTGGAACCTGCCGACATGAACCGCATCGGTTATCTGCCTGAAGAAAGAGGCCTCTATAAAAAGATGAAAGTCGGTGAACAGGCCGTTTATCTGGCTCGTCTGAAAGGAGTGAGCCGTCATGACGCGATTCAACAATTGAAAGCCTGGTTCGAGAAATTCGGAATCGAGGCCTGGTGGGATCGGAAAGTAGAAGAATTATCCAAAGGAATGGCCCAAAAGGTGCAATTCATCACCACCGTCCTGCACGAACCGGAAATGCTGATTTTTGATGAACCGTTCAGCGGATTCGACCCCATCAATGTCGAACTCCTGAAAAAAGAAATACTGGAACTGCGCAAAAAAGGAACGACCATTATTTTTTCCACCCACAATATGGCTTCCGTCGAGGAAATCTGTAGCCATATTGCCTTGATTAACAAATCAAAAAAAATTATCGAAGGCCCGATCAATCAGATCCGGAATAAGTATGCCAACAATACTTACCGACTCATCTGTAAATATCAACCGGATTTTCATCCGCAAGAAGTGATCGGAGAAGAATATGAACTGCTTTCCGAAAAAATAGAAGACGGACAACACGAACTGGTCCTGCAACGCCTCGTGGCTTGTCCGACCAATACTTTATTACGTCGTCTGCTCGACAAAACCGATATTATCTCTTATCAAAAGGTCATACCGGGAATGAACGATATCTTTATCAAATTAGTGAAAGGAGAAATGGTTAACGACATCAAACAGGAAGAATAATCCACTTCGTAAACCCCAAATCATAAATCTGAAATGAATAAAACGCTTATCATCATAGGACGCGAATTTACAACCAGAGTACGGAAAAGAAGTTTTCTGGTACTGACACTCGTCGTTCCCATTCTTTTAGCCGGTTTTTATGCTTTCCTGATGTGGATGCTTCTGAAAGACGACACACAGGACCGTAAAATTGCAGTGATCAATCAGTCTGTACTCGAGACTCCATTCGAGCAAATCAACAACAATACATTCGAATACCTGAATACCCCGGTCGATGAATCGGGAGCTTCGGAATTTCTCCGGCAACATGACTATTACGCCCTGATTTCAATCCCGGAAAATATTATGGATCACCCGGAAATTCCGGTCTATTCTTTCTCTCAGGTTCCTATGGAATTGAAAAATGAAATCGCGGCCCAATTGCGCAAAAAAATTGAAGACATAAAAAGAGCAAAAGTCATCGCCGAATCACAAGTCCCCGATTTGGAAGAACAATTATCGGCCACACAAACACCTGTACTGGTGCGTACGTTAAAGATCACCGACTCGGGCGAAGCCAAAGAAAGCTCGTCGGAAGTCGCTTCGGCTATCGGATTGATCGGCGGCATGATTATCTACTTCTTTATATTCATGTATGCCTCTCAAGTCATGAAAGGAGTGATCGAAGAAAAAACAAACCGGATTATCGAGGTATTGGTCTCTTCTGTCAAACCGTTTCAATTTCTGTTAGGTAAAATCATCGGAGTAGCAGCTGTCGGCCTCGTACAATTCCTGATTTGGGTAGTATTCGGCCTTGTGCTGATCCTGGTCATGCAAACATTCTTCCTGCCGGGTATCGATCTGGAAGCACTGAGAAATGCCGGCAACCTGGCCGGCGGCCTGCCGGATATAGCCGGTACAGGGAATCTGAGCGCTGAAAAAATGCAAATCATCCAAAAGGTTGCGATGACCATCGACCCGATCTTTATCATTAAATTCCTGGCCTCTTTCTTATTCTATTTTATCGGAGGCTACCTGTTATATGCTTCTTTATTCGCCGCTATCGGTGCTGCCGTCGATAACGAAACCGATTCGCAACAATTCCTGACCCCTTTGTC
>OGLM01004521.1_pt1 | contig 10172 bp, 10 predicted proteins | sample 1572531 | NCBI WGS metagenome assembly OGLM01 (sample SAMEA2581909, study PRJEB24529) | metagenome | biome: Human gut stool | place: China | collected 2011 | reverse complement strand
AACTGGTTCGTGATCCGTGGCTGCCGGTAGTTTATACAGGGATCGTTATGATGATGCTCGGGGCCGTTTGTCTGTTTGTGAATGCACAAAAGAGAAAAGAGGAGGAAAAGGAATGAGTTGGGAATATTTTATACTATTTGCAATAGCCGCACTGGTTTGTTGGGCTTTGGGAGCTTTTGCTGCCTGGAAAGGTACAAAAACGGGATGGGCTTATGGATTTACTTTCTTAGGTCTGGCTATTTTCTTCAGTTTCATTATCGGAATGTGGATTTCATTAGAACGTCCTCCGATGCGGACAATGGGAGAGACACGTTTGTGGTATTCTTTCTTTCTGCCGTTGGCTGGATTGATAACGTATATACGTTGGAAGTATAAATGGATTCTTAGTTTCAGTTGCGTTCTGTCATTAGTCTTTATCTGTATCAATATCTTTAAACCGGAGATTCACAATAAAACGCTGATGCCTGCTTTGCAAAGTCCGTGGTTTGCCCCTCATGTCATAGTGTATATGTTTGCTTATGCGATGTTGGGAGCTGCGGTGGTCATGGCTGTCTATCTGCTTTGGTTCAAAAAGAAGGATATTGAACGGAAAGAGATGGACTTATGCGATAACCTGACTTATGTGGGCTTGGCATTTATGACATTGGGAATGCTGACGGGAGCTATCTGGGCGAAAGAAGCGTGGGGGCACTACTGGGCTTGGGACCCGAAAGAGACATGGGCGGCAGCTACTTGGTTCTCCTATCTGGTATATATCCATTTCAGACTGGGCAGACCGTTGAAGAGTCGTCCGGCATTAGTCATTCTGTTAGTATCATTTGTCTTATTACAAATGTGTTGGTATGGAATCAATTACCTTCCATCGGCACAAGGAGTTAGTGTACATACTTATAACTTAAATTGAAATATCAATGAAAACATTTTATTGGTCATTCGTTCTTATGCTATTGCCAAGCATGGCATACACACAAACTACGGAGAAGGAAAATGAATTTTCGATGTCTATGCAAATCAGACCTCGTGCGGAGTATCGAAACGGTGCTTTAGTCCCTCGCAATGAAGGGCAGAAGGCTGCATCATTCATTAATAACCGTGCCCGTTTGTCACTGGACTACAAGCGTTCGGACCTTGAAATCAAGATGTCGGCACAGCATGTCGGAGTATGGGGACAAGATCCGCAGATTGACAAGAATGGTCGCTTTATCTTGAATGAGGCATGGGCAAAGCTGGATTTTGGAAAAGGCTTCTTTGCACAGTTAGGTCGTCAGACGTTAGTTTATGATGATGAACGTATTTTGGGCGGACTGGACTGGAATGTGGCAGGCCGTTATCATGATGCGTTGAAACTGGGATATGCCAATAAGAATAATGAAATACATGCTATTCTGGCTTTCAACCAGAATGATGAAAAAACGGCAGGTGGTACTTATTACAATTCTTCTATTGGTCAGCCTTACAAGAATATGCAGACTGTGTGGTATCACTATAAAGCAGATAAGATTCCGTTCGGGGCTTCTTTACTGTTTATGAATTTAGGGTTAGAGACAGGGAATCAGCTCACTCAAGATTCTCATACCCGCTACTTGCAAACGATGGGAACTTATCTTACATATAAAAATAGCGGATGGAACTTGGATGGCGCTTTCTACTACCAAACAGGTAAGAACAAGGATGCCGAGAGTGTTTCTGCTTTCATGGCAAGTGCTACGGCAGCTTATGCGTTCAATAAAACATGGGGAATGGTTGTAAGCTTTGATTATTTGAGCGGAAATGAAGAAGGTAGTAGTAAATTTAAGGCTTTTGACCCTCTTTATGGGACGCATCATAAATTCTATGGCAGCATGGATTATTTCTACGCTTCTGCATTCAACAAAGGATTTGCTCCCGGATTAATAGATGGTCGTCTTGGGGCTCGTTTTCGTGCATCTGCCAAGGTAGATATGGAACTCAATTATCATTATTTTGCTACTGCTACTGAAGTAGATTTTAAAGAAGATTTGAAGAAGTCACTCGGTTCGGAAGTTGACTATCAGATCAATTGGTCCGTAATGAAAGATGTGAAACTCTCTGCCGGTTATTCTTTTATGCTTGGAACGAAGACGATGGATGCTGTGAAAGGCGGAAATCATAAGAGCTGGCAAGACTGGGGATGGGTATCTGTCAATATCAACCCGAAAGTGTTTTTTACAAAATGGTAATTGAAACCTAGCTAGGATTCAGATTAAACCGTTGATAGAATATAAAAAGTGGCACAGCATTAAATTTAGGCTGTGCCACTTTCTTTTTATTATAAGTATTTCTCCAGCGCCATTTTATTCAGAATCTCGATCTTTTTTCCTTCCATTGTGATCAGCCCTTCCTTGATTATCTTATTGATTTCTTTGGATAAAGCAGGACGTGATACATTCAGGTACTCGGCAAGCTGTGACTGGGTATGCATGATCTCTACAGTCAGAGAATCTTTTTTCTTATGTTCGAATAAGTAAACAATAAACCTTTCGCGTACAGTCTTGCGCGACAGAGGTTTCAAACGTGATACGGTACATATATTGCAATTTCCGGCGATGCAAAGAAAATTGTGCAACACCTGCGGGTCCTGACTGATGACTTTAAAAGTGGAATCTTTGGTTGCCATGAGTACCACGCTGTCTTCCAAAGCAGTAAAAGTAGCTGGCAACGTATTGTTTGAATTGAAAAGGTGAGGGGTGGCAAAGGTACGTGGTGCGATGATATACTCAATCATCACTTCGTTCCCCAATCCGTCAATGATATCCGTGCGTAGTTTTCCTTCCAATAACACATATAGTTTGTTGCAAGGTGTACCTTGCGTAACAACTATTTCTTTTTTATCCGCTGCATAGATAACGAAATCCAGTTTGTCCAACAGAGATTCCTTAATGTTCAGAGGTAAATCCCGAAATAAAGGGATTTGAAATAATTTTTCTTTATGTGCGTTGGTCAGTTGTATTTTTTTCATTGCATTATGTTGTTCGTATCATGGGCAAAGATATGAATTATATATGGGCAGAGAAAATCTTTTTTTATGTTTGTGCCGCCGAAAGACCGATTATGGATGAGATGAAAAGGATATTGATAAAAAGTAAAAATGGCAGAAAATGTTTGAATCAGTAATTAGGGTACACATCTCTGTAATTTATCTACATTTGCTATATGATAAATTGTCTATTTTTGCAGAGTAAAAAGACTGATTAATTCTGAAAGAAAAAATAAAAGTAATAAAGTTATGGCTAAAAAAGTTCTGATTATTTCGTCCAGCCCCCGAAAGGGCGGTAATTCTGATATGCTTTGTGACGAATTTATGAAAGGTGTTCTCGAAACAGGCAATGAAGTAGAAAAGATTTTTCTGAAAGAGAAAGTAATTCATCCTTGTACGGGATGTAGTGTTTGCAGCATGTATGGCAAACCCTGCCCCCAGAAAGATGATGCCGCAGGAATTGTAGAGAAAATGATTGCTGCTGATGTCATCGTAATGGCAACACCTGTTTATTTCTATACGATGTGCGGACAGATGAAGATTATGATTGACCGTTGTTGTGCGCGTTATACGGAAATAACGAATAAGGAATTTTATTTCATTATTGCAGCGGCGGAGAATGATAAGGGGATGATGGAACGTACGATTGATGGTTTCCGTGGCTTCCTTGATTGTCTGGAAAATCCGCAGGAAAAAGGAGTGATTTATGGAATAGGTGCCTGGAAGGTAGGAGAAATAAAAGATACTCCCTACATGCAGGAAGCCTATGAGATGGGAAAAATGGTGTAAACGTTCGCTTTAGGTAAACATTTCCCGTCTTATATAACAACCTTTCAGGATGGTGTCACTATGCTGAGTATATAGTGACGCTATACCTGTAGGATAGTGACACTAAAGCAGTATGATAGTGACACTATAGTAATGGGATAGTGACACCATATTTTTGTCTGGATTTAATGAGAGAAGTTTAGTTTAACGATTCTGTTACAATAATCTTCTTTCGTTCGATTCCAGCTCCAATAAAGTCTTTTTAGCTACAAGACCACCGGCATATCCGGTCAGTTTATGATCACTGCCGATCACCCTGTGACAAGGAATAAGTATTGAAATCGAATTTGCTCCATTCGAAGAGGCTACCGCACGGATAGCTTTAGGATTATCCAGTCTCTGTGATAATTGAGCATAAGATATCGTTGTTCCGTAGGGAATGTTTAATAATTCATTCCATACACTCTTTTGAAACTCTGTCCCGACAAGAAGCAGAGGAATATCAAACGTAGTCCTTTGACGGGAAAAATACTCATCTAGCTGGCTGATCGTTTGCGTTATCACTTCAGAGTTTTCTATTGCGTACTGAGCATTTAGCGCTTTTTGTATTCGTTTATCGATTGCTGCTCTGCGTTCTTCACTCACCACCCAGTCGCACATACAGAGCTTGTTCTCGAAAGAACCGAGTATCAATTTCCCGCATGGAGATTGATAGTACTGTATCTGAACTGTATTTACTTTACCTTTTGCTTCTTTCTCCATTTTGATTCTTTATTTAAAGGGTTTGATATGGATGTAAAAGTAATTATTTGTATTCAAACTACAAAATGAATAATTCGGCAATAGAAGCCTGAAACAAAATCTTTTACCCTTACAGTCGATTTAAATTGATTGATTACTTGTTCTGCCGTAGAATTATTATAATTTTGTAGCAGAACTTTTTATTTCGTAGTATTTGATAAAGAACCAAACCACATGAACTATAAAATAACGACTCTTGCCGAAAATTGTGTCTATGGACGTAAATTGCAGGCAGAACATGGTCTTTCCCTCTATATTGAGACACCGGAAAACAGATTACTTTTTGATACGGGAGCTTCCGATTTATTTATCCGTAACGCCCGGTTATTGAATATTGACTTGCAAAAAGTAGATTATTTAGTATTATCTCATGGTCACAGTGACCATACGGGTGGACTACGCCATTTTCTTGAACTAAATGCCGAAGCAACGGTTGTTTGCAAACGCGAAGTGTTTTTTCCTAAATTCAAGGATGAACGTGAGAATGGAATGAAATATACACGCTCGCTTGATCTTTCTCGTTTTCGTTTTATTGATGAGTTGACTGAACTGGTTCCCGGAGTATTTCTTTTTCCCTCTGTGGATATTATAGACCCGAAGGATACACATTTTGAACGATTTTGGATTCAAAAGGAAGATGGTTCTAGAGTCCCCGATACCTTTCCGGACGAGTTAGCTATGGTACTGGTTGAGCCTGAAGGACTTTCCATTTTAAGTGCCTGTTCCCACCGGGGTATTACAAATATATTGCGGACTGTAAGAACGGCATTTCCGGAACTCCCCTGTAATTTGCTTTTAGGTGGATTTCATATTCATAATGCAGAAGAATCCAAATATCAGGTTATTGCTGATTATTTGCACGAATATTTACCTCAAAAGATAGGTGTCTGTCATTGTACGGGAGTAGATAAATATGCTTTCTTCTATAAGGATTTTGGAGACAGAATATTTTATAACCATACAGGGAAATTGATTCAGACGGATTCTCTGTTATAATAATCTGCGACGACTAAACAAGAATATCTAAAAACAAACTGGATGAATTTTAAAGACTGCATAGATTCTTATCCCTTTATATTAATGGAAGGTGCTTTAGGCGAGCGACTAAAAAGGGAGTTTGATTTGGATATCAGTGGTACTGTTGCAATGGCTGACTTAGTCTATCAGCAGAAAGGTAGACTGGCATTAGAAACGCTATGGAATGAATATATTGATATTGCATATAGGTATCAACTACCATTTCTTGCAACAACTCCAACAAGAAGGGCCAATAAAGAACGGATTTATATGGCTGGATACAATGAATCCATTATTGCAGATAATGTGGATTTTCTTCGTTCCATAAAAGAAGCAGCAAATGTAGATATGTATATCGGTGGTTTGATGGGATGTAAGGGAGATGCATACACTGGCGAAGAGGCTCTAAATCTGGAAGAGGCAATAGACTTCCATAGTTGGCAGGCCGGTTTGTTTAAATCTGCCAAAGTTGATTTTTTATATGCAGGTATTATGCCTGTATTGACGGAAGCTATCGGGATGGCAGTCGCTATGTCTGATACGGATATTCCTTATATTATCAGCTTTACGATTCAAAGAGACGGAAAACTGATAGATGGGCATACCATTGATGATGCCATACATTGCATTGATAATCATGTGTCTAACAAACCTGTGTGCTATATGACAAATTGTGTTCATCCTGATATTGTTTACGAAGCACTTTCTCATAAGTTCAATCAAACACAAACGGTAAAATCTCGCTTTTGGGGTATACAAGCAAATACTTCCCAATTGTCATATAAAGAATTGGATGGAGCAAATCATTTACATACTTCTTCGGCAGCCGATCTGAGTGAAGCTATTTTAAAGTTGAAATCTGATTGTCATCTTAAAATATTTGGTGGGTGTTGTGGAACAGACAGCAGTCACATGGAAAAAATCGCTAAAATATCGGAAGTGACTTAAACTAACTAGAAATACGGTCTTCTCATGAAACAAGGAATATAGAATAAATATATAAACATACAATAATATGAAGAAAATAATCATCTCTTTAGCGCTGGTACTGACTGCATTATCCAGCTATGCTATTACCCCTTTGTGGATGCGTGATGCACGTATCTCACCGGACGGAAAGGAAATCGTCTTTTGTTATAAAGGCGACATTTACAAAGTCCCCGTTCAAGGGGGAACCGCTACCCAATTAACAACACAAGCTTCTTATGAGGCTAATCCCGTCTGGTCGCCAGATGGTAAACAAATCGCGTTTGCCAGCGACCGGAATGGGAACTTCGATCTCTTTATCATGTCTGCCGATGGAGGAACTGCACGTCGGTTGACTTATCATTCTGCCTCGGAGATTCCTTCGGCTTTCACTCCGGATGGTAAATTTGTACTTTTCTCCGCCTCCATTCAGGACCCTGCGCAAAGTGCCCTTTTTCCTACCGGAGCCATGACGGAATTATATAAAGTTCCGGTTACCGGAGGACGTACCGAACAAGTGTTGGCTACTCCTGCCGAATGGGTATGCTTTGATAAATCGGGAAAAAACTTCCTTTATCAGGACCGTAAAGGTTTTGAAGATGAATGGAGAAAACACCATACCTCATCTATAACAAGAGACGTTTGGCTATACGATGCTTCGACCGGAAAACATACCAATCTGACCAATCGGGAAGGAGAAGACCGTAATCCGGTATGGGCGACAGACGGTTCTTCCTTCTACTATCTGAGTGAAGAAAAAGGAAGTTTCAATATATTCAAAAACGACCTGACCGGCAGAAATAGCCGGCAGATAACCAATCATACCATGCATCCCGTCCGTTTCCTAACTTCCGACAACAACGGCAACCTCTGTTACGGATACGATGGCGAAATCTATACGGTCAAAGAGGGTACACAGCCTAAGAAAGTGGATGTACAGATCATCTCGGATAAGGTGGAGAACGACCTGATCCATCAACTCAAGGCAAGCGGAGCCACCGATATCGCAGTTTCCCCTAATGGCAAAGAAGTCGCTTTTATCGTGCGCGGCGATGTATATGTAACCTCGGTCGACTACGAAACTACCAAACAAATCACCAACACACCGCAGCAGGAGCGCGATCTCGATTTCAGCCCAGACGGACGCTCATTGGTTTACTCGGCCGAACGGGGTGAAACCTGGGGAGTTTATCAGAGCAGCCTGGTGCGCAAGGACGACAAATACTTCACCTATGCACAGGAATTGAAGGAAGAACCGTTGGTGGTAAATTCGCAGACCTCTTTCCAGCCGATGTATTCTCCGGACGGAAAGGAAGTCGCTTTCTTGGAAAACCGTACGACTCTACGCGTGATTAATTTGAAAAACAAACAGGTACGCACCGTCCTGGATGGTAAATATAATTATTCGTATGCCGACGGCGATCAATATTATCAATGGTCACCCGACAGCAAATGGTTCCTCGCTAAATATATCGCGATCGGAGGATGGAACAATACGGACATCGTTTTGGTGAAAGCGGACGGCAGCGGCGAAATGACCAACCTGACCGAAAGCGGCTACTCCGACAACAACGCCAAATGGGTGCTGGATGGAAAAGCGATGATCTGGTCGTCTGACCGGGCCGGTTATCGCAGTCATGGCAGTTGGGGAGCAGAAGATGATATTTACATCATGTTCTTCGACGGCGAAGCATACGACAAGTTCCGCCTCACCAAAGAGGAACAAGCTTTGTTGGACGAAGAAAAAGAGGACAAAGATAAGGACGAAAAAGACAAGGACAACAAGAAAGACAAGGATAAAGACGATGACAAGAAAGACGAAAAAGCAGATAAGCCGGTCGAACCGCTTAAATTCGACTTGGCCAATCGTAAAGACCGTATCATGCGCTTGACCGTCAACTCGTCATTCTTAGGTGACGCCGTCCTGACGCAGAAAGGCGACAAGCTATATTATTGCGCCGCATTCGAAAACGGTTACGACCTATGGGAACACAATTTCAAGGAGAACACCACCAAACTACTGATCAAAGGTGTCGGTGGTGGAACGATGTTCCCCGACAAGAAAGGCGAAAACATTTTCCTCGTTTCGGGAGGCCAGTTGAAGAAGATCGAAATCAAGGACAGCAAAACGAAACCGATCGCATTCAAAGCCGAATTTTCATATCGCCCGGCGAAAGAACGCGAATATATATTCCATCACACCTGGCGCCAAGTATTAGACAAGTTCTACGATCCCAAAATACATGGTATCAATTGGGCCGGATATGGAAAGGCATACGAAAAATTTCTTCCGCATCCACCTCGAAGTAATGATGTACGATAACATCCCTGACTCCCATCACATTCTTCCAAGGTATCTCAGGGTAATTAGAGAGAAACTCTCGCTTAGTTATCTTATCCAAATTCTTTACGCTCTCGCCGACAGCCGATAATTTCATGCAAATGCTGTCCAGCAAGATCACTCCCTCATTCGAGGAGAGGAAGTCATCCGCAAACCGTATCCTCTCGCTTCGCTGGATGATTTCCTCCAACGATTTTTTCAGCAATTCGAGTATATGATAAGCTATTAGTCGTTCAAACATAGATTCCTTCACTTAATATGCGATCCTTAAAAAAGGTATCCATTCTTTCCCGCAGACGGACAATGTCAACTGGACATCCCAAGAGCTCTTCTAAATCAGCCTTTATTCCAGACAACGCAAAGAAACCATGGAGATTTCCCTCCACGTAAACATCGATATCACTCTGCTCCGTGTTCTCTCCACGGGCAACAGAGCCAAATATCCCCATACGGGAAATACCGTATTTGGAGGCATTCTCCGTCATATACTGACGCAGCAATCGTATATATTCGGTCTTTGTCTTCATAAGCGATGCTTTAATGAGCCAAATATAAGCTTTATTTGTCATCCTTACAAGAAAACAGGCAAAGAGCTGTCAGAATTTCTTACCGGACGCTTCCTCCCTCTCTCTCCGCTCCCGATTCCGGGAGATAAGCCTGTTGATTGACAGATGGAGAAGAGACCACAGGAAGAGGTTCAAGAACAAGAGGTATGTAATATTCATACGCTTGGCCAACAGCAAGTTCAACGCTATGAAGAAGACCGATACGCACAGGATCGTCACCATCACCATGCGAACTCGCATGCCCGTGCGCAACAGCTTATGATGGAAATGGTTCTTATCCGGTAAAAAAGGGTTCTTGTGCTCACGAAGACGGTGCAGGACTACACGGATAACGTCCAACAACGGTACCAACACCGTGGAGAAGGCGATCACCAGATAGGGATTCGACCGATCCGGGAACGAGCCGTTCGACACGCACAAGTGGATGATCAGGAAGCTGATCACGTAGCCCAGCGTCAAGCTGCCAGCGTCGCCCATGAAAAGCTTATGACCACGGTTTGCGTTGCCGAAGACGTTGTAACACCAGAAGGGCATCAAGACTCCAAGCGTGCAGACCGCCAGCAGGGTGTAAATGTATTGCCCTTGGATGAAAAAGATCACGCTCAAGACCGACAGGGCGATGCAGCAAAGGCCGGACGATAAGCCGTCAATCCCGTCAATCAGGTTGATGGCGTTCGTCACGTAGACCACGGCGAAGACCGTGATCGGAACGCCCAGC
>OGLM01004518.1_pt1 | contig 10179 bp, 8 predicted proteins | sample 1572531 | NCBI WGS metagenome assembly OGLM01 (sample SAMEA2581909, study PRJEB24529) | metagenome | biome: Human gut stool | place: China | collected 2011 | reverse complement strand
TTTTTATCGGCGGGGATGGTGGATACGACTCGCATTTCGCTGAAATCGGTATGCGTTTCCCGGATATCGACTGGGCTATTCTGGAAAACGGTCAGTACAACGAAGGGTGGAAATATATCCACCTGATGCCCGGATATATGGCAGCGGTAGCCAGGGAATTGAAAGCGGCAAAAATTCTGACGGTTCATCATTCTAAATATGCTTTGGCTGCTCATCCCTGGGACGAACCGTTGAAGAATGCACGGAGGATGCGGGATAGAGATTCGCTACCTGTAGTTATTCCGCAAATAGGCGAAGTTGTAAATATGACGGGACATTAACCGGATGCTGTATGGATATGCTTATCAATCATCATCTGAGGTCAGCTTTTCCCGTTCTTTTTTGCTTAGGCTTCGGACTACGATTTCGTAGGATTTGCCGACCAGTTCTTTTATCATGATATCGGGGACATCCTGGTTAAAGTAAATACTGATCCAATATTTCTTGTTCATATGCCAGCCCGGTTTTATTCCAATATATCCGGCTTGTAATTCTCCGGATTCTTCGGGTTGGCATTTGAGGCAACAAAAATCGAAAACTTCGATATTGACGAAGCAAAACCATTTATCCGCTACGTAGAAACACAGGACGTCACGGCTGTATTTATCGGCAACTCCTGAAAATGGCATCTTTTCGTATACTCCTTTGAATGACAAGCAATATGCTCTGAACTCTTCAATATTCATTTCTGTTACGATGGATGAGACCGGACAAAAATACGGTATATTTATTTAGATTCAAGCTTAAATTCTCCTGTTTTTATGGATAGATATCCGGAAATGTGCCGTAGGCCGGGTATTGAAATTATCTCTCTTTCTTTTCAGGGTTTGGCTGCAACGTATGGTTATCCGGTCGGCTGGAATAGCAGAATGTAAAATGTGGTCGGTTGGATGATTTTGTAGAAAGGGGTAGACTTGTAAATAAATAAAATTTTTTCAATCCTGACTACCCCATTTTTCGTTTGAGATTGTTATAAGAATGAAAACACAATAAATTTCAGCAGATTTTTCAAAATTTAATGAATGTAATTAATCCGGAATGAGGAGCTTAAATCTGTAAATAGAAGGACTTTGAAAATGGCAGAAAGCTATTTGACGATTTTTGATTTAGGATAGATTAAAAAATGTTTTTATGCGATTGGATATGAATATTTTTCAGATAGCGGCTAAGTATGCAGCCAACTTAATGGGGATTGCTACGCCGGAAGAACGGGAGGCGTTGGAAAACTGGAAGCAGGAAAGCGTGTGGCATACCAATCTGGCGGAGAGATTGGATCAGGAAGAAGATTTTAAAGAAAACCAGCAGTTGTTGGAACGTTTTTCTGTTACAGAGGCCTGGAAAAAAATGGAGAAGAATCTGGATAAGGCTATGGGAAGACGTGCCGGGGGGAGGAGGTGGTGGAAATATGCTGCTGTCATTTTAGTGATGTTGGGAGGTGGATTCTGGTATTTTCAGATGAAAACAGCTGTGCCCGTAAAGCCGCCCCTTATTGTGCAGCAGAGTATTCCTTCCGGAAAGCGAAGTGCAAAATTAACCTTAGGAAATGGAAAGGTGGTAAAGCTTGTTCCGGACGGTCGGTTTACTTTGGCAGAGATGGATGGTACTGTGATTCAAAAGGATTCTACGGGGATTGATTACAGGCAGATCGGAGTAGGTGAAGATACGCTTGTTTATAATCAGATGGAAACTTTGACCGGGATGGAGTATACGTTGACTTTATCTGATGGTACGCGGGTTTATTTGAATGCTGAGAGCCGGCTAAAATATCCGGTAGTATTCCGTGGCACAGAGCGGGTGGTAGAATTGAGTGGAGAGGCTTATTTTAAAGTGTCTAAAGATGCACTTCGTCCTTTTATAGTAAAGATGAATGGGGTGAATGTACGGGTGTTGGGGACTTCGTTTAATGTTCGTTCATATGCAGATGAAGGGCAGGTGGTAACAACTTTGGTGGAAGGAAAAGTGAAGGTGAACGATCAGGATATTGTGGCAGGAGAGCAGGCCGTGTATTCGAAAAATGACGGTAAAACGACCGTACGGCAGGTTGAAGTAGAACAATATGTGGCCTGGCAGGAAGGAACGTTTGTATTCCGGAATGAACGATTGGAAAATGTTATGAAAACATTGGGGCGTTGGTATGGGGTGGAATTTCATTTTATAGACGAAAGAGCTAAAGAAATCCGGATCGGTGCAAGGTTTGGAAGGTATGATGATATGCAACCGATTGTTGATATGATAAAGAAGACAAATTTAGTAGAGGTGTTGCAGACAAACCGTTGTTTGTATATATCGGAGAAAAAATGAAATTAAAGATGATGATACTGAATACGAATAGGGTGGATGGCAAGGGGATATGAGGATAGAGAAATGAAAATATAGCGTTTGGGGTATACGGGTTTGAAATAAAAATGTTCCCGGTGGTCTGCGAAACTGGCCGGGAACATGCTTAAATAATCAAAGTGTGTTAAACTTTAATTCAACAAATTTATGAAAAAAAATCCTGGAATGGTTTTTCCCGCCCGGGGAAAACTCTCTAAAATTTTATTTGTGGTGAGACTGAAGTTTTTTTTGATTTTGTTTAGCTGTTTTCAGCTGAATGCAGCAGTACATTCTCAAAATAATGTAAGAATCAGTTTGGATTTGGAAAATGTGTCTTTGGAACAGGTGATCTGGGAGATTCAAAAGAAGACGGATTTTGTGTTTATGTACGGAACCCGTGACATTGAAGGAGTGAAGCAATTGACGGTACAGGAAACGGATAAGGAGGTGAACGAGATTTTGAAAACGTGCCTGAAAAATACTGGTCTTTGGTTTGAGATTTCCGGAAATGCCGTAGTGATAAAAAAAGAAGTGACAGCAACCGAAGGTCGTAAGATCACCGGAAAAGTGGTGGATGAAAAAGGGAATCCACTACCGGGAGTGACGGTCATTATCAAGGGAACTTCTTTAGGGACGGTGACTAGCGTAGAGGGAGAGTTTACAATCACTTTACCTGTGGCTGATGGACAAGCCTTGTTGTTTTCTTTTGTGGGGATGTAGACGATGGAGGTGAAGATTACGGATAAGAATGATTATAAGATTGTCTTAAAGGAGGATGTAAAGGCACTTGACGATGTGGTGGTGACCGGATATTTTAATAAGAACAAAGATAGTTTTACAGGGGCACAGGTAACCGTGAAAGGGGACGAGCTAAGGAAGGTGACTACCGGGAATGTGCTTCAGGCACTTTCTGTATTTGATCCTTCTATCCGCTTTGAGGACAATATAGACATCGGATCGAATCCTAACCGGATTGCTGATTTTACGATTCGGGGAAATTCTGGAATCGGGCTGACTGAATTTGAAAAGGAAGCAGTGAGCCGGGATAATCTGAAAAATAATCCGAATCTGCCTACGTTTATCATGGATGGTTTTGAAGTAGATGCAGAGAAAATTTTTGACCTCGATATTGAACGGATCGAATCGTTGACTATTCTGAAAGATGCTTCGGCAACGGCTATTTATGGTTCTCGGGCAGCGAATGGAGTGATTGTTATCAAAACGAAAGCTCCCTCGGAAGGACAGTTGCGGGTGAACTATAATTTTACTGCTTCTATCGCTATACCGGATTTAAATGGATACGACTTATTGGATGCCCGTGAAAAGTTGGATTTTGAAAAGAGCATAGGCATGTATAAAGATAATAATGCTGATGCGCAGATCAATAAAGATAAAGATTATAATTATAAACTGAGTCTTGTTGAGAGTGGAGTGAATACCTATTGGTTGTCTCAGCCTTTGAAGGTAGAGTTTAATCAAAAGCATAGCATATTCATTGAAGGTGGGGATAAAGCGGTTAGATATGGTATTGATTTTAAGTATGATAAAGACAATGGGGTGATGAAAGGATCGGCTCGTGACCGCGGAGCTTTAGGTTTTTCACTTTCTTATAATCTAAAAGATAAACTTTTAGTAAGGAATTATCTGACTGTCAATAAAGTAAAATCTAAAGAATCCCCTTATGGTGACTTTTCCCAATATGCCTTGTTGAATCCCTATTATCCTTTTCAGGATGAGCACGGTAATCTGATCCGTAAGATGACGCAATACATAAATACCAATAAACAAATTTGGAACCCTGTGTATGAAGCAACGGTAGGAAATCGGGATGAAAGCGAGTATCTGGACGTGACCAATAATTTCAGTCTGGAATGGAGTATCGTACAAGGATTACGTTTGCGGGCCAATTTCTCTTACGGTGAAAAGAAAGAACAAGTGGAGACTTTTATTTCACCGGAATCATTGCAGTATGAAAGTTATGAGTTGTCGTCCGGTGAAGGATTGTTGAATAAAGGAGAAGGGTACCACGGGACGAGTAATACGTATAGTATGGATTTTAACTCGGTATTGACTTATTATTTGGGAGTGGGTAAACACTTTATCAATACGGCATTAGGTGTCAATCTGACAGAAAGTGGTAGTCGTAGTGTGAACTTCGACGTGAGAGGTTACCCTTCCAAGATGATGGATTATATCTCTTTGGCGAAGGAGTTTACCAATACCCATCCCGGAGGAAGTGAGGGAAAAACCCGATTGGCAGGTTTTTTTGCCAATGTCAATTATTCTTATGCGAATCGCTATTTATTGGATTTATCGGCTCGTTTGGATGGTTCGTCCATGTATGGTTCGGAATCTAAATTTTCTCCTTTCTGGGCAGTTGGTTTGGGTTGGAATATACACCATGAAAAATTTATGGAAAATACCGGTATTTCCAGACTGAAGATCCGTGGGTCTATTGGAACGACAGGAAAGGCTTCTTTTCAACCCTATCAATCTCAGACGATGTTCGAATATATACAGGACGGCTGGTATGCGACAGGAATCGGGGCAACCCTGATGGCTTTAGGGAATCCGAATCTGAAATGGGAAACGACGACTGCTTACGACTTGGGATTGGATTTCGGCATGTGGGAAGATCGGTTGACGGTGACTTTCGGGTATTATCTGAAAAAGACCAAAAACCTTTTGAGCAGTGTTACTTTGCCTACTTCTCTGGGATTTATTGATTATAAAGAAAACCTGGGACAGATGGAAAATGAAGGAGTGGAATTGGCTTTACGGAGTTTTGTCTATAAATCGAACGATTGGAATGTCAGTCTGTTTGTGAATATGGCTCATAATAAGAATCGTATCGTATCCATTTCGAATGCTTTGAGTTCCTATAACGATAAAGCCGATCAGGAACAGGCTAACAATGACGACTATAAAACCAAGCCGATGGTCCGGTATAAAGAGGGAAGATCTTCAACCGCTATTTATGCGATGAAATCGTTGGGTATCGACCCCGCTACCGGAAAAGAGTTATTCCAGCGTCAGGATGGTACTAATACGTACGTTTGGGATCCGAAAGAGAGTGTGGTGTGCGGTGATACAGAACCGAAAGTGACCGGAGCATTCGGAACGAATATAACCTGGAAGCAACTCAATCTAAACATGAATTTCAGTTATCGTCTGGGAGGACAGGTGTACAACCAGACCTTGATCAACCGGGTAGAGAATGCTGATCCGAGAGATAATGTAGACCGTCGGGTATTGGAGCAACGCTGGCAGAAACCAGGCGACCATACATTTTATAAAGACATCAACGATAAGTCGACGACTCCGGCTAGTTCCCGTTTTATACAGGATGAAAATGTATTACAGTTGGGATCTTTGTCATTGTCTTATGATTTGAAGAAAGAATGGCTGAAACCTATCGGTTTTGATATGGTTCGTTTGACAGCAATGATGAATGATGTGTTTCGTTTGTCGACAGTGAAGCGGGAGAGAGGGATTTCTTATCCATTTGCCCGTAGCATGAGTTTAGGTGTAATGGTTCAATTTTAATGCAATAGAATATGAGTTACAAAAAAATTAAAAATATGACAGCTGCAATCCTGTTGGGATGTGCTGTCCTCTCACAGTCCTGTACGTCGTGGTTGGATATTACTCCGGAGGCACAGGTGAACGACAAGAAAATATTTTCTACTCCTCAGGGATTTAAGGATGTATTGAACGGGATTTATATTACCGCTTCGGGTGAAAAATTGTATGCCAATAATTTATTGTTCGGATTTACGGATGTTTTGGCTCAGTATTACGCTATTCCGGACGAGACACATGAGTTTGCCCAGTTGGCCAAGTACCAATACAAGGATGTGAATATTTCGCCTAAAATTGATGAGATGTGGCTGGAATTGTATTTCTGTATTGCCAATTGTAATATTTTATTGGAAAGATTGGAGGAAGTCGGTCCGGATTTTTTTGAGGATGAGCGTACTTATTATATTTTACATGGAGAAGCCAGGGCTTTAAGGGCTTTTTTCCATTTTGATCTGTTGCGTTTGTTTGCACCTTCGTATAAAGCAGATCCGGGATATACAGCTATTCCGTATATTACAAAATATTCGAATAAAGTGTCGCCTCAAAAGACGGTCAGTGAAGTGATCGATAGTGTGATTGTAGATCTGAAAGCTGCCGTTACCGATCTGGAAGGCCGGGATCCTATTTTTGATCCGTTGTATCAGGCAACTACTGGCTCGGATATGTATATGTGGACCCAGCCGATGCCTGACCGGAATGAATTTTTGTCTTATCGTGGATTCCGTCTGAATTATTATGCTGTGAATGCTTTGCTAGCACGGGTATATGCTTATAAACTGGACAAAAAACAGGCTTACGATTATGCTAAAATTGTGTTGGAATCGGGAGTATTCAAATTTACCGATTATTGGAAGATTACTAGCGATATTCAATATCGGAACCGGATTTTACGGCCTGAGATCGTCTTTGGATTCAATGTACCCCGGATGACTAAAGTGTTTGAACCTTATTCGCCCAGCTATAGTAGCAGCAAAAAGTGGTTGACGATAAAGAATAGTGAACAGATGTTTGAAGGAAGTGCCAATGATTACCGTTTGAACTATCTGATGGAGCATGAAATATTGGCTGCTTTCGATCGGCCCAGTTGTATCAAATTTGTGAAGCCTGAGAATGCTGATGAGATGACGGAAGAGGAGATGGGGAGGATAGCTCCGATGATTCGGATTAGTGAGATGTATTATTATGTTTGTGAATATCTGATGGATAGCGATCTGAATGGAGCTAAAACAGAATTACAGAAATTACGGAATGCCCGGAATGCCAAGGAGGCCTTGATTGCAAATTCACCCGCAGAGCTGGAAGATGTGATTGTTAACGATGCCCGCCGGGAGTTTATGTGCGAAGGGCAGCTGTTTTATTTCTACAAACGGTTGGGACGGAAAGTAGTAGATGAGTCCGGAAATTATACCATGACGGAGAAAGATTTCGTATTACCGTTGCCGGACGTGGAATTGGAATTCGGTAACAGATTGTCTGAACTTTATAAATAGAAAGGTATGAAAGCAAAGATATTGGCATTGATCATAGGGTTGGGAATGGGATTGGTGTTCTGTTCCTGTGAAAAAGACCTCGAAAAGTATTCGGGTACGGACTATATACGTTTTGTATCGGTGTTTGAAAAGGACAGTGTGGATTATAATTTCGGATTGGCTGGAAAGACAACGACAGATCGTATTGGCATAGAAGTGAAAGTGACAGGCGAAGTGTTGGATTATGACCGCGAATATAAGGTAAAGGTAAATCCGGCAAGTACGGTTCAGGAAGGGGTGCATTTCAATATTCCGGCGCAAAACTGTAAGTTGCGGGCCAATCGGGTTACGGATACACTTTGGGTTGAAGTGATGAATACAGAAGAATTGAAAGCGGAAAAATTGTATCTGCAGTTGGATTTGGTGGAGAGTGCCCATTTTAAATTGTGTTTCCCGGAGAGTAATAGTTGTAAAATATATCTGACTGATCGGATCGTTCGGCCCGGATGGTGGGATGAGTGGCATGAAACCGAAGGATTGGGTAGTTATTCTGAAACGAAATATCGTTTGTTTATCCGGATTAGCGGTACTTTTGATTTGGAAAATATTGCTTATCCGGAAAAGAGGGCCGCTATCCTGAAGTTTAAATATTATCTGGAAGAAGAAGCCGCTCAGGGACGGGTAATCATGGATGAGAATAATCAACCTATGCAGGTGAAGATGGTGGGATAGTAATAAAGGGGTACCAATTAAATTTAGATCGAGTTATGAATAAGATATATATATTGTTACTGGCATTACTGGTAATGGCCGGTTGCTATAAGGATAAAGGAAATTATGATTATAAAACAATGTATGCAATTGAAATTGATGGGATCGATGAAAATAAAAAATATGAACTCTGGTTTGGAGAACCTTTTACGATGCCGGAACCGATTATTCGTTTTACCGATAGTACACAGGCACATGATGATCTGTCCTATCAATGGAAGCTGGATACGTTTGTGGTTTCTACTGAAAAATGTCTGAATGTTACTTTTGGGATAGAACCCCAAGGGTGGAATGATATTTTCGGTGCTTTTATCGTTAAAGACGAACGTACGGGAATCTCATATAGTCAGCGTTTTCGGGTGACTTTGCTAAGTAATTTTACGAATGGTTGGATGTGGATGACTGAAAATCAAGGAAAAGCGGAGTTGAACATGTTGGCGAGCAGTAAAAAGTTTTTTCAGAATGTTTATACGGCAGTTAATAACAGGGAATTGGGGCCTAAAGCTTATGGAGTGGTAGAACATTTTGATGCCGGTTTGAATGCAAACGGTGTATTGGTGATGGCCGGAGGGCCGGGATCGGACGGACCGGTAGAATTAGACTGGAGTAACCTTCGGAAAGAGGTGTGGACCGGAGAGGAATTTGTCGGCGGAAGCTTGCCGGAAGATTTGCAAGAAATTAAGGCAGCTTGTTTTATAAAGAATTATTCCTGTTTGGTTTCCGGGTCCGGGAAATTGTATGTCCGTTATTCTCCCGGAGGGTATTTGTACCAGGACCGGTATCCGGATTTTCCTTTCTACGGGGATTATAAGCTCTCTTCTGTGGTGGGGTATAGTTTCCCTCCTGATTATAATGTCGCTTTATTTTATGAAGAAAATGAAGGAAGATATTTGTTTTTGGATAACGGAGAGTTACGGGGATTAGATCAGGTGGAGGATGCGGGACAAAAATTCAGCCTGGTTGATCCTGATAAAGAGTTGATCTATCTGGCTCCGGCTTCTCAGCAGCAGGGGAAGAGTTTGTTTTATGCCGTTTTGCGGGATAAGTCGGATGGAAAATATTATACTCAGCGTTTTCAATTCGGGATCGTGGGAGGACAACCGACATTGACAACAATTGCACAGGATGTATTTCCGGCAGTTGTGAATGAAAAGACCCGTTTTGCAGTGGGATATACAACGAAGGAGGCTTATTATTCTCAGGGAGCACAAATTTTCCGGTATAATTTTGAATTGAACGATACTCCGGTAGCTGTAGCCGATTTTAAAACAGGAACAATAACAGCTTTTACCCTTGATTCTTATGGAGAACAGTTCGGTGTGTGTGTACAAAATGGAAATACTCATGACTTCTATTGGACGAGTACGGATGGACAGGAGTTCGAGCATGTGAAACAAATTCCCGGAGAAGTCAAAGGTTTGATATATAAATCGGGTGGTTCTTGGAAGTATGAATAATATCTAATGGAATAAAATTTGATGAGAAGATTAGTTGTTTTATTTTGTCTGTTCTTGTTGTGTATACAGGAAATATATGCACAACAGCAGGTGTCTGATGAGCTGCGTGCTTATAATGATTATCTATTGAGTTTATCCTGCTATAAAGCTTCGGGTGAGTTGAATATGGCTATCGGTGAGAAGTTTATGGAGGGAGATATTGCCGGAGTACGCCGGCTGTCGGCAGAGAGAGAAAAGTTATTGATGCAATCCATTGATAGTGTATTGGCTTTCCGTGCAGATGCCAAAAAAAGTGAAGCGGCGGCACAGTTGGTTACCCGGTTGGTATTTAATCTGGGATTTGAAAATACCGGAAAAGTATTGAATCGGTTTGAACCGGGATTCGATCCTTTGTGTTTACAGGAAGTGAGACAAAGTTTAGAGAAGGAGAGTAAAGTGCGTCCGGGAATGCCTGCTGCCGATTTTAAGGTGTTCGACCGGGAGGGAAAAGAGTATACCTTGGCTAGCTTTAAGGGAAAATATATTTTTCTGGAATTCAGTGCGTC
>OGLM01004513.1_pt1 | contig 10191 bp, 8 predicted proteins | sample 1572531 | NCBI WGS metagenome assembly OGLM01 (sample SAMEA2581909, study PRJEB24529) | metagenome | biome: Human gut stool | place: China | collected 2011 | reverse complement strand
GTAAGGCTAATACCGCAGCTGATTTAGCCAATAAAGCCGCGGCTAACGCTAATGCCGCTCACGATGGGTTAGAGAAGATCAAGGAAAATACCGAAATCGCAACTAAAAACGCAAATGACGCGGCGAAATTGGCGAATGAGAAAGCTTCTTACGCCAACACGCAGGGTAACTTCGCCAAGACACAGGGTGACCGCGCGCAAGAGCTGGCCGACCACCCGTGGAAGGTTGGCGATAACGGCAACTGGTGGAAATGGGATCTGGATGGGGACAGGTATGTCGATACGGGCATCCTCGCTAAGGGAGGCGTCTTGTACCCGACCTTCACGATCAACCCCGCCGACATGACGCTGGTGATGTCCTACGAGGACGAGGTGTCACCAAACCTTGTCAAGCTCAACCAAGAGACCGGTGAGCTGTATTTGAACGTATGACCAAAAAAAGGAAGGAGGAATTTTAATGAGTCAGATAGTATTGGGGAAGGTGGCGTTCGTCGATAAGGGCGTTTATGCCACGGCGAGTACGTACAACACCTTCGATTTCGTCGTCACGGATGATAGCTGCTACCTCTGTGTCAAGGACGGAAACAAGAACCACCCCTTGACCGATACGGCTTGGTGGAAATGTATCGCCCGTGGTACGCAGGCAACGGAAGCGGCCAAGACCGCCCTTGCGGAGGCGAATAAGGCTATCGAGGCCACGAGGAACGCTATCTCTGCTGCGGGTTTGGCTAACGCTAAAGCGTTGGAGGCTGGGAAACAGGCTGATTTGGCCGGTCGAGCATCTGATGAGGCTTTGGCTGCCGCTGTCGAGGCTGAGGCGATGATTTCCGAGGGCAATGCGCAGATCGCTTCCATGAAAGCGGCCGAGCAATCGTTGATGAGTCAAGCGCTTCTTGCCCCTACCCGTATGGAGCTGAAATATGTCAAGAGGATAACGTTAGGGAATACGGTCGCCCAGAGGATAGCCGTGAGTTTATTTCCGGCCTATGTCCTTCCGAACGTGATCTTTCAGCAAGCGTTTTATTCCGGGGATGCCCTGTATGTGGACCAACATGGGAACTTGACCGTGCGTAAGACCGGCACGGCCACGATCCACGTTATCCCGGCGCAGAACACCTCGCTCGCCCAAACGATAGAGATCGAGGTCACGGCCCCGGTTATCCGCAAGGCCGGTAGCGTGATGAGATTTTTATCCGGTAGCCGGATACGAAAGGTATAATTGTCTAACATTTTAATATACAGAATCATGTCATTAACAACAGCAGAGGAGGAGAAGGTACGCGCTATCATCACGGCCTTCGATAACGGCAAAACAATCGACCAGCTGCCCTTGGCCGACACGAACCAGCCCTCCAAGTATTTGATCGAGGGAGTGTCCAAGGAAACGGGCGAGTCAGTGAGGATCCCTTTCGCCGATGCGGTATCGATCGTGAACAAGCACGTCGCTATCCGTCGCTGGAAACGTGGTCAGGGCACGCCAGTCGGCGAGTCCTACGGTAATATCGATTTCCTGCGGGATCTTCCCTCCGTGATCGGTCTGGGCTGCTACCTCGTGTCCGTTGACCGTAGCCGGCGTAAGCTTGACCCGACGAACCACCATCGTTTCGCCGACGGCAGTCCCGCCGCCTTGGACGGCACGATGGGCGATTACCTGTGGTGCTGGAACGCCCACTACTACTCTTGGTGGGTAGACTCCACCTATTATTACGAGGCCGTGAGCCCGACCCCGATCGAGGGTCATTTGAACTATTATATCCCGGCCGGGGGTACGTCGGCCTTGGGAGCCGGCGTGATGGATCGTACGAGCGGCACGTTGGTCTCCGTCGTCAGCGACGATCCCCGTTATCGTGGCGGGAACAACGACGCGACGAGGGATGGGAAGCACAACACGCAGCTAGGCATGGTTGCCACGAACATGAACGCCGCGGCTTTCGGCACGGCCGCCCGCAAGAAGGGTGAGGGCTGGGAATCCGGCTGGTTCGTCGCGAACAGCGTCGTCGGTTATCTTTACCGCCTTATCATGGGTACCCGTGATTGTCAGTCCGCGTTGAACCCGGTAAAGGACTCCAATGGCCTATATCAGGGCGGTACCGGTAAGGGGGTTACGGAATGGTCTTGGGATCCTTGGTCAAGCCATAACGGTGGTTATCCGATTATTCCGACGAGCGTAGGGATCGAGTTGGGGGACTCGGTCGGCGTGAGCGACTACGCCGTGAAGGGCTCGGACGGTGGTACCGTCCACCAAGCGCACGTCCCTTGTTTCCTCGGCTTGAAGAACTTCTACGGCCATATCGGTCTGATCGAGCGTGGCTCCTTGATAAACAAGCTGTCCGACGGTAGCGGAGATTATTATGTCGCCCCGTCCCTTTACTCGGCTTTCAACATAAACTCGATCGAGGGTCTGATAAAGGCCGCGAAGGTTCCTAAGAACGATCCCAGTGGCTGGAAATATATCACTGAGCTCAGTATGCAGAATCTATGCTCCGCCCCGACTGTCGCCTCCGGCAGCTCCAGCACCTATTATTGCGACGGTTGGTATAACGACAACGCTATTTCCGGCCTTCGCTGTCCGTTCCGTCGTGGTCATGCGAACAACGGTGCTAATGCCGGCTTAGCGTACCTCAATGGTAACAATGCGGTCTCGAACGCTAACGTGAACTGGTCGTCGCCCCTAGGATACGCCGCTGATTTATTCAGTAAGAAGAAGTGGAGGAGAGACCCTGTCACTGGACAAAAAATCAAGGCTAAGGGTATAGTCCCGGTAGGTTGATAAACCGACGGCTCATGACCCGATGGCGATTGCAGACACTGGACACTAAAAGACACTTGGGACACCATGAGGAGAAAAGGTGACTTTTCCGGGGATATAGCCCGGAAAGAAAACTATTACAAGGCTTTTGATCATGCCAGCAAGAACAAGCATGGCAAAAAGGCCATAATAAAGTTCGAGGCGGACTTGGAAAAGAACCTTTCCTATCTCCTATACTCTTTTGAAAACGGGACGTTCGTAACCTCCCCGTATCGTTTCATGACCGTCCATGAGCCGAAAAAACGTCTTATCGGGATGCTCCCTTTCCCGGATCATGTCCAGCACTGGGCGATGCTCAATGAGGTGGAGGATTATTTTACGAGATCCTTCTCCGCGTATACATACGGAGGGGTGAAAGGACGCGGTCCCCACGCCTACATGAGGATGATCCGGAAGGTCTTGAGAAAATATCCGGAACGTACCACCGACTATCTCCTGTGCGATATCCACCACTTCTATCCGACTGTCAATCACCCGGTACTGAAAAGCCAGCTCAGAACACGTATCAAGGATAATCATTTATTGCAAAGGTTTGATGAGATCATTGACAGCGTCGAGGGGGATACCGGTATGTTTCCCGGCACGAAGCTGGCGCAGTTCTTCTCGCTTGTCTATCTTTATCTTTTCGATCACGATTTGAAGCGGTGCTTCCATGTCGGGGAATGCCCTGCTTTGGTTGAGTACTACACGAAAAGGTATATCGAGGAAAGTATCGCGACGGCCAAAACAGAACATGATTATGAGGAGTTATCCAAAGGGATCCAATATCTCTCGGACAGGTTCAAGGGATATCTGAACCGTCTGGATTTCTGCTACCGTCTCGCCGATGATGTCCTGATACTGCATGAGGACACCGTATTCTTGCACCTTGTCATCGAGTGGATCGGTCTTTATTACGCTAACGAGCTTAGGATCGGTCTTAACCCGAGATGGAAGATCGGGCACGTGACGGACGGTGTCGATACGGGGGGATACGTGCATTTCCCGGATCACGTCCGTGTCCGGAAACGTAACAAGGTGGCTCTCTGCCGCCAGATAGCTAGATTGAGAAAGAAGGGTTTGCCGGACGAGGAGATAAGGAAGAGGGCCTCTTCCCGTATAGGCTTCATCCAACACGCTGATACGAGTAATCTATTAAATAAATTAGGAATGGAAACACCAAGGAAAAGACTGGGACAGGTGATAAGGAATAAAAAAAGTCCGTGGGAGGATCTCCCGGCCGACCGGAAAATGAGATTCGAGGATATACTTTATGATACCCGGATACCGGAGGATAAACGAGGGCCGGAGGATGATAAACTCATAGAGTTGATTGATTATAAAATCGAGGATAGCAAGATCGAGAGAAACGAGGACGGCACGCCAAAGAAGTGCCTCGCCATACGTTTCCGATGGAAAGGCGAGGAGCGTTACGCTTTCACCGGTTCCGCCGTCTTGATCGACCAGGCGCTCACGGACTTCTCTCACGAGGACTTGCCGGTGGATACCGTGATAAAGGTGCTCACCAACAAGTTCGGTAAGAAATTTTTCAGGTTCACTTGACCCGTGGGGATCGCTCTTGGCCGATCCTTCCGGGTCGGCTAAAAACATTTAAATATATGGAGACAAGAGCGATTTACACGGAGAGAAAGACATTCGTAAGATACGATGACAACCATTACCTGCTATACCTGAACGAGGAGGTCTTGGAGAACCACGTTCCGGAGGGCCACGGGGGCGAACCGGAACCGGAGCCTTGCACGGCTTACGCCTATACCGGCACGTGCGAGGATGGCGGCACGCTGATAGAGGCCGCGGATGCCACGTACGAGCGGTTCGTGTCCGGGCTCGTACGCACGAGATATTCCGCTGACAGGGTGGAGGCGATCACCCTCAATAAATTAGGTTCGGATACGGCAAGGATGGCCGAGTTCGAGGCGGAGTTCGCGGAGCTGGAGCGTTACAGAAGCGATTGTAAGACGAGGGTACGTGCCTTGCTGGGTATGCCCGAAAGCGTCTCGAACACCCTTTAAATACCGTTCGAGATGCGTATCTATGATAAGACGGGCGAGGTATTGCTTGACATCCCGGTGGACGATGACAGCTATCGTTACCGGGCGATAGCGCAAGCGAAGAAGGTGGAGCTGCGTTACTCCCTCGCGGATCACGTGGAGCTGCCCACCGGGGCGTATATCGAGTACCAGGGGGAAAGGTACACGCTGTGGTACCCTTCGGATTTCAAGAAGGAGGGCACGAGGGTATTCGACTATACCGTCACCTTCGGCGGTAACGAGGAGATCCTGAAAAAATATAAGTACAAGCTGCTGGCGGACAAGCCGTACAAGCTCAAGTTCGTCATGACGGCCACGCCGGGGATGTTCGTGGAGCTGCTGGTGGACAACTTGAATCTTTATGATTCCGGCTGGACGGTCGGCACGGTGATCGAGGCCCCGGAGAAACTGTTGTCGTTCAACCATGAGAAATGCTGGGCTGTATTGGGGCGTTTGGCCGAGGAGTTCGACACGGAGTTCGAGATCGTGGGCAAAACTATCAACCTCCGCAAGGTGGAGTATTACAAGGACGCTCCTCTAAAGCTATCCTACGGAAAAGGTAACGGATTCCTTCCCGGTGTAGGTCGTGCGAACCAAGGCGACAACCTCCCCGTTGAGATCCTTTACGTGCAAGGTGGCGAGCGGAATATCGATTATTCGGCCTACGGAAGCCAGACCTTGCTGCTCCCCAAGTCGCAGGAGCTTTCCTACCAAGGCAGACGCTACAAGACCGACAAGGACGGGATGTATGTCACTCGCGCGGACAAGCCTCTTTCCTCTTATAATGAGGACAGCTACGACGCCAGCGATATATATCCATCCCGGGTCGGTACGGTGAGCGAGACCGACACGGAGCCGGGCGAGGACACGGACGGGAACGAGGTCACGTTCTATAATTTCTACGACTCGTCAATTCCAGATAACCTGAATCTCGAGGATTGCCTGATCGCCGGCCAGACCATGACGGTTATCTTCCAGACAGGCCGTCTGGCGGGCCGTGAGTTCGACGTAAAGTATGTACATGACGGCCGTAAGTTCGAGATCGTCTCGTCCGAGCAGGATGGCATGACGCTGCCGAACGCCTCCCTGTATCCGGAGGTCGGCGACAAGTACGCCGTCTTCAACATATCTCTTCCCGCCGCCTACGTATGCGACAACGCCACCAAGACAGGGGCGAGCTGGGACATGTTCCGGGAGGCGGTACGCTACCTGTACGAGCGTGAGGAGCGGCAATTCACGTTCAGCGGAGAGCTGGACGGCATATGGGCCAAGAAGAATTGGCTGGCGATCGGCGCCAAGCTGGTCCCCGGCGGTTATGTCGATTTCAGCGACCCGCAATTCCAGCCGGACGGCATCCTGATCCGGATCACCGGGGTGAGGGATTACATCAACAGGCCCCACAGCCCGGAGCTTGAGCTATCCAACACGCCGGTAGGCGGTTTCCTGTCCGATGAGCTGGGCAAGCTGGAGAGCGAGGAGGTGACGAACGAGACACGACACAAGCAGGCCGTATCGTTCACCCTTCGCCGTTGGCGTGACGCGGTGGAGATGCAGGGGATGCTGGAGAGAGCGTTCAAGGATTACGGCAAGGGGCAGGCGATGTCGTGGCTTCGCACCATGTCGGTATTGGTGGGGCATGAGTCGTTGCAGTTCCGTTTCGTCAACCGTATTCCCACGGAGGACGGACAGGCGGTCACCGAGGTGGATCACGCCTTCACGTATGACCAGCGGAAACGTACGCTTGCCACCCCCTCCGGAATCTTGCAGCACATGACGTTGGGGATAGACTCGCTCGCCCCCTCCCACAAGGTGACGGAGTACAGGTATTGGAACGTGGCGGCTTATACGTCTCCCTATCTAGGTGATGATATGGAAGCCATGTACCTGTACGCCCGCTGCGCCAAGTCGGGATCGTCCGGCTCTTTCCTTCTCAGCAAGGAGCCGAGGGACTTGGATGACGGCTCGTATTACAATCTCCTTTGCGGGGCCTTGAGTACAGAGGTGGACGGCCAGCGTAGTTTCTCCACGCTTTACGGCGTCAGCGAGATCGGCCCGGGCTGGATGCGGCTGAACAAGATCATCAACACGGACGGCACGCAATACTGGGACATGCTCTCCAAGGCGTTCCGGATCGGCGATGAGAACGCTTTCCTCTCATATGACCAGCGAGACGGTCTCGTGTTGAAAGGCAGTATCTACCAATCGCCCTCCGGCGAGATCGACTATCCGGAGGTGGATCGGGGCGCTTACTCCGATAAGTCCGTCTATTACCCCGGCGACAAGGTATCTTACGATGGTAACGTGTATAAGTGTATATCCCAGACCACTCCCGGCACCGATCCTGCGAACACTAGGTTCTGGAAAGAGCTGGTCGTGAAGGGCGAGGACGGCAAGCCTGGAGCGAACGGATCGGACGGAAGGGACGGGATCGATGGGATGGACGGTGCGCAAGGGCCCCGTGGCGATCGTGGCCCCCGCTGCACCTACCGTGGCGATTACAGTGACGGTATAACCTACAACGGTAGCTCCTTGATAACGGATATTGTATCTATAAAGCAAAGCGATGGCACCCGCAAGTACTACGTGGCGAAGGTGAATGATAACGAGCCTACCTTCATCGATGTCAGCCCTAAGGCGTGGAACGGCTCCGCCTACTGGGACACCTTCGGGGCGAACTTCTCCAGCGTGGCGACCGATTTGCTGATGGCACGGAAGATAGCTGCCTCGGAGATTGATGTAGATAACCTCTACGTTACCAGTTTGGCTGCCGTGAGGGGGACGATAGGAGGATTTACCGTATCAAAAAACCAGATAAACTCGAACGTTTATGGCACGGAAGGTAACTATCAGCATTCGTTTTATATAGATTCTGGTAAAGGTGAGATCGGAATAGATGGATCTTCAATCGTGACGTATAAGTTGAGTGGAGGATATAAGTATGGGGACGATTCCGCATGCCTGTACATTCGAAGGGACTTGCAACATACCAAGATGGAGGGACCTAGGCATGCGATAACGGTAAAAGCAATTACGGCTAATGACGTAGATACCATGGTTGAGCTAGAATGTGAGTCATCGACACAGGATTCCATGACATTCTTACATTGTAAGCACGGCTCTAGGGATATACATGTAGGCACCAAATATTTCTCGAACGACTCTCCCGGAATTTGGAGGACCACCTTGAGGCTGGACTTGATGCCATCGGTGACGCAGGTAAATACGGAATCCGCCTCCGGGACGAGGTATAATGTTAAGTGGGACTCCGCTACCGGACTTCTTTATATAGAATAACAAAAAAAATACGACAAAAGATGAAGATGAATTTGACATTGAAAGACAGGGCTATAATACTTCATATCGTATTACCCCAGTATGATACACGCAAGAATATTGGCTTGAAGATTTCTATCTCTGGGAAAATAGCGTTATCAATCGTAGAGCGTGATAGCATGATATACACCGAGCTAGGCGGAGGAGAATATTCGATCTCGTTCAAGGGAACGGATGCCATGACAGGTGTCAAGTCCTTTGATTTCACGGACGATGAGTTATGGTACCTGAAACAGCGGGTGGATTACCTTGATCGGCAGGGGATGTTCTCCGCCGAGACGATCGGCTCTTATTCCAAGATACTCGACCAGCCTTTTTTCGGGGAGGAATACCAAGATAGATGGAATGAGCTAAAGGGAATAGATCCTATCGCTTAACGGGATATAAGCCTTTATCGGGGGCGGGCAAATGAAAGCCCCCGTATATATTAAAAGAAAACGAGATGAAAGGATTTGAGGAAGTTTTTATCGTTGCGTGGATAGTCTTCGGGCTGTACATGCTGGTGTTCATGGTCGTAGGCGCTGATCTGTGGAGCGGCGTGAGGAAGGCAAAGCGAAGGGGTGAGGTGAGATCGAGCTACGGTTTCAAGCGGACGGTTGACAAGTTGGCGAGGTATTACAACCTGCTCATAGCGTTGACTGTAGTTGACTGCATGCAGATGGGAGGTGTTTGGTACCTTGATGGCTACTACGGCTATCATATCCCGATCTTCCCTGTCATAACATTGATCGGCGCGATAGGGCTGGGCTGTATCGAGGTAAAAAGCATCTTCGAGAAAGCCGAGGACAAGGTAAGAAGCGATTACCAGCAAGTGTTGATGCTGGCCGGAGAGATCGCCAAGCACCGGACTGATCCGGAGGAGATAGCGAAAGCGGTTGTTGATTATATAAATAAGGGGAGTGGAAAATGAGAAATAGTAGTCTGCCCAGAGGGTTGAGAAACAACAACCCCGGGAACATCAGAAGGAACAGCGATGTCTTCCAAGGCGAGAAGACAAGCTCAGACAAAGAGTTCAAGCAATTTAAATCGATGGCATACGGGTATAGGGCGATCTTCAAGATCCTGTCTAACTATTACCGGAACTATAAGCTGGATACGATCCGTAAGATGATAGGAAGATGGGCTCCGGAAAACGAGAATGATACGGAGGCCTACATTAAGGCCGTGTCCGATTACGCCGGTATCCCTGCCGATGATCCGATCAATGTAAATGATCGTGAGCAAATGATCCGGATTGTGGCCGGGATGAGCAAGGTGGAGAATGGGAGAGAGGCTGATATGTCGGATGTGATAACGGGGTGGAGCTTGTTATGATATCCGATGAATTAGGGTTTTAACAATGGGTTCTTTGACAGGATGGGATAGCCAATAACAAATAATTTTTACATTTGTGATGTGAAAGTTATATGTTATGGAAGAAAATAAAAACTTAGGTGAAATAGTCATCTTTAATACAGATAGTGGTGATGTGAAAGTGCAAATAGATGCCATTAACGAAACTATTTGGATGACTCAAAAAGGAATGTCCGAATTGTTTGATGTTAGTGTATCGACAATAAGCAGGCATATTAAAAATATCTTTGAAGATGGTGAGCTTGAAGAAAAAGTGGTTGTTGCAAAAAATGCAATAACCACTGAGCATGGAGCTATTGACGGGAAAACTCAAACGAAGGAAGTGACGTTCTACAATCTTGATATGGTCATAGCCGTCGGTTACAGAGTTAACAGTAAACGTGCGACCCAGTTTCGTATTTGGGCTACAAAAACACTTCGTGAATATTTGGTAAAAGGTTATGTTCTTGATGATAATAGATTCATAAAAGGCCAGTCGTTGACTTATTTCAAGGAACTGTTAGATCGAATTCGGTCGATACGTATATCCGAAAGAGTGTTTTACCAGCAAATCAAGGATATCTATATGTTAAGTATAGACTACGATAAAAATGACCAGACAACACTTGATTTCTTTGCGTCCGTACAAAACAAGCTTCTTTGGGCGGTAAGTGGAAAAACAGCAGCG
>OGLM01004512.1_pt1 | contig 10201 bp, 6 predicted proteins | sample 1572531 | NCBI WGS metagenome assembly OGLM01 (sample SAMEA2581909, study PRJEB24529) | metagenome | biome: Human gut stool | place: China | collected 2011 | reverse complement strand
AGTATAACTCTAAATGCCATTTCCCCCCTCCAATACACAAAAAAAGGAGCACCTGTCGGTGCTCCTGATTTCGGCATAAAGCCTTGTTTTAGTAGATCTAAATAATTTACGTGACTATAAAATTTTATCTACAACTATACTTTATCACCAAGAGCACGTTATGTCAATAAGTATTAACAAAAATTTGTAAATTTTTCTTCTGAACAAGAATATTTATTTCCTAAAATATCAATCCTTACTTTTTTTACCAATTTTGTTTTTGAAAGTCCTATTATTTTTCGTCCATCTTTACTGTTTTCATGTTTATCCCTATCAATTGGTTTGGTCTCTATATAGTTTCTTTGATTTTTAGTTCGGGAAACCAGTCGCTCTGTATAAATCTTACCATCCTTCTCATACTCAATGATATCATTTTTATAGAAAGACAGCTTGAATTTAAATCCAAGATTTTCCAAATCAGTTCTTGATTGTCCAGGCTGTATCATCTTTTCATTAACTAATATTCTTGCATATGCCTCTTCATCAATTACATTCCTGCCTTTTTCAAACTTAATGTCTGACTGCTTCACTCCTACAAGATAGTACGAATGATTTTCTTCTTTATAGTAGACATCCATTCTATAAGGAACAAGACTCTCTAATATTACCTTTTTGCTACCCTTTTCAAATCCGTATTTATGAGATATATCTATACAGGAACCGACTTGTCCGTCCTTATATTTAAGCTTATCAATTCTAGGACCATTGTGTTTTTTCGAATACTTTCTGACAATATCTCCGGTCTCTTTCTCATACTGCACAAATGGATTTGCGGCATCACTGTAGTCCTCATATATCTTGCAAAGATCATCAAATGTTCTTCTATCATTCAGATACACTAACAGACGTTCTCTGTCACTATCCTTTTTGCTAAATGCAAGCTTGGAAAAAACATTTATTCCTTCTTTTGTCCTTATGTCAAGCTTATTTATCTTGTATTGCTTACCATCATATTCTCTTGTGCCGCGAATAGTCTGATTGCAAAGACCACGATTTGATTTGCGCATAACATAGTGCCAGTATTTTACATTCTTCTCTGCTTTTACAACCTCATTCCTGATATTTGCCCATTTTTTTCCATATAGATAATCTGCATAAACCTCGTCCGACATGTTTTCATCCCACATGTCCTTTCTAAGAATTTCACCGGTTTCAAAATCAATAAATTCACCCTGTAATTTATGATAAGCCTCATATCCAAGCTCTGAATAACCAATAAGCATCGCATCAACAGCATGATGTGAATAGCTTTCATCACGATTTTTGTCAAGCTTCAAATTACATCTCATTTGATGAGTATAGCTTCCTTTAATTACTTTAACTTTTGTATCTGCTTTATTAGCAATAAAAAAGTTTTGAATTGTGTTTAATACAAGTCTGGATGCATAGCTCGTATCATTGATATTTCTATTTATGAAGCCTTTAAGTACATCCATTTTTGTTATATCCTCACTATATAGTAAGTTTTGAATTTTCTTTCTTGAAATTGCATATTCCTTTTTCTTTGATAAATTCATGACTGTTGCCTTATATTGCTCAAAGCTCCATTCACCATGTGAATGATTAAGATAATAATATGGTGTCTGATTACCTTTCTTTTGATTTTCAGAACGATAAACTAAAACCTTATTACTTCTGGCATCGTCAAATGATATTGATCTCGGAATTATATGGTCAATCTCAAATAATTGATGATTATTGATTATATCATTTGGATCAATTGTCTTGCCTGAATACAGACATATTCCATCCTGTTCATTCCAAAGCTTTAATTTTAAAGAAAGCTGTTTCTGAGATGAAAAATCGGATGGTGAAAGCTTAATACCATATGTAACAGCAAGCTTTTTCTCAATATATTCCATTTCTTTTTCATTTAATTTCTGGCTGTCATTGATTCTCTTCTTCTGCTCCTCTGAATTTCTATCTCGAGGCATCTCAATAACTATTGTGTCTAAAGCCTTGTATTTCTTTAATACTGCATTAAAGATTTTAAACGATATTCTAACTGATCTGCGTACAACCGGATTAAATATATCTTCACTAACCACATCAACCGGAATATATTTTAATCCTGCAAATTCTTCCCGTGTGCCTTTTGTAACACCCATTTCCGTTAAAAGTGTCATCTGCTCCTTTGGCTGTGCATACATCTCAGGAATAAGCTTATTCATTATCTTTAATGAAAATGATTGCCATTTATTAAATAATGCACCATTAGTTTTTCTCATATTAATGAGACACTGTTTAACTTCTTCCGGCAAACCAATCGACGACTCTTGAAAAGCCTCCATCAGAGCTTCCTTATCTGTATTTATTGTCATAATATAACCAATTTTGTCAAGCTCTTCCCTTGAATAATTCGTAATGTCAATACCAATTTTAAGGAGAGCCTTACGCATTTTATTATACACCTCGAATTTGTGAAATATAGATTCATCTATCCTTGCGCCATTGAAATCATCTATATTTTCTCCCATGCAATCAGAAATAATCTTACGCATATTAATGGTATTACTGTTCTTTATACGCTCAACAATTTTATGCTTTTCGTTTTCCTCCAATTTACGTCCATTAATAGTCAGATTATTTAAATCATTTAACAAATTGTATTCCTGAGCTGTATATGATGCGGCAGCAGCACGAAGCTCATCCGGATATACACTGCATTTACCTATTAATTTTTCAAAAATATTAGCTTTTTTTATATAATCTCCATTGGCATCTAATTGTGTTGTAAATATGCCATAATCTGTCCTTGATTTTTCATTTCCAGGGCCTTCATAATACTTTCTCTTCCTGTTAACTATAAGCATATATCCATCACAAAATTCATCTGTAAGCTCCGGATGATACTTCTTTTGAATTTCAAAAACTCTTTGAATTTCCTTTCTATATGCACCAATAGTAAATACATTACTGAGATCAAGAACTTCGCCATTATCGTTAATGATCTGTGATTGTCCTCTGTATTTGCCTATTGTATTTAAGCGTTCCTGCTGTATTTCACACGGATAATGAGTTTCAAGTTCCTTGGCATTGAGCTTTAAACCATTTGCATAAGCACTGCTGCCAGATACTGTATCATCTAATGCATCCTCCAAATATGAAATACCTCTATGCTTTAAATAACTATACAGAATCAGATACAATTCATCTAATGTAATCTCTTCTGTAATTGCACGTACCTTCAATCCAACAATTTCAGTTGACTTAAACTGCGGGATTGACAAATTATTTTTCTCCCATAATTTAATAAAGTCATTAATTCTGGTTTTAAGACGCCTGTTATTTCTTTTCGCCCCACGCATATCACGTCTGAGCTGATTATCTGCAGCAGATGCTTCAGGAAATATATTTGATCCTGCTTCTATAACAGTTTCGCTTTCCTTATCCAACACTGCCCATCCAACTGATGCGATTCCAATGTCTAATGCCAAGATGTACTTCATAAATAACTTCTCCTTTTCTGTATAATTCATGCAATAAAAAAATGATATGTTACATTTAACATAATACTAAAGCAAAATTTGATACCTTATTCCTATAATATCACATTCTTCAGAATTTGTATCATTATAACCTTAATTTTATGACTTTTGCTTATTTCTTATGATGGCTCTAGCTTATCACATTACGAGTCCCAAAGTCCGCCCTCGTAACTCGAATTTTTGTTCGAAGTTACTGTTCAGTCCCTAGCCAGAAGTCCTCTCTCGTAACCATATTTTATTTATAAAAACATCTATAATCCTTAAACAAAAAATCGCTCAACCTCACGGTCTGAGCGATTTTTCTATTCGGGAATTGGTTTAGTTCCCCATCTTTATATAAGCTCTACTCAAGCTTGAATTTGCCGACTTCCGTTGCCAGATCCTCTGCGATGCCATTGTTGTCGGAAGCCTCGCTTTGGATATCATTGACGTTACCGGTAAGCTGTACGGAAGACTCGGAAACTCCCGCAATGCCCTTGGCACTCTCTTCCACGGCAATGTTGACCGCGGAGATGGATTCACGGATGCCATCCATCGTGTTGCGAAGTTCTTCCGCAGTCTGAGCGAACTGCTCCATCATTGCACGCATTGCATTCGCATCGGTCGCATAATTTTCACTCGTTGCAACAAGACCTCCGAAGCCTTCCTCTGTGGAATTGCGGACAAATTCGATCATCTGCTGCGATCCCTCTGCCAGTTCATCCACTGCCTGAATGACCTCTGCACTCACCTGACGGATTTTTGCTGCGGCATCCGCAGAATTACCTGCCAGCTTTCCGATCTCATCCGCAACCACCGCAAAGCCGCGTCCTGCTTCCCCTGCGCGTGCCGCTTCAATACTTGCATTCAGCGCAAGAAGATTGGTCTGTTCCGTAATCTCGATAATGTTGGAAGTCAGAATCTCGATCTGTTCCACCGATTTGGACTTTGCAATCTTCTCATTTAAAGAAGCCGCCATCTTCTCGGTCTCAATGTTTGCTTTCTTCTCTCCCTCCGCTGCTGCATCATTCGCCCCGGAAGCACGGCTCTCCATCTCCTGAGAAGAGACTTTTCCGGCATCCGCATTGCCTGCAATACGCTCTACCGATGAATAGATTTCGTCAATTGCCTCCGTGATCTGATTGAGTGAAGAAGTCGTTTCCTCCATCGCCGCACTCATCTCCTGCATCGTTGCCGACACATCGGTAATGCTTTCATCCGCAGAGCTCAGATGATCCACCATTTTGCGGGAACTAGACATAAGCCGCATGGATCCGGACGAAATACCGATCATAATCTTGCGGATATACGCTAACAACTCATTCACATTGCCCGCAATCAGTTCCAGCTCATCCCCGCTTCTGACATCCAGTTTCTGTGTCAGGTCACCCTCATTATGTACCAGATCATAAATCTTCGCATTTACCTGCATCAGTCCCTTTGTAATCCTGCTAACGATAATCGTCAGAATCAGGATTGCCAGAATCAGACAGATGCCTCCGATCTGTAACGTCTGGACAACTGCCTTCTGTAATTCTGCTGCAATCGATGACGCATCATAATCGCATCCAAGTATTGCAACAACCTTGCCTGCATTGTCCTCAATAGGCTTGTATACCGTAATCAGATCTCCGTCTTCTGTATGGTCGATGTAATCCTGAATGTATTCCTTTCCACCGAACACCGGCTCCAGTTCCGCGTATGAATCCGCAAATTCATCACCGACTTTTGCCGCATCCTCGTCCGAATCCACACCATAATACACTTTCTTTCCGTCCGTATACAATGTGTATAAAAAAGCAATTCCGCATGCTTTTTGCTTTTTTCTGAGATCTCCTTGCAGATTCTGATAGACCTGCGTACCTTCCGATCCTACCGTCACTTCGGATACCAGATTGGCATCCAGCGAATCCGCAACGATCGTTGCCGCCATGTCTGCTTCCTCAACGCCCATCCTCACCATGCTTTTCTCAAAACGCGTGTAGGAATTGTATCCCATCAAACCACAGACGAGTACAACGATTATGATTGACGGAATCAGGATCTTCGCGCGGATTGTGAGTCTCCTTGTACGAATTTTGCCTTTGTTCATTTCAACGCTTCTCCTTATGTCTACATTGTATGGCACAAGTATAACACATTATCGAACGATGGGCAACGGGCATGTTCGTCAATTATGATCGAATAGGAATCGTGACGGAATCCTTTGCCTTTTTCCATACGATCACTGAATGGTAACTGTTCGAAGCTTTGTTTTTTCACAGATTTGTAGTATAATACCTACCATGAAATTACAAAAATTATACAGCAAGGTCCGTCAGGCCCTTGACGACTACAATATGATAACTGAAAATGACAAAATCGCCATCGGTGTCTCAGGCGGAAAGGATTCTCTCACTCTGCTTTATGCGCTTTCCGGCATCAGAAGCTTTTATCCTGTGCCCTTTGAGCTTGTAGCGATTGCGGTTGACCTGGGATATGAGGATTTTGATTTGTCTCCGGTGAAGACGCTGTGCGATGAGCTCTCTGTGGAGTTTTATGTGGTGAAAACTGATATTGGAAGAATATCTCTTGAGAAATCTAAGAATCAGGCTAGTCCCTGCTCATGGTGTGCAAAGCTTAGAAAGGGAGCTTTGAATGATTTTGCGCTGTCTGTCGGCTGCAATAAAGTAGCATACGCACACCACATGGATGATATTATAGAGACTATGTTGCTTTCCCTGCTATAGGAGGGACAGTTTTATTCTTTCGCGCCTGTTACACAGCTGGACAGCAGTGGGCTTGCCATCATCCGTCCGCTTATGTATGTCGGCGAGTCTGATGTGAAGGGCTTTAAGAATAAATACAATCTGCCGGTGTGCAAGAATCCATGCCCTTACGACGGCCACACTAGACGGGAATATGTAAAGCAGCTTGTCAGACAGCTCAATATGGAAAATCCGGGTGTCAAGAAGAGGCTTTTTTCTGCTATTCAAAACGGCAATATCGATGATTGGGTGAAATGCACTAAGCCTTCCGATGCTTCATAGAGCGCTTTTTCTCATACATCCTAGAATCAGCCTCACGGATTATCTCATTAATATCCTTTGTGCTGTTATCGTTTTTCACAGCATATCCCATGGCAGCTGTGATAGGCACTATATTATTTCCATCAGTGATACATCCGAGATTATCCATCATTTTTTCACTTGCATTCATGAATACGGTCTCGATATCCGGTTTTGTCGAGATAAATACGAATTCATCACCACCGACTCGGTAACACTGTCCGTATTTTCCAAGAGAAGCACTCATCACATCTGCAACGCGTTTTATCATCTCATCACCCTTCTGATGTCCCATTGTATCATTTACCTTTTTCAGATTGTTTACATCATAAATCGCAATCAGCATGTATGGGTTTTCATTATCTTCAAGCTCCTTGACCTTTTCCATATATGAGGTACGATTGAGTAAGTCAGTTAATCCGTCATGATAAGCAAGCCTGCTAAGCAACTCATTTTTGATATTGCGCTGATAAGAGGCGAGGAACTTTTTTATAATCTGGACTATTTCCATGAAAAAGAATATCAATATGCCGAGTCTGATAAAATAGCTTGTTTCTCGTCCAGTGCCTCGCCATAGAATTATGATATCCGTCATAGCCATAAAGCTTAAAACAATACAGCCTATATTGTGATATATATTCTCTTTTGGTGCCTTTACAATGCCCTTTATCGTCGAAACAAGAATAAAGAGCATCGAAATTGCAAATACAACATGTACCAGAAAAAGTGTCTCATGATAATCCATGATTTCGGTTATTTCACCGATAAAGCAGCCTACAAATGCTATCTCGCCAATTACGCATAGTATCGCGCTTATACGTTTACTATAGCTTTCATACATCTGACTTAAAAATATTAAAAACGGTAGAATAGAAAGCCTCAGGGCTGTTTCTGCTATCACATGATATATATGGGCATCTCCAAAAACAAGCTGTAGATATCGTCCGTCTGTTGTAAGATATAAGCCTGATACAAATGCTGTAACACCAAGATTCAAAAACTCAATGCCTACTATCTTTTGCCTTGTAAGAGGAATAAATAGTAAAAGCATTACAACACCCAGTACCATAATAATAAAGCTGATACAGAAAGAATTGAATCTTTTTTGTTGTTGAAATTGTATGATATCAGAAATATCGCCTATGTACATTTCATCAAGCTTTGCACTGTCGTCATCTTTATATGGATTTTCAATTTCAATCTCCAGTAGCTTGCCATCACTTTCTGCAGGGATAAGTACATTTACAAAAAGAGCCCCGGGTGTCTTTCCAAAAAACTGTGAACAGAACTGATTGTTCCTGTATTGGCATACCCCATCTATGAACACCTTGATATTTGATGTTTTTGCAAAGAAAAACAATGTTTTATTACAATCAGCTGCCGTTATAGTACGATGGATTACTGTAGTGCCGGATAAATGGTCTAGTGAAGCCTCAGACTCCTCGCAATTTAACCATCCTGTTGAAAAATCAGAATATGTATCCGTCGTCTTAGGCTCATGATTACTCATCGGAGCTACTGCACTTATTATCACAATTAAAGCAGCAAAAATCAGGATAAAATATATAACTACAGGAAGCCTGTTTATTATAATATCTTTTTTTAATGATTTTTCCATAAAAATGCCTTTCATACTTATATCTTTTACAGCTTGTCCGAATCCAGTACAATCGTAAATGGCCCGTCATTCTCAAGCTCTATCTTCATATCGGCTCCAAACACCCCTTTTTGTACTCCAGGAACTGCCTTATCACACTCGCTGATGCAGTATTCATAAAGCTCGTTTGCCATATCAGGACTTCCTGCCTCCACAAATGAAGGACGAGTGCCTTTCTTACAATTTGCATAAAGCGTAAACTGCGATATGAGCAAAAGCTTTCCGTCTACATCATTTATCGAAAGATTTGTCTTGTCATTCTCGTCGGCAAAAATTCTCATGTTTATAAGCTTTTTGATCATTTTATCAGCAATCTCTTTAGTGTCTGTCTCTGCTATGCCTATCAAAACGCACAGTCCCTTTTCTATGCTGCCGGTTATATTTCCATCTATAGTGCACTTTGCATGGTTTACACGCTGTATTACAAATCTCATTATTATGTTGTCTCCTCAAATATGTTATTTACATGTTATAAATTGGATATAATTATTTTGTTACAATTTATATGACATATAGTTTTACTACCATTTTTATCCAACAATTTGCATATTATTTTAAACCATATTTATAAAATAAACAAGTCTGTCTGTGACTTTGTCCACATAGTTTCAGTCAAAATCATATGAACACCGCAATCCCTAAAGTGCATTTATTAGGCAATTTGTATTCATTTATAAGCTTTCGTGTACATTTATGAATTATATTGTCAAGTGACATATTACTGTGTTAGAATTATAAATATAAAATTTTTACAAACCATTTTTTTGAGTAAAGGAGGATATTTATGAACTACAATATTGAGGGGGAGCCATTACCGGTTGTGATCTGCAACCTTGAGGCAAACGAGACTATGATTACCGAAAAAGGTGCCATGTCATGGATGACTCCAAACATGAAGATGGAGACTACATCAAATGGAGGCATCGGCAAAATGTTTGGCCGTGCATTTTCAGGTGAGAGTATGTTCCAAAATCGCTACACATCTATGGGTGGTCCGGGAATGATAGCATTTGCATCATGCTTTCCAGGATGCATCAGACCCTTCCAGATTGCACCGGGACAGGAAATAATTGCCCAGAAATCAGCATTTCTTGCTTCAACCTCCGGAGTTGAGCTGTCCGTATTTTTCCAAAAAAGAATAGGAGCAGGTTTCTTCGGCGGTGAGGGCTTTATCATGCAGCGTCTGTCGGGAAACGGATTGGCATTTTTAGAATTTGACGGCCACATAAAGGAATACGAGCTTGCACCCGGTCAGCAGCTGGTGATTGATACCGGATACTTAGCCGCTATGACAGGAAGCTGTCAGCTCGAAATTCAGACTGTTCCGGGTATCAAAAATGTGGTATTCGGCGGTGAAGGATTATTCAACACCGTTGTCACCGGACCTGGCCGTGTATGGCTCCAGAGTATTCCTTTGTATGAATACCATCAGCATTATCATCTTTTTATTGCAACAGGCAACTAAACCTATAAAACAGGACTGTCGATATTCTGGCAGTCCTGTTTTACACTTTGTACTAAATTCTATGGTTTTATATTTTGTCTATGCCATACCATTTGCAGTTTTGTACTTCCATAGCATCTCAGCATGATTCTGCTCTTCTATCTGTATATCTGCCAATAGCTTTCTGATATCCGAATTTCCAAATACAAATACATCGGAATTGTACTCTCCGGATACTAGCTTTTCTGTTCCTATACAGTCTGTAGCCAGATAACAGTCAGCTTTCTTGTCCTCAGAATTGCCAAGCGAATCGTATGTTGCAGCAGGGTTATAATTCTTCCCCTTGGAATCATTGCAGTCAACTGACGGAACCTTTCCCTTAATCACCTGATCCAAAGAGTCAAAATGCTTTTGCTCATCCCTTGCTATTTCTTCAAAAAGCTCCTTAAGCACCGGATCCTTTGCCTGATTGCTGTATTTGGTATACTTCTCTATGCATGCCTGTTCCTGTGTTTTTAAATCTTCAATAGCGTTTGTTTCTTTTTCT
>OGLM01004507.1_pt1 | contig 10208 bp, 8 predicted proteins | sample 1572531 | NCBI WGS metagenome assembly OGLM01 (sample SAMEA2581909, study PRJEB24529) | metagenome | biome: Human gut stool | place: China | collected 2011 | reverse complement strand
TTCTTTGTGTACAGGTAGTCCAGAACCTTCAGAACAGAATGAAATTGGTTCGCACTTTTTTTGTGCCTAAGAATGAAATAACAAACAAGTAAATGATTATCATATTAATAGGAATCGGAGCATTTGTACTTCTCGGCATTCTAGGCTGGGGAATACAGCTTTTGGGATTTCTCGGAGGACTCTTAGGAGAAGGCATCACTGGATGCATAGGATGCTTCATCAAGTTCTTTTGGGTGATTCTGCTAATAGCTATATTTATTGCGCTGATACAATAACCAGTCATTTAATCTCAAAAACAATAACCATTATGACATATTGCAAGAAATGCGGCGCAATGCTGCAACCGGGAATGAAATTCTGTACGAAGTGTGGACAACCTATTGACTTGCAACCACAGGCTCCAACCCAGCCACAAGGAGTTAGCAAGCCTCAACGTCCTCAACCACTGAAAGCCATGGCTCCTCAACAGCCTATGAAGCCTCAACCTATGAGACCTCAAGCACCGGGTATGCCCCCAAAACCGATGCAGCCTCAGCGCCCAGTAATGCCTCAGGCTCCACAGTCTCCACAAGCCAGCAAGGGTATGTTTACCAATGCCGTTCGCTCTGTAGCAAACGCCATGACTGGTGGTGCGCTCAATCGCCAGATTGCAGAAGAACAGAGAAGAGCCGTTAACCAGCAAGCTACTGAAAGCCAGTCGGAAATCCGTGATGCCAGAAATGCACAGCAGCAGGCTGAACAGGCACAGATTGCAGCCGAAAGAGAAGCTGAACGTAGCCGCGACCGCCGCAGTATGGAAGCTGTGGATGGTGTTGACGTGGTAAGAGGCAGAACCATCTGGAATATCCAACCAGGAGAAATCGCTCGCAAGATTAGCGAACGGGAACTCGACGAAATAGAAAAACTGAAAGGTATCATCGTTCAGGAAGGTTGCACCGCCATCATTTTTGCCAATGGTGAGCTGGTTTCAACCCTCTCAGCAGGTGCATACCTCTTTTATAAGTCTGTAGAAGAAGAGCAGGCTGCTATCAAGAATGCGGTAGAAAAGGCTGAGAAAGATATGGCTGAAGCCGAAAAGCGTGAACGAGACCGCAAGCGCCAGGCTGAGCCTACCTTCCGCCAGCTCGGTATCGTAGGAGAAGTAGGCCGTGGCTTCAACTGGCTCGGTCGCATCATCTTCGGCGAAAAGAAAGGTGAACAGAAAGAAAAAGCCAAGAAGCGCCAACTGGATTATGCCCGCATCTTAGCCCGCATCATCCAGGCTCCTATCCTGTCGGTCTATATCGTCAGCAACCGTTTCTTCACCCTCACTTTCGGTGGAGCGATGAACGAGAATGGCGAACTTGCCTTCCAGCCATACACCATTCCGATGGGCATCCATGATGTACAGATTGGAGTATCTCTCCAGATGAGCATCAGCGATATTCATACCTTCGCTACCAATTATCTTACCGACCACAACAGCGTAACAACTAGAGAATTACAGCAGTTACTCAATGGTACCGTAGAAACCCTGTTGCGCCAGGAACTTCGCAACCAGAACTACGAGTCTGCCGGACTGACTGCCGAAACTGTAAATGTACTGAAAGAGAAAATCCGACAGACCATCAACCAGCAGGTATTCGGCATAGAATGCACTCAGGTTCTGAATATCACCGACAGCAACCAGGACTTTGAGCGTTTCCGTCAGGTAGAACGCCAGCTCTATAACACAGAGAAGGAACTCGACTTCATGCACCGCACCGGAGAATTCCGAAACCGAATGGAAGTTGAGGCCAACTCCCAGCAGATTTCTTCTGCACAAAACACCGAGGATTTGCGCCATGCCCTCCAGGGCATCAACAAAGACCAGTTGCTCCACGATGATGAGTTGGAGGAATTCGTCCAGATGCTCGAAAGTCAGAAGCGCATCCGCCAGGCTAAGACCCAGGAAGAGGAGTTCGAAGCCCTGGAAGACCTCCGCAAGAACCGTCTGGTCAAGCAGGAGGAAATGGAAGTGCTCGAAGATGAACTTGCACACAAGAAGATTCCTCGTGAGGAAATCACGGAAATCATGCGCATCCAGAGCCAGCAGAACATCGACACAGCCCGTCTCAAGGCAGAATGGGCACTCGATGATTCCCGCACCGACCACGACTGGGAACGTGAAGATCTGGAACGCCGCCGTAACTGGGGTATCGAAGACGAAGAGCGTGAACGCCAGTGGATGCAGGAAGAAAAGGAATACAACCGCGACTTCAACCGAAAGGCGAAGGAGGATGATTACGACTTCCAGCAGATGATGCGTCAACGCGAACTGGATAAGGAAGACCATCTCCTGGCACGCAACGAGAAACTGGAAGACGACCGCCTTGCCTAAGAGCGCAACCGCCAGGAAAAGATGGACGATGACCAGTTGGAAGCCAACCGCCACCAGCGCCAGATGGACAAGCTGCAGCAGATGGCTCAGATGCAGGCACAGCTCGACCAGCAAAAATATCAGCACGAAGAAAACGTAGCCACCATTCAGAGTAATGAACAGATGAATCGTGACAACCATTTCGCCAATATGACCGCCGAACAGATTCGTGCCGCACAACTCTCCCACCTCACCGGAGATGCACAGGTAGCTATGGCAAACGCCTATAGCGGCGAGAAGGAAGCCGAAAATCTGCGACAGACTGCAGCAGAAAAAGAAGCGATGATGCAGCAGATGCTACAGATGCAGCAGCAGAACAGCAATGCTCAGATGGAAGCCATGATGAAGATGGCTGGCATGATAAAAGATACAGCCACCGGCATCAGCGGCACCCAGCAAAGCCAGCAGCAACAGCGCATCAATCAGTTGGAAGAGGAAAACCGACGCCAGCAGGAGCGAGTAGATCATACCCAGGATGTGGCTATGAACAACATCTCGCAGGTAAGCACTGCTGCCGCCAACAATCTGAACGCCTTCAATGGCGGACTCGGTGGAAATTCTGCAGGAAGCCAAGCAGCTCCACAACAGGCAGCTCCTCAGCAGGAATTGATAGAATGCCAGTGCTACAACTGTGGACACACCATCCACATTGCACCAGGCACTCCAAACTGTCCAGACTGTGGCGCACCGTTCCAATGGTAAGCCCTCTCCAGAAAATGCAACAAGAAGTCTAAACATATAAAGTAATCAGACTATGAGCGATATTAAACTTGATGGTGATGCGGCTGTGGTAGGCGGAATCCATTCCGACTCCCACAATACGCAAAACAACTATAACACCTCAACAACAACCCATACCACCAACAACAGTACGGTTAACAACCAGACTGTATATGAGGCACAGAAGACTCAGACTGAGATCTATCAGCAGAATGAGACTCTCTTTCTGCAGGCTGTGCAGGAACGACTGGTGGATGGCAAGTTGGATAATCAGAAGTTGGCAGAGCTCAACCAGTTGAGCATCCAATGGCATATTGCTCCCCTAAGAGCCAACCAGATCATAGATCAGGTACGTCAGAACATCCATATCCTGCAAGGCAGCAAGGGCAACGAATTCCTGGCAGAGCAGATTCTGACCGAGGTCTTCAATGCCATCCAGACCAACCATACCGACATTCTGAAACGCAAGTTCAACAGTCTGGAGCAGTTGGCACGTGTGATGACGAATGATAACAACATCCAGTTCTACTATCATCTGTTGCTTGCCTCGATGTATCCCGACAAGTGCGCCCTAGCCTTCTTCGGTTCCCGTACCGATAACTACTGGCAACTCTTCTGGGCTCATGTAGCGTTCATCAAGACCGGCAATATCGACAATGCCACCGTGCTTCTGCCAAGAATGGGCGGTTTCGGTTGTCCGCAAGGCGACATCGCCCTACTGATGGCTCTTGATAATCTTGCCGACTACCACAAGAATGGAAAGCAGGATTACTACAGGCAGCAGACCATCCAGTATCTCGACCAGGCCGTACAAAACGGAATGAGTGAACCGCTAAGTGCCCTATGGTATGCCGTAAAGGAGATGTTGGAGGATAAGCCTCAGCCAGAAGAATGGTATCAGTTCTATTGCGATACGACCCTTTCGGAATTCATCCCGAAGGAAAAAAGCAAGATGGCTGTTCCACCTCAGATGCCTACACCTCCTCCGATGCCAAAGTTTAATGCCCAGAACGTGAAGCTCAACCAGATGAGAGGCTTCAATCCTCTGCAGGCTGCCAATAATATGGGACTGGGAAGCGTCAATGCGATCAGTCAGCAGCCTCAAATGGCAAGTATGCCAGGCGGTGCAACTCCTCCCCCTATGCCGGGAGCCTCATCGGTTCCCCCTATGCCGGGACAAAGCAAGGCAGCTCCACAGCCGGAAGCCGTGCAGATGGCATCAGAAGCAAGAACAGCTGATGAACCCATCGACCAGCCCGACCCCTTGGAAGACCACTACGGCATCATCCTGACAGATGGCAATGCACTGGCTAGAAAATACGGTTGCTCCATCCAGGAAGTATATGATGTCTTCAACGACTTCATACAGAATGCCTACGACCAGCAGATGTACTGGACATTTCTCGACATCGCGCAATATGGACTGGATTCCACCCATAAGACTCCATCCTGGATAGAATGCAATGAAGCAGTATCCCGCTGCATCGCAGACAACAACCTGACAGCAGGTCCCGACCTACACCTATTTATAATAGGAGGTGACGATGTGATTCCTATCCCTCGCGTCGAAGACCCATGGCCGTATGGCGGCGAGCGAATTCCTACAGATACCTGCTATGCCTTCGAAGGCACCTATATCGTAGATTTGCTGGATAGTCGCGATTCAGACTTCACCGTAGGTTGCGCCCGCAACAATGTGGCTCGTCTGCCTTTGGAAGACGGTCAGCTCGATACGGATATCCGAAGCGACATCGGTGCTTACTTCAACATCAGCAGTATGTATGGCGGCGGTATTCCTGTTGGCAATGTTCTGATGATCAGCAACCGCGACTGGATTCCAGCCAGCTGCACGATGACCCAGCACCTGCCGCTTCTTTACAATACCGACGATCCAGAGCTGATTCGCAACGGAATGTATATCAGTCCGAAGCTGCTGACCGAAGATTCGGAAAGCCTCAGCATCTATTGCAAGTCTTTGGACAAGGCAGATATGCTGATGTTCAATCTTCATGGTGCCGATGCAGAGGGTATGTGCGGATTCTATAGTGAGGATGAAGCATTCAATCCTTCGCTCCTCAACCAAGGCAGGGCAAGAGTCTTCAATACCGTGGCTTGTTTCGGAGCCCGATATGCCGGTTACAAACGAAACGACTCCATGTTGCTCAGCGCCCTCTACGGAGGTGGCGTATTGCTCTATACGGGTTCGCTCATTCCAGTTCCGATGTTCTCTAATGAGGAAACGGATGAAGCCCGCCAACTTCTGTTGAATCCGGGCACAGGCAGCGAGGTGCTGATGCGCCTCTATCCGCTCTATCAGTTCAAGGGTATGACGGGCGGAAAGGCGATGCTCCAGGCTAAGTGCGATTACTTCAACATGTGCCGACATGTAGAGGATGATTGTTTCTCTATGAGCACCGCCCTGATGTTCTGTCTCTACGGCAACCCGATGCTCCATGTCCGTCGCAGAGAATATGTGGTAGAATCTGCACTGCAGAATGATGCGATGCCACCAGCTCCGATCAAGGCCGACGGCTCTCCGCTCAAGAAGACCATGCGACAGCGCCTGCTGCAGAAGGACAAGAGCAACCAGTCGCTCATCGACCAGATTCGTGGTTATGTGGATGAGAATCTCAATGCCATCCGAAACATGGTAGAGCAGCATCTGTACCAGCAGCTGGGCTTGAAACCGGAAATGCTGGATAGCATCGACCAGGTAAGCCGACCTACCATCGACGGCAATTACGAAACGGGATATTCATTCAACTATCACGACGCAAGCCGCCAATATGGAGCAGACACCTTCGTAGAAGTAGATGCCCAGGGCAAGACGAAGCGAATCTATACAACGAAATAATCTGTCCCCTACAAAAGGACTCTAAAGTAAATAACAAAAATAATAACAATCATAAAAACTGAAACATATGGGATTTTTTGGGTTTAAATCTTCTAAGGAAGTAGAAGAAGAAAAAAGACAGGCTGCCGAGGAAGCAGCGAGAAGAGTGGAACAGAACAACCTGACCAACCTCAGCAACCTGAGCAAGGGTAGTCAGCTGAACTTCGCCATCCCTTACTTTGATGTCTTCGACCCACGCCTGCAAGATTATGGCGTACCTGTATCTGTACATGGTGCCGTAGTATATGCCATCGAGGACATGGATCTCTTCCACAGTGTGAACCGAAATGAGGGTTACAGCGACGAGACTTTCAAGAACAAGCTTCGTGGCCAGCTCACCAAGTTCATCAAGAGTGTAGTTAGCAATGCCCCTTCTGACGCTCAGATTCCTGTAGTTCAGATTGAGCGCAAGATTTTTGAGATTAGCGAACTCATTCAGCAGCGTGTTACTCCACAGGTGGAGAAGCTTTTCGGCATCACCATCCGCAGTCTCGACATCACAGGCATCAACGTAGATAAGGAGAGCCGTGGTTACCGTGAACTCAAAGCCCTCACTGCCGACCTGGAGAAGGAGCGTATGATGGCTCAGCACAATGCCCAGATTTCCAACTTCAACCTCAACAACGACCTTCAGCAGGATATGCTCAAGAAGCAGTCTGAGCTGAATCTCGATGCCATGGGCAGAAAGCAGGAACTCGACCTCGGCGGTCAAGAGGAGTTGCAGCGCATGAACTTGGAGAACCAGCGTGAAACCATGCGTATTCAGCGTGAGGAGATGCAGCGTGCTTCTCGTCTCCAGACAGAGCAGACCTTTATGGGTGCTCATCAGGCAAACCTCAATGCTGGTGTTCTCAACAATGCTACAGATAATGGTATCAATGCCTTCCGCCAGCAGACTATGGGTGGTGGTATGAACAACATGGGTCAGATGGGCGGAGCACCTCAGATGCCAGGTCAGAAAGGCATGGGTGGTGCGCCTCAGATGCCGGGAATGGGTGCTGCTGTTCCTCAGGTACAGTATTATATTGGCATCAATGGTCAGCAGTATGGTCCATGCGATTGGAACACGCTCCAGCAACTCGTTCAGCAGGGTCAGCTCACCCAGCAGTCATACGTTTGGAAGAACGGTATGGCGCAGTGGGAGTTTGCCGGCAATGTAGCAGAACTTGCTCCATTGTTCCAAGGCATCGCCCCACAGATGCCGGGAATGCCTCCTACTATGCCGGGGATGTAAATAGAGATAAATATTATTATTAAACAATAAAATAGATCAATATGTACAATGAGAAGTTAGAAGCACTCATCACTGCTGCATTGGCAGATGGTGTATTAACAGACAAAGAGAAGAATCTTCTCTTCAAGAAGGCCGAGGCTATGGGCATCGACCGCGACGAGTTTGAACTGGTACTTGATGGTCGTCTTGCAAAGCGCAAGAAAGAAATGGAAGCACAGGCTCCTCAGGCAGCTAAGCCTGCCAAGAAGGAAGGTGCAATTCCACAGGAGCTTGATGACCTTATCAAAGAGTACCTTACCGACGGCATCATCTCTGCCAAGGAGCGTCAGGTGCTTTTGAACAAGGCACAGGCTCTGGGATTGAATGTTGACGAGGTTGATCTGTACATCGATGCACAGCAGCAGAAGGCAGATCAGGCAGTAGCAGCTGCAGTGAACAAGCGTCGTGGCAAGACCTGCCCTTACTGCGGTAGCTCTATTCCTGAACTGACCGACAAGTGCCCTAACTGTGGTGGTAACATCACACCTGAGGCAAGTAAGGATTTGGAGGAAATTTTCGAGCATCTTGAAAGTGCTTTGGTTGCATTTAAATCTGGAGATGTTAAATCTGCCAAAAAGAACAAAGCTGAGGTTGAGCGCTATGTTCGTAAGGCAAAGATGTATTACGGCAATAACCCCAAAGTACAAAAACTTCTTGAAGATATTCAAGTAGAGTCTGAAGAAGTCGAAACTAAACGTAAAAAGAAGACTAAGACTTTGACCATCGGCATTGGTGTAATCCTCATTTTCTTAATTGTGTTAGGATTTATCTTAACCAATAATTACAAACTGAAGAATGACCCAATTACTATATGCAACAAAGTAGAAAGCCTCGTTAAAGAAAAGAACTTCAAGGAGGCCGAAACTATTATGACCAACTATGGTGAATATCGAGTGAGCGTTTTCCAAAATGAATTAAAGCCAGGAGTTCAATGTCTAAAAGATGGTCTTATAGAAAATGGAGAGTATGACAAAGTCTTTGATTCTTTCTGCATACAGCGTACATACGGAAATGAGCTCACTGGTTTTGGACTTACAGAAAAATATCCTTTAATGATAGAATGCCTAAACAAAATGAAAGGCAACATGTCAGATAACGAAATTAAAACTTTTATCGACAAACAACTTTCAGACATTCAAGACTGGGAATATGAAAGAGGTGGTGATTGGGAAAAAAACAAAGTCCTAAAACGTTTATACGAAGCTGGAGGTATAAAATAAAACTTTTGGGGTGTTGTGCTAGTACAACACCTCATAATTAAAACTATATGAATACAAAAAAGCTATTTTGGATTTTTCCTGATTATCCAAACATTAAACCAGATAGTAAAACAAGTGAATTAAGTTTGCAACACTTGATGCCTAAATCCACAAAGGAGGAAAGAGATGAAACAATTGAAGAATACATAGGCTTAGATATTATCGAGCTATGCAAGAACAATGAATACAAAATCACTCCCAAAGGATGGGATTTATGGTCAAATTAAAAAGTTATTATTATGGATACATTTGTAGAAAAATTAAGCAACAATCCTATCTTCCAGCTATCCTTGTCGTCCAAGGAGTTGTTTCACAGCAACTTTTTGGCATGGTTGGCAGAAGACGACAATACACGTTGTGTATTCAACAAAGTAATGCAAACATGGCTAGACGACAAGAACTGGGAGTATAAGCCTAACAAGATGGAAGTAAAACGTGAATATAATCATTTTGATTTTTGCGTTTGCGACAAACTTTCTATTGACGGCAATGATGTAACCGGAAGTGTGCAGGTCGTTCTCGAAAACAAATTCAAGAGCATAGCATATACGGCTCAGCTTGTGGACTATAAGGAAAGAACAGTAACTCTGAATGAGGAAGGTTATAAGAATAATTATAAAGCAAATAAAGCCAACAATGGTAAAAATCTCCCCAGAGGTTGGAGAAAAAAGGTGGAACATCCAAATACAAAATACATCTTGCTGACTTTGGCTGATAATTTCTTAGATAAAGACGAAATCCTAAGTTTAGGATGGAAGATGGTAACATACGCAGATTATGCAAAGCTTTTAAGAACTATTATTGAGGAATTGAAAGATGACGAGATTAAGGGAAATAAGACCGTCTATATTGAACTCATCGCGCAATATTGCAATTTCATAGAGATGTTCTCAGAGCATATCAATAAATGCTTAGACGATGTCAAAGAAGACAAATACTGGGATATCCTCAAGAATGATGACTTTTCGGCTGTACGCTGCAATGATATTTGGCAGAAAGTTGTGATGCATAAATATGCCCAAGAACTCTACAAGCTTACTCAAGAGAAATTCCCAGGCACTGAGATTGTTTTTGACGACAAAGACTCTTGGAATGAAAAAAGCGACCGTCCTTTGATGATTCGCGTTGCATATTTCCGCAACGAAGCTCTGGTAGAGCTGAAATATTTATTAGATAATGGTGTTGTCTTCTGTGTCCAGCAACAAGGAGATAACAGCCTTAGTATTGGCATGGTAGTAAAACCAGAAGAAACGATAAAAAAGGCTGTCAGAAAACAGGACAAGGTAAAATGGGATGTTAGCATTAAGAAACTTGTCGTCCAAAAGAAACTTGACGAAATAATAACCGGTGACACATTCTACTCTTTCCAGTCAGAAGGAGCGTGCGGATATTACTATATACATCATTCTGAGAAGCTTAATATCAAGAATACATTAGAAGAAATGGTGAAGTTAATGGTAAAAGCAATAAGTGCTACTAAACAGGAACAAGAAACAAAATAAGATGGCAAATAAAATGTCTTTATGTATCATCAAATACACCTATACTCGATACGAAGGGGTAGATATCGAAAAATATACTCGAGGAATATTCGAGTATGTGAAGGAAGCGTTTGGGGAGTTTCGACCACAAATGTCAGAGCCTGGAACTATACCTGATATGCCA
>OGLM01004506.1_pt1 | contig 10209 bp, 9 predicted proteins | sample 1572531 | NCBI WGS metagenome assembly OGLM01 (sample SAMEA2581909, study PRJEB24529) | metagenome | biome: Human gut stool | place: China | collected 2011 | reverse complement strand
AAAACCGATCCTTATGCTTTTCATTGCCAGACTCGTCCCGACAACGCATCCCGTGTTTACGAGATTGACGGCTATGAGTGGCATGATGAAAAGTGGTATGAATACAAAAAAGAGCATCCGCATAAGAGTATGCCTGTCAATGTTTACGAAGTAAACGCAGGCTCTTGGCGTAAGTATGAGGATGGCAATGTTTTCAGCTATCGCAAACTTGCGGACGAGCTTATTCCTTATGTTAAGAATATGGGCTATACTCACATTGAGTTTATGCCCCTTACAGAATATCCGTTTGACGGCAGCTGGGGATATCAGGTTACAGGCTACTTTGCCGCAACATCCCGTTACGGTGAGCCGAAAGACCTTATGTATTTTGTGGACAGATGTCATGAAGAGGGCATCGGCGTTATCCTTGACTGGGTTCCTGCCCACTTCCCGAAGGACGCACACGGTCTTGGCAGATTTGACGGTACAGGCTGTTATGAATATGAAGATCCCCGTATCGGCGAACACAAGGAATGGGGTACATATATCTTCAATTACGGCAGATATGAGGTAACAAGCTTCCTCCTTTCATCTGCAATGTTCTGGCTTGACAAGTATCATGTTGACGGTATCCGTGTTGACGCCGTTGCATCAATGCTTTATCTTGACTACAACAGAAAAGACGGCGAGTGGATTGCAAACGCATACGGCGGAAGAGAAAACCTTGTTGCCGTTGACTTCTTGCAGAAGCTCAACACGGTTGTACATATGTTCCACCCCGAGGCTATGATGATTGCCGAAGAAAGTACGGCATGGCCGAATGTTACACGCTATCCGATTAAGGATATGGGACTCGGCTTTGACTACAAGTGGAATATGGGCTGGATGAACGATATGCTTTCGTACATCTCACTCGATCCGTTGTGGAGAAATTATCACCACGATACCCTTACATTCAGCATGGTTTATGCTTTTTCCGAGAACTTTATGCTCCCTATTTCTCATGATGAAGTTGTTTACGGCAAGGGTTCTCTCATCAATAAAATGCCCGGCGACTATGACATGAAGTTCAGCGGTGTGAGAGGTTTCATAGCGTATATGATGGCTCACCCGGGTAAGAAGCTTATGTTCATGGGCAGTGAAATCGGTCAGTTTGACGAGTGGAATGCGAACGAGGAGCTTGAATGGAACCTTCTTTCATTTGAAAAGCACCGTCAGCTTAACCGCTTCTTTGCTGAGGCAAACAAGTTCTACCGTGATGTTCCTGCTATGCACGAAAACGATTACGATTGGGACGGTTTCCAGTGGATTGCACTTGATGACTACAAGAACAGCATCATTTCGTTCCGCAGAATTGCTTATGACGGCAGTGAAATCATCTGCGTATGTAACTTCCAACCTGTTCAGCACGATAACTATGTTGTTGGTGTGCCCGAATACGGTATTTATGAAGAAGTGTTCAACTCCGAGGCTGAAGAATTCGGCGGTTGCGGAATCAGAAACGAGGGTGAGCTCAAGGCTAAAAAGAAGAGAGACCACGAGCTCAACTATTCAATGGAAATCACAGTTCCTCCGCTTGCTGTTATGTACTTCAAGCTCAAGAAGAAACTTGCTCTTCCTGTAAAGAAAAAGACTACTGCAAAAAAGGACGCTGCTCTTGCAAAGCTTAAAGCCGAAAAGGCAAAGAAAGCCACAAAAGCTGCACCAAAAAAGGTAGAAAAGGCTGAAACAACAACTAAAAAGGTTGAAAAGAAAGTGGAAACTGCTCCAAAAAAGACTGTTAAAAAGGCAGTAAAGGAAGAAGCTCCTGCTCCTGCTGAGGTTGAGAAAAAAGCTGAAAAGGCAGAAAAGACAGTTAAGACTGAAAAGGTTGAAAAAGTTGTAAAAACCGAAAAAGCTGAAAAAGCCGAACCGGCTGTAAAGGCTGAAAGCAAAACCGTAAAAGCGGAAAACCCTGCCGAAAAGAAAACAACAGCTAAAAAATAATCAAAATATTACAAATCATTTGTGCCGACGGATTTTTCTGTCGGCATTTTTGTTTGCCCGAAAACGCATTACATACAAAATTTTTGTAAAGTCTATTGTTATTGTGACCGTATTTGTGGTATAATCATTTAAATACGGAATGCTGAAAATTGCCGTTTGAACGGCACAAAATTGTCGGCTGATTTTAATTTTGATTATTACGGAGAATTTTATATGAAAATCGACAACAAAAAGGCAAGAATAATTCTTGCGGTTATTATTGCGGTGAGCCTTGTCATAAGCACGGTTTATATGTTTGCAAAACAGGGCTTTCACGAGGACGAGCTTCTGACCTATAACCTTGCAAATTCCTCAAAACAGCTTAATGTTGATGGAGGTTGGAACAGTCCCGAGGATTTCAACGAGTATCTTGCCGTGTCGCCCGATGACAGATTCGACTATGCGCAGGTGTATCAAAATCAGATTATAGATGCGTCGCATCCGCCTCTCTATTACGCACTTGTTCACACGGTCTGTTCGTTCTTTCCGGGCGTGTTCTCAAAATGGCTTGCCTATTCAATAAATATGCTTGCCATGGCAGGCATTTTGATTATGCTTTATAAAATTGGACGGAAAATCACGGGTAATAATTTTTATGCTCTAATCGGTGTGGGTGCGTATGCTCCGAGCATTGCGTGTATCACCACAACAATTTACCTGAGAATGTATGCAACGCTTACCTTCTGGGTGCTTGCGTTTGTTTATATGAGCATAAAGCTCTATGAAAAGAAGAACACAGTCAGCATAAAAGACTGCATTTTGCTTGCATTTATCGTGCTTTGCGGTGTGCTTACCCAGTATTATTTCATCCTCTTTGCAGGACTTACGGGACTTGTTTTCCTTGTGTTTAAAATCAAGGAAAAATGCGGCAAAGACCTCATCAAGTACATCATTGCGGCTGTTGTGGGCGCAGGACTTGCACTCTGCATTTATCCGTACATAATCTCGAATGTACTCGGCGGCAACCGTGGACTCAGTTCTCTTGATATGTCGGCGATTGATATGATTACGGTTGTAACCTATGTTTTCTACAAGCTTTGCACCTATGTTCAGATTCTTGCAAAGGATATGTTCATCAATCAGGTTTGGCTGCTCGGACTTTGCACAGCCGCCGTTATCGGATTCGGAATTTACTTCCGCTTTGTGAAAAAGGTAAAAATCCCGAAAAAAGCTATGTTTGCTGTAATCCCTGCAATTTGCTATTTTATCGGCATTTCGCTTGTTTCACCGTTTAACAGCGACCGCTATGTTATGGCGTCACTTCCGCTGATTGCAATGCTTTTTGCATTCTCGTTCATCAGAATTTTCACACTTTTCAAAAATCAGAAGATACGACTTGCCGTGCCTGTATGCATTTTGCTTGCATCAGTCACAGCGTTTGTTACGGTTAAGCCCTACTACACATACGGCAAAACAAATCTCTATGAGCCAAAGACAGACAACTGCATTTTTGTCGGAACTGCAATGCTTGAATGGAACAAGTGTATTGACAAGTTTATGAACTACGACAGCACAATGATTGTTCAGAGTTCAAAGTTCTCTCCGACTCTCGGTGATGAGCTTGAAAAATTTGCCGAAAAACGGGGAGTTGTAACCAACGGAAAGGTTTCTTCGCTTGCCGAGGCATTTATGTTTAACGGCGACACAAATAAGCAGGAAACCGACAGCATGGAAAAACTCAAAACGGACAAAAAGCTTGCGTCACTTGACGAGGTAACGGTTTATGTTTCCCGCCTTGCAGACAAAGATGATGTGCTTAAATACATAACGGAAAACACAAAATTTAAGAATTATGAGCTTATTCAGGCTGATTACAGCTTTGAAGATTTCTACAACTGGTACGACTATTTTGTTGAAACCGAGTCGTATTGCAGCGTTTATCGTTTTTATTAACAGAGGTGTTAAAAATGAATTCGGATAAAATTGATCGCAAAAATTCTATCGGTGTAGCATTTTCGGGCGGCGGACTTCAGGGTATCGCTCACATAGGTGCTGTTCAGGCTCTTTATGAACTCGGAATCCATCCGCAGTATGTTTCGGGTACAAGCTCGGGTGCGGCAATGGCGGCAATCGTTGCAATGGGCTGTGATGCCGATGAAATGAAAAGAGTTGCCAAAAAGCACTGGAAAACTCTTGCAGAAATCGACAACGGACTTATTTTCAAGGCTCTTGCACAGTTTATTCTCAATAAAAAGATTCAGAAAGACGGCATCAAGTCGGGCGAACTGATTGAAGATGTTATCCGTGATATTATGAATGAAAAGGGTATTACAGGCTTTGAAAATCTGCCGATTAACCTTTCAATCTGTACGGTTGACACTCTCACCACGGATGAGTGTATCTTCACAACCAAAGAAGAAAATCTTGAAAACGAGCATATCCACTACATAACAGGCGCTCCGCTTGAAACTGCTGTTCGTGCAAGTATGTCGTTCCCTGCAATTTACCCAACCTGTCCGTATGACAAGTACAACTTTATTGACGGCGGTTCAAAGGACAATTTGCCTGTAAAGATTTTGCGTGATATGGGTGTGGGCAAGGTTCTTGCAATCGGTTTTGATATTATGACCTACAATCCCGACGCAGGCCTCGGCGGTCTTATTAAAGTTATTTGGCGTGCGCTTGATGTTTATTCAATTGACGGCACAAGAGAGTCAAAGAAAATGGCTGACCTTGCAATTGATATCAAGAACGAAAACACACAGCTTTTCTCAATGGACAGCGTTGATGAAACCATTCAGGAGGGCTACGATGCGATTATGGCTCACAAGGACGAAATTTTAAAGGTTTTCGGTGAGCAAAACAGTGCGGAATAATTAAGATTAAAGAGGACTTCTTTTTTGAGAAGTCCTTTTGATGTAGATGAAACGAGGATTTTATGTTAAAAATTTTGAATAAAACCCGAAAGGTATCGGGCAAAATGTCCGTACCAAAACAAATTATGACAACATTCTTTGCTTTGCTTTTTGGCGGTGGCATGGGAATTGTCGCAAAGTTTCTTGATTTGAACAGACTGCCGAGCTTTCTCGATTGGCTTGATTTGTCAAACTTTTTGGGCAGAACGGCACCGTGGATTTTTATTGCCGTGTGCCTTGCCGTATTCAGCAAATCCCCCTTAAAAGCAGGAATTAATGTTTTTGCATTTTTTGTGGGAATGTTAATAGGGTACTATGTGTGGACAAGTGTTTTTGCAGGCTTTTATCCCGATATTCCATACCTTATGAGGTGGCTGATTCTTGCTGTTGTATCGCCGTTTTTGGCATTTCTGATTTGGTATGCAAGGGGACGGGGTGCGCTTGCAATCGGAATTTCTTCCGTACTCATGGCAATATTCTGTTGCTTTGCATTTAATCTCAACTTTGCCGATTTCAGAATTCTGTACTTCCCCGAATTTATACTTTGGCTTGCAAGCATCGGAATTTTGTTCAAAGATGTAAAACAGAGTGCATTTTCTCTGCTGATTTCAATTCCCGTTGCCCTTTCGCTTGAATACACGGGACTTCTCACAATTATCGGCATTGGTTGATATTTTTAAATCTCTGTTGTATAATCTAAGTGCAGATTATTTGCAGAATGTAAATAATCGTAAAAATTCAAAATGTGAAGAATGTAAAAAATTTGCAGGAGGGTGATTTTTTGTGGATATCAGCGTCGGCGACAGAGTTGAGATGAAAAAACAGCACCCATGCGGCTGCAAAACCTTTGAAATTCTGCGTGTGGGAATGGATTTTAAGATAAAATGCGAAAAATGCGGCAGAGAGGTTATGGCGCCCCGTGCAAAGATTGAAAAAAATATTAAAAAAATTTTGACGGAGTAGGATATATATGTTTGAAAAAATCGAAATATTTGACAAAAGGTACTCCGAGCTTTCCGAAAGGCTCTACCAGCCGTCAGTAGCGGGCAATCCCGAGGAATATCAGAAAATTATGAAGGAAATCAAGTCGATTGAGGAAATCGTTTTGACCTACCGTAAATACAAAGAGGCTGTTCAGACCGAAAAAGACAGCCTTGAAATTCTTGAGGAAACAAGCGACAAAGAGCTTAAAGAGCTTGCTCAGATTGAGCTTGATGAGGCTAAGGATAATATCAAAAATCTTGGCTGGACTGTAAAAATATCTCTTCTTGCCTTTGTAATCGTACACCAGGTAGCACATAAGCATGCCGAACATGAAGTGGATCACAAAGAACTCGGAGCTGATAAAGAAAGGATAGATCACATTGACGATCTGCACAGTGCACATGGCAAAGCACAGCGCAGAAATGATAAAGCGATAGATGCGGTCACTCTTTTTCTCCTGCTCGTTCAGGGTAGGAGCGGTAGGGGTGGTGGGGGCATTTTCGGGCATGGGTATCCTCCTTTTTTCTAAGAAAAATGCCGCCGAGCAGGGTCTCCCCGCCCAGCAGCATATATGGTTCAGTCAATAGGATCAGGCCATGGGAGCGAAGCCCTCGCCGGGAGTCTGGAGAGTGATGCCATGCTCGGTGTACCATTTTTCCGCACCGGGGTGCCACTTCACACCAACCTTCTCGGCGTTTTCGGGAACAGCCAGCTTAAGGGCGTTATTGATGACGGCAAGGTCATCGTAGTTGCTGAAGGTGGCATCCAGCAGATCATAGACGACCTGCTCGGAAACATCGGCGGAAGCGGCCATGACGGACCACTGGCACAGGGTCTTGATCTCGAAGTCTGCATTGGCCTTATAGGTGCCAGCGGGGATGACGGAATCGCTGTAGAAGGGATAGAGCTTCTTGATGGTAGCGAGTTCGTCATCGGTCATCTGGATCATGGAAACGGTCTGGGTGGCTTCCAGCTCGGTAAGGGAGGGCCAGGGAGCCGGGGACTGCACCACGATGGCATCAATGACACCATCCTGCAGCGCGGTGATGGTGGCGGACCAGGTATCATTGTGGATCATGGAGGGGGTGATGCCCATTTCCTCAAATACCACGCCGAAAACGCTATCGATGGAGGAGCCCTTGGGGCCCAGGCCTACGCGCTTACCATCCAGATCATGCAGGGTGGTGATGCCGGAGCCTGCCAGAGTGAAGGGGCAAAGGCTGGGCATATCGCAGGTGAACATGGCCAGAGGCTTTTGATACTTGACGCCATTGGCCCAGGAAGCGGTGCCGGTGTAGGCGCCGTAGAGGATATCGGTGGCAACGATGCCGATCTCGACCTCGCCGGTCTCGATGAGGGAGACATTGGCGACGGTGCCGCCGGTCTGCTCGGCGGTCAGCTCATAGCGGCCAGCCAGAACATTGTTCATTACATTGGCCCAGCCGGAACCAGTGGTATAAACGGAGCCGCCGACGGCCCCGGTACCAACGGAGAGCTTGACGACCTGGGTGGTGGGGGTGTCATTGCCGGGATTGCTGGCGTTATCGCCGCAGCCGGTAAGCACCGCCAGCAGCATGATAACTGCCAGTGCCATGGTGATGATGCGCTTTTTCATGGTGATAGTCCTTTCCTTCTTATCTTTGTTATTTCTCGATCCGGGGACGCCCCGGAAGGATATTTAGTGTTACATCGTATAATGTATACGATTTGTCTACATTATATCAATGTGCAAAAAGTCCGTCAATCCCCTTTTGGGAATTTTGGTAAAATCGGACAAGTGTTGGGGCCCTGCTTGGTGAAAAAGACGATTATTCCAAATGTGCATAACTGCAACAGAGCTCAGCCGATGGTGATAAGGCCCTTAATGCCCTGCTGGTCCCGCAGCTTGGTAAAGCACTGCTCCCATTCCGCCAGGGGATGGCGATGGGTGATGAGCGGAGAAAGATCCCCAAGAAAAGCGGCCAGCAGCGCCAGCGCGCGGTCCATGTGGGTGTAGTCGCTCATCATATTGAACTGAAGGGTGACGGCTTTACGCAGGGCGGCATCCCACGGGATGGGGACGGAGGGCTGCTTGGTGGCGCCCAGCACCGCCATGCGCCCACCGGGCCGCAGGGCCTCAATGCCGGCAGCAATGCCGGCCGGTGAACCGCTGGCTTCCACCGCCAGATCCACACCGCGGCCATGGGTGGCCCGCAGTACGGCTTCCACCGGAGCGCCCCGGCCGCTGTTGATGACCAGATCCGCGCCAAGGGCGGCCGCAGCGGGCAGCCGAAGGCGCTTCCTGCAACGAGCCGCACGGAGCAGCGAATCGCGGATCAACTGATTCAAACCATTTCTGCCCATCCCGGGCAGAAGCTATCCTTGCAGCAGCTTGCAAATTTGGTGCAGGAAGCCCCGCCGCAGCGGGCAGCCACCAGCGCCAGCTGGGCCACCTGCCCCGCCCCGATGATGAGAACGCTCTCGCCGGGGGTGAGATCGGCATGGACCAGCACATCGCTGACCGAGATGGTGAAGGGCTCTGCCAGGCAGGCAAATTCATCCGGAAGATTATCCGGGACACGGTGGAGATACCGGGCCGGGACCGCTATATATTCCGCCAGGGCGCCATCCCGCTGGATACCCAGGGAACGGCGGCTGCGGCAGAACTGGGGGTAGCCCAGGCGGCAGACCTCACAGTGACCGCAGGCATACAGGTGCGGCTGGCAGATGACACGCTCTCCAACGGAGAAGCCCAGACTCTCCCCTACCGCTTTCACTATGGTACCTACAAACTCGTGCCCCATGATGATGGGCGGGCGGCAGTCTCGCAGCTTGCCCTGCCAGATGTGCATATCCAGGCCGCAGGTAGTGCAGGCGTGAACCCGGATAAGGACATTATCCTGTTTGGTAAGGGTGGGGACGGGGCGTTCCGTCAGGCAGGCGGTGTAAGCGCCCTCGGTCTCTTTATATACTGCTTTCATTTTCGGCTCCTGCTCAGCGGTCAAATTCCAGCTCCATACGATAGAGCAGCGCGGCGGCCTCGCGGTAGGTGGTCAGCTTGCCGCGGATGAGCTCTCCGGCCATATCCCGCACCAGCTGGCGGGTCTTTTCGCAGGTGATGTACTCCGCGGGGGATTTGCCATCGATGCGGGCCAGCATAAGGATGCCCAGCAGCGGGATGCACTCGGCTTCCAGTTCCTTGGCATCGGTGAAATCAATCATGCCAAAGTAGGTATCGGTCATGCAGGTAAGCATATTGAGGATGGCGGCCGAGTACTGCCGCATATGGGCGGATTTGAGAACGATGTGATTGGTAAAGAAGGCCACATCAAAGGCGGGATTGCCGTAATGGGCGATCTCGTAATCCAAAATACAGATGGAACGGTCGGCATTGACCAGAATGTTCTTGGGGCTGTAATCGGAGTGAACAATGACCCGGCGGTCATCCCGAATCTTGGGAATCATCGCTTCGATCTCAGCCTTGTACTCAGGGTGCTTGCCGGCCAGGAACTCAAAATAGGGGGAGATGCGCAGCTGGTAGAAGATATCCTGGTTGGCAAAGGCAGCGGCGGCCTCGGGGCTATTGGCGCTCTTATTGTGGACGATGGCCAGCGCCTCCATCGTCTTTTGGGCAACCTCAAAATCGAAGATGCCGGAGAGCAGATCTTCCTTCCACATCCGGCAGGAGGCTGGGGCGGCATCCCGCACCATGATGCAGTTTTCCTCATCATAGAACAGAACGGCCGGGGCGCTTTGCGGGATGCACTTATTGTAGAAATCATTGGCGATGGCTTCGATCTTCATGCGGGCGGGATCGGCATGCCAGTCTTCCTTAACGGCCAGCTTGGCGCGGCCCTGCTTGACCAGCATGGTCTTGCCCTCAGTCTCGATGAGGGCAGCAATGCAGGAGACACCGCCGCGGCAATAATTGACCTCGTAGGGGATATCGCTGTGAATGACGCCCTTTTCCAGCAGGGACTCCGCCGTTTTAATGTTGGCGCCCTCCGCCTGGTAGAGCAGGATAAAATTGGAGTACTTCAGTTGGCCGTTAAAAATAATGGTATCGGATCCGGCAAAGCCCTCGGCATCGTCGCTGTCACGGACGGAGTAGCACCCGGTGTGGTACAGCACATCCCGCAGGCGGTCTGTGGGCTCGCCGCGCAGAATAATATTCTCACCGTTGAGTCTGCATTTCACTTCCATTTGCTTTACCTCCCCAGTGTAAATACGGTCTTTGCCAGGTACTTCTTATAGGCAGCACTGCCGGAAATATCGTCAGTGAATTCCATGGAGTCCGCCAGATCCGGCGTGGTGCCATAGGCAAAGTCACTGCCGGAGACGCTGAGAGCGTAGATGTCCCCGGACACCGCCGCCGTCACAGCTGCGT
>OGLM01004505.1_pt1 | contig 10209 bp, 8 predicted proteins | sample 1572531 | NCBI WGS metagenome assembly OGLM01 (sample SAMEA2581909, study PRJEB24529) | metagenome | biome: Human gut stool | place: China | collected 2011 | reverse complement strand
TTCCGTATCCGATACCACCTGTAGGCGGCATACCGATCTCCAGTGCATTCAGGAAGTCTTCATCTGTGTGGTTTGCTTCCTCATCTCCTGCGTCAGCAAGAGCATCCTGTGCTTTGAAACGCTCTCTCTGGTCAATCGGGTCATTGAGCTCGGAATATGCGTTACACATTTCCCATGTATTGATGAAGAGCTCGAAACGCTCTACCTTGCTTGGGTCTGAAGGCTTCTTCTTCGTAAGTGGAGAAATCTCGATTGGATGATCCATAATAAATGTTGGCTGGATCAGCTTCTCCTCACAGAACTCCTCGAAGAACAGGTTGATAATATCACCCTTCTTATGACGATCCTCGTATGCGATATGGTGCTCGTCAGCCAGCTTCTTCGCCTCTGCATCATCTGCTACCTGATCAAAATCAATGCCTGTATATTTCTTGATTGCGTCATTCATCGTCAGACGCTCAAATGGCTTACCAAAATCGATTTCAATACCATTGTAAGAAATCTTTGTACTGCCACATACCTTCTCTGCAAGGTAACGGAACATAGACTCTGTCAGTTCCATCATGCCCTCGTAATCGGTATATGCCTGATACAACTCCATCAATGTAAACTCCGGATTGTGACGGGTATCCACACCCTCATTACGGAATACACGACCGATTTCGAACACTCTTTCCAGTCCGCCAACGATCAGTCTCTTCAGATATAATTCCAGTGAGATACGAAGCTTTACATCCTCATTTAATGCATTGTAATGTGTCTCAAATGGTCTTGCTGCGGCACCACCTGCATTCGATACGAGCATTGGTGTCTCAACTTCCATGAAATCACGTCCTGCAAGGAAATTACGAATCTCCTTCAGGATCTGGGAACGCTTGATGAACACTGCCTTGCTTTCCTGATTCATGATCAGATCCACATATCTCTGACGATAACGCATATCCGTATCGGTCAGTCCGTGGAACTTCTCCGGAAGGATCTGCAAAGACTTTGACAAAAGTGTCATCTCCTCGGCATGAATGGAAATCTCACCCGTCTTTGTACGGAATGCATATCCCTTCACACCATAGATATCTCCAATGTCAGACTTCTTGAAGTCTGCATAGCTTTCTTCACCGATTACATCTCTTGCAACATAGACCTGAATATTTCCCTTCAGATCCTGAATGTTACAGAACGACGCTTTACCCATGACACGCTTGAACATCATACGTCCGGCAATGCTCACATGAATCGGAGAAGCATCCATGATTGCTCTTCTCTCATTGTAATCGTTCGTCAGAGCTTCCTTCTTCTGCTCGTCATCCAACCCCTCTAAATCCGGTGTCGGTCTGCCTGCCAGAAGCTCTGCTTCGTGTGCGATGTAAGTTTCCTTTACATCTTCACTGTGATTTGTCACATCATATTTCGTAATCTCAAATGGATCTTTTCCTGCTGCCTGCAGCTCTGCGAGCTTGTCGCGACGCACCTGCAACAGCTTGTTTGTATCCTGCTGCTTATTCTCTGCCACTTTTTAACTCTCTCTTTCTTATCGAATATCCAAAATACGGTAATCAAAGTTTCCGTCTGGTGCTTCCACTGTGACTGTCTCGCCTACACGTTTCTTCAAAATAGCCATGCCAAGTGGAGATTCATTGGAAAGCTTTCCTTCCAGAATATTGGACTCAGTAGAACCAACGATCTTGAATGTATTTACCTCATCCATATCGATATCCAGAATAGATACCTCAGAACCAAAGTTTACAACACCCTGCTCTACTTCTTCTTCGTCAGCAACCTCTGCATACTTCAGGATCTTCTCGATTTCTTCGATGCGAGCCTCGATATCTCTCTGCTCGTCCTTTGCAGCATCGTACTCGGCGTTCTCTGACAAGTCTCCTTGCTCTCTTGCTTCTTTGATCTTCTGTGCAATTTCCTGACGTCTATTTACCTTTAAGTCCTGTAACTCGTCCTCTAACTTACGAAGACCTTCTCTAGTCAACAGATTTTTCTTCTCAGCCATCTCTATTTTCCTTTCTTTCACGACATATTTGCTCAGACTTCTTCCGAGCATACATGCTTGAATTATATCGGATATTCCGTCATATGTCAAACGTGATTTCTACTGATTTACCAATATTTTTCTTCCCCTTGTATACCTCTTATTGTGCAAAAAATCCGCAAAGCCACTTCTGACCTTGCGGATTCACAATTTTCTTTCTGTAATTATTCTGCCTTACAGCATCCGATTAGTGATGAAACAGACGGATTCCTGTAAATGCCATAACCATATCGTACTTGTCTGCACACTCGATGACAAGATCATCACGTACAGAACCACCCGGCTGTGCGATATACTTCACACCACTCTTCTTTGCACGCTCTACATTATCAGAGAATGGGAAGAATGCATCAGAACCAAGTGTTACATCAGTATTTCCATCGAGCCAAGCACGCTTCTCCTCACGTGTAAATACTGGTGGCTTTACCTTGAAACGCTTCTGCCATTCGCCCTCGCGAAGTACATCCTCATACTCATCACCGATGTAAACATCGATTGCATTGTCACGATCTGCACGTCCAAGCGAATCTACAAACTGCAAATTCAGAACCTGTGGTGCCTGACGGAGATACCAGTTATCTGCCTTCTGTCCGGCAAGTCTTGTACAATGTACACGGGACTGCTGTCCGGCACCGATACCGATTGCCTGTCCGTTCTTCACATAGCATACAGAGTTTGACTGTGTATATTTCAGAGTGATCAAAGCAATCTTCATATCGTTCTTTGCAGATTCTGGAAGATCCTTGTTCTTTGTCACAATGTTTGAAAGCAGTTCATCGTTGATTGGAAGCTCATTTCTTCCCTGCTCAAATGTGATGCCATATACCTGCTTGTGCTCGATTGGAGCTGGTACATACGAAGGATCAATCTGAATAATATTGTAATTGCCCTTTTTCTTCTGCATCAGAAGCTCAATTGCCTCATCTGTGTAGCCCGGCGCAATCACACCATCGGATACCTCACGCTTGATCAGTCTTGCTGTATCCTTATCACACACATCAGAAAGTGCAATGAAATCACCGAAGGAAGACATACGGTCAGCGCCTCTGGCTCTCGCATAAGCACATGCCAGCGGAGAAAGCTCGCCGAGATCGTCTACCCAGTAGATCTTTGCCAATGTATCATCAAGCGGAAGTCCCACAGCCGCACCTGCCGGAGATACATGCTTGAAGGAAGTTGCTGCCGGAAGTCCGGTTGCTTCTTTCAGCTCCTTTACAAGCTGCCAGCCGTTAAATGCATCCAAAAAGTTGATATAACCCGGCTTGCCATTGATCACCTTGACTGGAAGCTCGCTTCCATCCTCCATGTAGATACGAGATGGTTTCTGATTCGGGTTACATCCATACTTAAGCATAATTTCGTTTGCCATGATTTTTCATCCTCCGCTTTCTTAGACTCTGTCGTATTTATTGATAATCTTTGATGTTGCCTTACCTGTCTCGATATCGATATAGCGAACAAACAAAGATACCTTGTTATCCTCATTCAAAGAGTTCCACAGCATATCGGTAAATGCATCCATATCATCCGGGATTGCAACCAGCTTCGGCTCACCCTCAAAGCTTGGAAGTGGATTGCCATCACCCATATAGGTGTGAATGAAATGTCCGGTTCCCGGAAGTGGATTTGTATAAGAGAATGTAAATCTCTCACAGCAATCCGGATTTCCGTCTGCGGATTTTAAGATGGACATTGCATAATTATACGAACCATTCTCCACATGCATGATACCGGAAATACGTGGTGTATAATTTGGTGCATCATCCTCATATTCTCGCGTGCGTAAAGACTGCTCAAATGTCTGCTGTTTATCCATCAGCTCGTAAATCGTATCGGTCTGATCTCCATTTGTCACAATCGTCTTGTTGCCTAATACACGCACTGGTGCATAGATAATCAGATGTGGATCAGTCAGCTTGGAAGGATCTGCTGCCTCTGTTCTTATGCCATCCTCTGTCTCTGTAAATACACGGTTCCGTGAATTCACGCTGCGTCCCATAATGAAATATGCAGTTACCGCCTTCTTGCCATCCTGTGACTTTCCGATTACGATACCTCTGCCCGGGTACGCATTGCCCTTCAATTCTTCTTCCAATGAAATCATCTTCACGCTCTTCGCTCCTCCTCTTTTCTGTGTCTATGTTAATCTGCGCCGTTGGTAACATCCCCGCTTCCATCTAAGGAAATCGGGTTACCAAGTACAGTCGGCTCCGGTTTGATAAACGTCATAACAAAGTCCTTGCTGATTGCCAGATACTCGCGGATATTCCGGATGGTCTGTCCACCGTAGTTAATCGGTGCTGCCGCCACTCCATATGCATCCATACCGAGATTCTTGGCATTGTAGACCGCACGTGTCAAATGATATTTCTGCGTGACGATCACAACTTTTTCCGCGCCAAAGATTGCTCTGGCACGGTACATACTCTCATAAGTAGAAAATCCCGCATGATCCAGGAAAATATCCTCCGACGGAACGCCCTGCTTGATCGCATAGTTCTTCATGACACTGACTTCGTTATAATATTCGCTGCCGTGGTCACCACTCATCAGTATCTTCGGTGCACAGCCTGCCTTGTAAAGTGCAATCCCCTCATCCAATCGATCCCGCAGCATCGGACTCGGTGTATCTCCATTCTTTACAGATGCCCCAAGAATGATAATACAATCCACATCCGAAAGTGCAGTTGCGTCCTCCTCTTTCAGCAGACGGGGATTCACATCATGTTTAACATAGATATAGATTCCTGTCAACCCAAGAAGGATCAGCAGCGCACACGCAATCAGGAACACAAATATATTCCTGATTGCCCGCACAAATCCGCCTTTTTTCTTATCTGCTTTTTTCTTACTCATATCTTTCTGCCATTATTTCGTCGTCTTTTTTTCTACTGACTTATTTTCTGTGGAAGTCTTTGCCACAGCCGCTTTCTTTGCAGTCGGCTTCTTTGCTGCTGTTGACTTCTTCGCCGTTGTCGCCTTCTTCGGCTCCGGCTTTTTCTCAATTGCTGCTGTCGCAGGTGCATCCACAACAGCCTGTTTCTTATCTACATAATCATACTTGAATACCATCATGGAAAGCGGTGCGATATCAATACTGATCGCGTATGGCATACGATCACATTTCTCTTCAAATGCCTTCACTGTGCCGTTCTTTGTGCCGGAACCGCCGTAGATCTTCGCATCCGAATTGATGATCTCCTCATACTCGGTCAGGCAAGGCACTCCAATCCAGTAATCCTTGCGTTCTACCGGAACAAAGTTGCACACAAACAGCAACTGATCCTTCACCGTCTTTCCCCGACGCACAAATGCAATAATACTTGTATTCGCATCATCCACCTTTGTCCACTCGAATCCCATCTGATTGTTGTCATTGTAGTAGCATGCGTCATAGGTTGTATACATATGGTTCAGATCTGCCACCCATTTCTGCATCTTCTTGTGCAGAGGCTGATCTAATAAGAACCAGTCAAGACTTCTTGCCTCACTCCACTCACGAAGCTGTCCGAACTCCTGTCCCATGAACAAAAGCTTCTTGCCCGGATGTCCATACATAAATCCATAAGCCGTACGCAGGTTTGCGAACTTATCCTTCTCGACGCCCGGCATCTTATTGAGCATGGAGCACTTGAGATGTACCACCTCATCGTGTGAAATCACAAGCACATAATTCTCTGCATATGTATATGACAGGCTGAATGTCAGTCGGTTGTGATTAAATGAACGGAAATACGGATCCATCTTCATATACTCCAAGAAGTCATTCATCCATCCCATATTCCACTTGTACAGGAAGCCAAGTCCTTTCATGCTTGCCGGCGCTGTGACACCTGCCCATGCCGTAGACTCTTCCGCAATCAGGAACGCGCCCGGATTGCGCTCTTCCATAACCGTATTGATCTTGCGGAGCAGTTCGATTGCATCGTAATTCTCATTTCCGCCGTCTTTATTCGGCAGCCACTGTCCATCCTGTTTTCCGTAATCCAGATATAACATAGAAGCGACCGCATCCACACGCAATGCATCCACATGGAATTTCTCCACCCAGAACAACGCATTGGCTGTTAAGAAGTTAGAGACCTCATTTCTTCCAAAATCAAAGATATAGGTTCCCCAGTCCGGATGCTCGCCGCGTCTTGGATCCGGATGCTCATAAAGCGGCATGCCATCGAATCTTCCAAGTCCATGCGCATCTCTTGGGAAATGTGCCGGTACCCAGTCTAAGATCACGCCGATGCCATTTGCATGCATGTGATCTACAAAATACATGAAATCCTCCGGCGAGCCGTAACGGCTGGTCGGTGCATAATAATTCGTTACCTGATAACCCCATGATCCATCAAATGGATACTCTGCAATACCCATCAGCTCGACATGGGTGTATCCCATCTTCTTTACATAATCGCAGAGCATCTTTGCAAGCTCACGGTAGGTATAGAATCCAAAATCTGAATCCTCAATTTTCTTCTTCCACGAACCGAGGTGGCACTCATAAATTGCCATCGGCTTTTTCAGCTCGGTCTCACGCGTCTGCTGCTTCCGGTTCTCGATCCAGTCCGTATCCTTCCACTTATATCCGGTCAGATCCGCAACGACATTCGCATTGTCCGGTCTTACCTGACACTGGTTTCCATATGGATCTGCCTTGTATAAGATTTCACCGTCTCTTGTCAGAATCTGATATTTGTAGACAGCCCCCGGAGCTACATCCGGGATAAACAGCTCATAGATACCGGAGGTCTGCATCATCTGCATCGGGTTGAGTGCGCCATCCCACATGTTAAAATCACCTACGACACTGACACGTCTCGCATGCGGTGCCCATACTGCGAAGTATGTTCCCTTCACACCATCGATCGTCATCGGATGCGCACCAAACTTTTCGTAGACATCATAGTGCTTGCCCTCAGCGAATAAATACGTATCAAAGTCTGTGATCTGCGAATTAAATGCATACGCATCGGCAGTTACAACCGTTGTGCCATCCTGATATGTTGTCTCAATCCGGTACTTTGTTCCTTTATATTTCTTCTTTGCACTGTAAAATCCATAGACACCATCTGACAGACATTCCATCTCATCACGATTCTTTCCGGTTGGAGATACGACACAGACCTTCTCCGCATGCGGACGATATACCATGATTACCTGTCCATCACCGTAATCGTGATTTCCGAGCAGATGCTTCGGTGCATTGATGATTCCATTCTTCAACTCATCAATCAAAATCCAGTTTACCCAGTCTTCCAGTCGTTTGTTCATATTTTGTAACCCTCCTTAAAAATATCCTTCTCTAAATCTAAAACCGGTGTGGTCGCCCCGCCAGACGGACACACACACGAATCATCACAAACACAAAAATCTCCGCTGCAACTATGCCAAGATATAGCAACGCCAGATTCCTTGCAAAGGTTTCCGGCAGAATCTTACACAGCACATCTCCGGAAGAAAAATAGCCATAATCGCCACGGAATATCATATTCCGAAGTCCTGCATAGACCTCTCTTTTTGATGTCACGATCCGCAGCATCAAAAGCGCCACCAGACACGCGCCGCCTGCACTTCCATAAAAACACGGCATCGTCTCCCGCCTGCGCCAAAGCCTGCGAAAACTGTATATCATCCCAGCCAGCGATGCAATGGTTAAAATCCATGCGAACCGGTAATACCCTTTCAATCGGTTCAGCTGATGCACATTTTCGTCCGATAATTCATATCCTGCAATCCTGTATTTTCCTGTAAAAAAGCGACAATACGAATCTGCAATCTGTCCGTAGTAAAGCTCTGCCTCTGCCTTGCTGATCTCCACGGTCACACCGTTACGGTAATCCGTCGAAGACAGCCGGTACACACTTCGGTTAAACGCCAGCAGGCACACAGCAAAGCTCAAAATAAACACCGCAATGCAGACACTCGCCAGCCATTGAAACTTTCTATATTCTTCTCTTTTCATAATAATTGATTACTATCTTTTTCCTGTAAAATCTTAAAAACCTATAAGCTTATTTATTTTACCATTTCCGCCCTGCAAAGTAAAGAAACCATTTTATAAATGCGTCCAATATCGCTGGAATTCTGCGTCATTTTTGCCTTGCGTCATATGCTGTTTTCCTCTATAATAATAGTAGTTTTTTTATACAGCATGAGGTGGTGGGGCGATAATGGCATCAAGCAATTTTGTAAATGGAAATGACGTGGCTACATTTGTCTTGGAGACAGATGCACCATACAATATTTTAGACTTTGACCAGGGGCTTTGTACAATGACCGGATACTCTCCGCGTGAATTGTCCAAGAAGATCTGTACCCTGGATAATCTGTTATATGTGGAGGATTTCACAGAAGTGATCGCCTCCATGAACTATCAGTTAAGTATCTCGAATCTGATCAGTATCCAGCATCGGATCGTGACGAAGAGCGGTACGGTGCTTACGGTTCTTTGCAATGGACAGGCATTTTCTTTGAACGATGGTCGTGACGTATTACAGTGCGTTTTTACCGATATCACGAATCTGGAAAATGCAGCGAACGAGACCGTCCGTGCCAAGACCGATCTGGAGATTTTCGCAAATACCGTTCCGAGCGGCGTGAGCAAGCATCTGCTCGACAACAATCTCTCTCTTTTATGGGCAAATAATTTCTTTTATGATATGTGCGGCTACTCTGAGCATGATTACAAGGAGAAGTTCGGCAAGAGCACACTGCAGCTCGTATTGAGTGAGGATCTGGCGCTTGTGATTGACGCACTCGCTGACCTGACGGAAAACGAGGAGAATTCCAAGATCATGAACTTCCGTATCCAGTGTGCGGATGGCAATATCAAATGGGTCAATGCAGTCATCGCCCGCTCCGGTTCCGAGGAACAAGGCTTCCCGGTTGTAAACCTCGTTATGTCAGATATTACAAGTCTGAAGATTGCAGAGACAAAGGCAATGCTTGAAGAGCAGAAATATCTGATCATCTCTGATATCTCTGAGGAACTTCCTTACGAATATGATATTGCAACCGATACGATCACCTTTGCCGAGAAGTTCAACCATATCTTTGAAGGTGAATCTGTGATTGAGAACCCGACCGAAAATATGCTCAAGATGGGACTCGTCTCTTACGATACACAGTCCGCGATCGAGGAGCTGTTTTATCTGGCAAAAGCCGGCACAGAATATCATTCGACAGAGTTCAAATTAAATACGAAAAATGGTGGTTTCCAGTGGTACTTCTCCACATTCTCCACCATCTACGACGAGGAGGGAACGCCGCTTCGTGTCGTTGGTCTGCTCCGGAACATCCACGCCCAGAAGGTGGAACAGCAAAAGCTGCTGATCCGTGCAGAGACTGATCAGATGACCGGACTTTACAACAAGGCGACAACCGAGAGCAAAATTCAGGCATCCCTGCGTGAACTAAACGGAAACAGCTATCAGGTTCTGATGTTGGTCGATATTGATGATTTCAAGAAGATCAATGATACGATGGGACATGCCTTTGGTGATGAGGTGCTGAAGACCCTTGGCAGAACGATCAGCTCCCTGTTCCGTGTAACAGATATTATTGGACGTACGGGTGGTGATGAGTTTACCATATTCCTGAAATTCCTGAAATCCGATGAAAATACACTGAAGGAGGCCAGAAAGCTGGTGCAGTTCTTCAAGGATTTCACCGCAGGTGAATATGTAAAATATTCAGCAACAGCAAGTATTGGTGCTGCAGTATTCCCGGAGAACGGAAGTGATTTTGATTCCCTGTACAAAGCGGCAGATAAAGCACTTTACAAGGCAAAACAGAGAGGCAAGAACCAGCTGGCATTTTATGATGACAGAGACAGAAAATAGGAATTGTACAATTTGTATATAAAAATATGCACATGATGTACAAACTGTCGAAAGCAAATGGAATCAGAAAGGTTTCTAAGCATTTCTCACAATGGAATCAGAAATCTTTGTGGAATAGTGGTATAGCTAATTTGGACTACGTCCGTTATACTAATCTTAACGTTGAAGTTGAACCTATTTTTCAAGGAGGCTAATGAAATGGCAAGTTTATCATTAAAAAATATCTGCAAAGTATATCCTAACGGATTTGAAGCAGTAAAAGATTTCAATCTTGAAATCGCTGATCAGGAGTTTATTATTTTCGTAGGACCTTCAGGATGTGGTAAGTCTACA
>OGLM01004501.1_pt1 | contig 10214 bp, 11 predicted proteins | sample 1572531 | NCBI WGS metagenome assembly OGLM01 (sample SAMEA2581909, study PRJEB24529) | metagenome | biome: Human gut stool | place: China | collected 2011 | reverse complement strand
AGTGAATACTCAAACATGTAGCTTTGGCGTGTTCTATAGTTTCCTATTACTATCTTTGCCGGCTCATCGAGCTGCTTCTGCTTCTTAAGCTCTCCATAATACCAGCCTAAAAATCTACCAATCTGATATGCGTGTTCTGCTGTTAAATTGACATTAGCCTCACCACGGAAGCCGTCTGTTCCAAAGTATTTTCCCATTGTCGTCCCCTTGTAAATAAATTTTTCTTATATTATACACTTAATAAATGTGTTTGTGTAGTAAAACAGTATTATTTGTTAAATTATTCGACTTCATAAAATCAATTGTTTATTAATGTGATAAAATTGACATATTATGTAAATCAAAGCTACATAGATATCTTATGACACTCCATATAGTATCTCTTCTCATTCGCTTCTCCAATTGAGAATGTCTTTCTGGGCAGCACCCCGCCCGCATTTATTGCAGGGAACAATGTGCTCTTGTCTATCGACTGAAGAAAAATTCCACATCCCTTAGTCTCCTTAACCAGTCCGTGAAGTGCCTCATCACCATGGATATAGTCTATTTCCACATTGCCATGTGTCTCAAGATACTTATCTAAAATACCCTGGAGTATCTCAACCGGGAGGCGGTCACCTCTATTTGTGATATTAATTCCGGAATTCTTTATTGAGGTAGCGCCTGATTCAACATACTCAAATACTATCTCATCACCCTCAGCGCTCTCAAGTCCTTGTTTTGTGATTTCAGCTTCGAAAAACGACAGCATGTCCTTTACATCAACATTTGTAAGCAGTCTGTGAATAGGCTTAAACTCAAGCGCCTCACTGTGCAGATTACAGATTTCCACAAGAGCATGCCTTGCAGGATGAGTTTTCAACTGCTCCTCTGTGAATTTTCCGGATTTTTTGATATTTTCCCAGCATGTCTTCGCTGTTGCAAGGGAATGGTTTCCATCACCTACTGCAAACAAAAAGCCTCCACAGCTATTCTGTTTTGCTGCGAATGCCTCTGCAACCTGCTTTGCTGCCTCACCCTCGACAACATAGCCTCGAATATGTCCGCCACCCTGCATAAGGTCTGTATCGTAAAGCTTACGAAGAGTATCCCTGATGGCATACACATACTCGATTATTCCATGCTTTACAGCTGCTATATTTGCAGCATCTTCCTGTATAGCACCCTGGCATCCATCAATCTTTTGTCTGTCTATAGGATCATCAACAAGCAGCATAACGTGTGGCAGCTCAATAGCTGCATTCTCTCTTATTTTGACTCTCGGAGGTATACGTGAGATTACTGTTCCCTCTGTTGCTCTTATGAGAGTCTTCTTTTTCGGGTCGAAATCATAGTCATCCAGATCAATAAGTCCTACTATTCCAAGACGCACCCCTGACTCCGTAGTACGCTCAACAAGCACATAGCCATCTGCCACCACTTGCTTTAAGGTTCCATCTGTGAGATATGTATCCATAGTGGTATTAATATATTTGATTCTCTCATCATCAGTCATTGAAGCATATTTTGTTTTCCTACCGGTTTCTTTGTCATTTTTGACACCATCCCCTGACGAATTGCAATCATTCTCCTGATTCTCAATTGTTCCCAGATATATTTCGGGAAACACCACATTAAGCGTTGACGGTGCATCAGCCACATACTTTTCCACCGTATCCCAATAATCTGCCTGACTTGTGAACTGGTCACAGTCGATAACTGACCATTTTTTCATATCTATACCATCGTTTGGCAAAAGAATATTTGCCGGATTGAAACAATTTGACATATCAACAATTCTCCTTTAAATATACAAAATATATAACATAAATCCGCTATACTCTATAGTATAACGGATTTACTTTTATTTGCATATATTAAATTCCTTTTGTTGTTAGAATTCTTCCAACTGCATCATCTAATTTTTCTGCCGGTATCTCGCCACTGTTAACTGCAGACAACACTGCATTATAACTGCTCTCAAAGCCTGTTGAAACATAAAGCATGCTCATTCCTGCCTTAACAGCTGCCACAGCCGCCTCATCCTGTGTACATACCTTATTAAGAGATGCGTCTGATAAATCATCTGTAATCAAAAGGCCATTAAAACCCATGGTAGTTCTCATATAGTTTACGGCACCTGCTGATGTAGAGCATGGCGTGGTTTCCTCTCCTGTCACACTCTGGCAAATCACATTTCCCATCATGACTGCCGGAACACCTGCTTCAATTGCCTTCTGATATGGCACAAAATCAGATGCCTCAAGATCCTCCAGCTTATCTGTCATCCAGAGCATTCCTGTCGCCGAATCTGTAGTAGCCTTTCCTTTTCCGGGAAAGCTCTTTGCTACAGAATTGATTCCTGCACCATTATAGCTGCTTACCTGTGCTGCAACACAGTCACCTACAGTCGCTGACTCGCTGCCAAATGCATATATATCGTTATCTGCATTATCACCATATGCTATATCTGCTGTCGGCCCAAAATTCATATTAAGGCCATTGGTAGCCATATATGAACCTATCTTTCCTGCACTGCTGCCCGCTGCGTCAGCATCTCCAAGCTGTGATGGTGCCTGCTGTGCCTCATATCCATTAGCTGAAGCAAGAGGAAGTCTTTCTCCACCTTCTTCATCAATTGCAAGAAACAGATTCACGCCCAGTCGCTCCTGCGAAAATGACTGCAGACTGCTCATCATCTTTGTAACTGCAGCCTCACCTGAGAAATTCTCCTGTCTGAAAACAAAACCACCAAGAGGATATGTACCAATAGCTGCCTTTGTCTTGTTACCGGCCTGAGTGAACTGTGATACACCTGTAATCTCCTCAGGTCTCGTAATGAATAGCTGGGCTACCTTTTCCTCCGTTGTCATAGAAGACAGCTTTGTCTTGACAGTATCTGACGGAGTAAATGCTGGTGCTGCCTGCTGTCCATCAGCTTGTACCTGCTGAGTTCCATCCGTCTCCTGAGTAGGATGCTGTGTCTCCTGCTGGCTTTCTGTTATTTTCTTATTCGCATTATTCCCCGGCATCACAAAATGCACTGCTCCAAATACCAGCACAACTATCAGTGCAATTACTTCTATTGTGATGAGGTACTTATCTCCATTTTGTCTGAAGTTCATATTTAATCCCCAAAATTTGTATTTGTTAAATCGTTATTAGGTCCGCTTACTTTTCCTGATAATGCACTGCTGTATTCGTTTACAGTTGCACTAGGAGTATAGCCTGTCTCACCTTCAAGGAACTGATGCACTCCTGTAGCCATGTCTGCAAGTGTAGTAGGCACCTCAACCCATGCGCCATCAACCTTTCCACCATAGAACACCTGTGGATATGCTGTTGAATCCTCTACTGTATAGTCTGCAAGATTTTTAAATACTGAAAGAATCTCATCAGTATTATAGTTAGTATTGACATGTCCAATCAGATCTGATACCATCTTAATCTTTGCCGCTGTATTCATCTGCTTAGCTGATTCAAAAACCTTGAACAGCACTGTTCTCTGTCTTTCAGCACGCTTATAGTCTCCTCCTGCTGTATAACGTATTCTGGAATACGCAACTGCCTGAGTTCCATCAAGTGTATATGTGCCGGCTGAATCAATATGGGATGAGCTTGTTCCACGAACCTTATTGACCTCATCAATATATCCGTTTATCCACTTTGCCTCAGATGCATCAATATCCTGTACAATGCCTCCTACCTCATCTATAATTTCACCATTATATACTATATGACCATAATTTATCGTATGACTTGATGCTTTTTCTAAATCTTTACCATCAAATAAAGGATTAATTATTTTTATAGCATCATCTCCTGATACTCTAATAATAGATATTGCACCTTCTCCAAGTGCTGTTGATATTGCAAAATTAAGATTATGGCTCTCCATAGTAATCGACGATGAGATTTCTGACAATGCAGGTAATGGTGAATTTGATGCCCATACAAAGCCTCGTCAGTTGCCTAACTTGGATTGCAATATTATTTGTGGAAATAGTTTAATGGATGAGTTTAAAGGTATAAAACTTATCACTAAAAGTAATATTTTAGGAAATGATAATGGAGTACAGCAAAGTATTTTTCAACCTGGTGTAGATAGTTTGATTTCTCACTTAATAGAATTACAAGATAAATTATTTTTTACAAAAGAACATTCAGATAAAGAGGAAATCAAGAAAGAAATACAGAAAATCTACAATGAAATAATTTTAGAGCAGATAAAAGGAAATAATGAATTAGAAAATTGTTATATAGAATCTTTAGATAAAAATTCTAAACCATTTATTTTATGGCAGTTATATTTCCCTAAGGTGTTTAAGGAAAATGGTGGATTTGATGCTGTGATTGGTAATCCACCCTATGGTTTATTAAATAAAAAACAAAATCAAAATGAAAGTATAAAAGCAAATGAATTTGAACTAAAGTGTTATAAGGAAAGTGATATATATAAACCAGCAAAAGGTGGAATGATAAATATATTTAGATTATTTATTGTAGTAGATAGATCTAAATTAAATCCATATATAAAGCAACTTAACAGTATCATAATAAATATTACAATATATTTGTTAAAATACATTCTTAGTACAATAACAAATAATCCAATAATAAATGAATTTAAAAAGAAATTTATAATTAATAAATAATTAAATGAAATGCTTTTTTCTTTTAGAATTATAATAAATATAAACATAAATAGTAGTGTAATAGTATTTATTAAAATAATTGAAATTATTAAAGTTTTAATTAAATAGTTAGTAAGTTCTTTTTTGTCTTTAAATCGTTCCATTAATATTAAATTATTAAATATAGTATCTAGTATGTTAATAGATAATAAAAGTGTACTAGGAATTAATATAAATGAGATAAAGGCATTTCTTTCTATTGTTGTTTTAATAATATCTATAGAATTATTAGAAAATACTAAGGAAAATGTAAATATTAATAAATATATTATTAAATATGAAATATTTTTTGATAGTATAATGTTATTAAAAATTAACTTATTCATACTCTATGAGAACCTTGTCTTTATTTTTATATAGTTTAAATACAATATATGTACTCAATGTTAGTAAAATAATTGAGTATATTATAATTCCATATATATTTCCGTCTAATATAACCATATTAAATATACTAAATGAATTATAAATACCATCTATATTTATTATATTATTTACTATGCTACCTATCATTATTTCTGAAATAATTGCAAAAGAAATAAATAGTAAATATGAAACAATCATTGCAATTGAAAACTTTTTACAATATCTTGTTGCAATTAGACCTATATTTAATATAAATATACTAAATGCGATTGATAATATTATTGAAATAAGAACGAATACTAAGTAATGAATGTTTCCTATTCCAACTAAAAATAATTTGCTTTCGTTAAATTTAAATAAAATAGCACATAATATTAACATAAGCAATATAAAAGTAGAATATACCCAACTATTATTTGCATATATTTTTATAAAAGTGTTTTTTATGTACGAATTATAATCTGTTCTTTCGCTAATTGAATATAACATTCCAGAATGATATATCTTAAAAAAATCTTTTATACCAAAATATGTAATTATAATTGGATATAATAGTATAAATACTTTGCTATTTGCATAAGTTAAGTAATGCCATTGTTGTACAAAATCAGCATTGTTTATTACATTTTTAAATGTTTCAAATGTCATATTAAATTCGGTTTTCCATTCAATGAATGGTAAAATCATAAACAATATAATTATAATTAAATAAGAAAATATTTTTTTACTACTTTTCATAAACTAACTCCTTTTTTAAATGAGGGCATTTTAATTACCTATTGACTATTCGTCGTAGGTCCAAAAACCGGTTATACCGGTACCTCCTATGTATACACCAGTTGTTTTAAATTGCAAATAATAACTACCTGGAATCATTTGAGATTGTGTACCAAAATTTTCAATTTCCCAACTACCATTTTTTTTATTTAAACCATGCCATAGTCCATCAGTAGTAGTACCATCTGATGCGAAAAGTGCAACGTAACTTTGTCTATCTTTATATATTTCAAACGGTTCGAATGTTTGCCTTGTATATGTTTGTTTAGTAATGTTTGATGTTTTTGGTTTATCAAACATGTTATCTAAAAATACAGATACTCCTATCATATTTGTGGCAAGAGTAGCTGTAGATAAGCAAAATAATGCCATCAATAATGTTCCTAAAAAAATTGATTTAAATGTTTTCATAAATACCTCCTATTATTTTGGTGTAATGCCCTCCTTATTATTTAATAATAATTTTGGAGGATTTTGTCGTTTCTTGTATGAAATGCATTTTTTAATACATGAAATGCATTTTTATTTTTTATATAGGTATTATGTTAACTTTTTGTTTATTATATATCATTATTAAATATATTTGTCAATGAATTTATATTTAATATTTTCTTTTAATTAGAAAAAATAGCTATATTACTATAGCTATCATATTATTAGATCCCTTAGTAAGAGTTGTTTGAAGTTTGTATCTGATATTTTCTGGCATCATAGCAAGTTTTGCTTGTATACCTTCTTGTACAATATTATCTAAACTACGACCAAATATTTCTGATTTCCATACTGCTTGTGGATTAGTATCATTTTCTTTCATTAAGTGATTTATTAGTTCTTTACTCTGTAGTTCTGAACCAATAATTGGTTCGAATGTGGATTCTACATCTACTCTTATCATATGTATGGAAGGCGCTATTGCTTTTAGTTTTATACCATATCTATTTCCATGTTTTAATATTTCTGGTGTTTCTAGTTTTAAATCATCTATTATAGGTACTGCTACTCCATAACCAGTCTGTTTAACCATTTTAAGTGCACTTTTGATGTGTTCATATTCTGTTTTAGCTTCACTTAATTCTTGGAATAAATTAAGCATATCTGCTCTACTAGTTATTTCTACTCCTATAATTTCATTTAAAACGTCATTATATAAATAATCTGGAGATGTTAAGTTTATGGTAACTGTACCAGTTTGTGCATTTACATCTTTTAAATAGGCCTTTTCTATATATTCATTAGATACAAAATGTTTGTTAATAGTTTCAACATCTCTTAATTTATCTACTTCAGTTACACATTCTCTTATTTCCTCTATGTATACTTTCTTTAACCAATGATTATGGTTTAAACATGCTATCCATTCTGGAATGTTAACATTTATGTTTTCAACAGGAAATTCATATAATGCTTCTTTTAGTATATTATAAGAATCTTTTTCTGTCATAGTTTCTATACTTATTGGTATTGTTGGTACATTATATTTATTTTTAATACTATCTGCTAATCTTTCTGTTTCTGGTAACATAGGATGTGTACTGTTTAGAAGAACTATAAATGGTTTTCCTATTTCTTTTAATTCGTTTATTACTTGTTCTTCTTTTTCTTCATAGCATTTTCTTTCTAATTCACCAATAGAACCATCTGTAGTTACTACTATACCTATTGTAGAATGATCTCTAATTACCTTTTCTGTTCCTATCTCTGCTGCTTCTATGAAAGGTATTTGTTCATCATACCAGTATGAACTGTTTTTGTGATACCCTCTTGTATTTTTAAAAATTGCAATTAAGCAATGTATCATTTTTTATACTAATACTTCACTTTTTTTAATTCTATAATGAATTTCTAGTTTTTTGTCTTTTGTTACGTATATCTTATCAATTAATTTATTCATAATTTCTTTTGTTGGATTTTCCATATTTAAAAACTTATTAATAATTTCTAAATATTCTACATAACAATTTGAATCTTCTTCTATACTTGAAATTTCATTTTTTAATATTTCTAATTTTTCATTTGCAGTCTTAATTTCATCTTCAGTAATATTAAATAGTCTAGTGTATGTTTCTACACTTATTATATTGTTAAACTTATCATCATATAAAGAATCTTGTTTTCTTTTTAAATCTTCTATTTTGTAATTTAGTTCTTCTATCTTGTCTTGGGTCAATATACTCACTTTTAATAATGCTTTCAAATTCTTCTTTATCCTCAATATACTTATTTGCCATATTACTTAATTTATCATAGACAGTTTTTTCTAGTTTTGTATAATTAATATAGTGGGAAAAACATATATCATACTTACTAAACTTACGATAGTTATTACAATTCATTGTTATTCTATCTCTTTTTTTATCATAACTAATACTCATTCTAGCACCACAGTCTTTACAATAAACTAGGTCAGATAATACATATTCTACATTTCTACGTTCTGGATTATAAGTATTAGAAGAATCTTTAATGGATTGTGCTATTTCAAAAGTTTTTTTATCAATAATTGCTTCGTGAGCATTTTCTTTTATGCACCATTCATTTTCTGGAACACTTTTTCTTTTCTTGATTTTATAATTAACTTTTTGAAATTTGTGCTGTATTAAATCTCCAATATAAACTCTATTTTTAATAATATTACTTATAGATGTGTGTTTCCATATTTCAGGATGGTCAAATTTATTTAATTTTGAACCAGAATATTTAAACATAATAGGTGTAGGTAATTCTTCTCTTGTTAGTATTTCAGCAATCCCAGAACTACCATAACCTGCTACATATAAATCAAATATTCTTTTTACAACAGGAGCAGAATTTGGATCGGGTATTAACTGATGTTTATTGTTTGGGTCTCTCATATATCCATAAGGAGCAGAACTACCACAAAATTTACCATCTTTTTTCATTTGAAGTAAATTAGAACGAACTTTTTTTGAAATATCTTTTGCATACATATCATTCATACTTAATTTAAATGGCATCATATCAGAACCACTTGTTTCATAAAAAGTATCTATATCATCATTTACGGCAATATATCTAACATCATTTTCTGGAAAGTATGTTTCAACATAATATCCCGTCATAATATGATCACGACCTAATCTTGATAAGTCTTTTGTTATAACCATATTAATTTTTCCTTTTTCAATGTCATTTAACATTCTTTTAAAATCTGGCCGTTCAAAATTAGTACCCGTATAACCATCATCTATATAAATATCAACTGCAACTAAATTTTGTGCTTTTAAATAGCCAATTAATAGACTTCTTTGATTAGTAACGCTTTCTGATTCCATGTCGTCACCATCTTCTCTTGATAATCTTATATAAATAGCTATTTTAAATATTCTATTGTCTATTGTATATCTATTATACATTTTAAATCCTTTTGCTAGACAACACTTTCACTTCATTAGTTAAGTTAATTATAGTATTTTTTTTGTCAGATTTAAATGTTTTTTCAGAATTAATCTTTAAATTCTTATTAATAATATAATACTTATATATACAACTTTTTAAAACTTCTTTTAAATCATAGCCATTACTGTCATAAAATTCTAAAGTTTCATACATAAATATTCCTCCACTCATCAAATCTTATGCGTAATGTTTTATAAAAATTACTTTTGTTCAATATCAATCACGCGCCTTTCTATCTCTTTATTATTAACGCCTTCATTTCTATATTCTTTTAATAATTCTTCCATTTCTCTTTTTTCTTCTTCAGTTGGAGGTATTGATTCACATCTTTTACCATTCCAAACCATAACACCATCAGGATCATATCTAATATGTGGTGCTTTTCTACCATTTGTTATATCATCATAATTATCTGTAATATCGATAACTGTTATAAAACTTTGTATTTTATTATTATATGAAAATGAAGGTGAGAAAAGTAATTTTATAATCAATACTTTTCTGTAAACAAAAGAAAAAATAACCTAATGACTTTTCTGCAAGATTAGTCATTGGGTTATTTTCATAAGTAAAAGCGACGCACGTTTTGTTAGCAATGCTAATGAAAGTGAGGATAGCTTTTACTCTTTTTTGTAGAACAAAAAAAGCGACAATATTACTTACGAAGTTTGTAAGTTTGTCGCTTAATCGGGTTTCAAAAGGTTTGTCCCTTCGCACACTATTCCTAGTTGACTCTGCCAACTTGGTAGTGTGTTATTAACTCGTCAAAAGAGTTAATCAAAACAACCGAGCCATTAGTTATGAGATTTCTTTTGGCTCGGTTTCGTTAGGTGTACTAATATTATTATTTATCAACAATAATTGTGGATAAATACTTATTTATACTATCCTAAAATTTTCTTCCGCTTCCTTAATTTGTTTATTAATAATTTCAATTACTTCTTTATGTTTATTTTCTTCATATAAAAATATATTTCTTTT
>OGLM01004498.1_pt1 | contig 10214 bp, 9 predicted proteins | sample 1572531 | NCBI WGS metagenome assembly OGLM01 (sample SAMEA2581909, study PRJEB24529) | metagenome | biome: Human gut stool | place: China | collected 2011 | reverse complement strand
GAGCACGACATCGGGCTTGATGCGCCCGCCGCAGGAGCACGTCGGCACGCCGGTGGAGCGCGTGATCGCCTCCACGCCGTAGAATTTGCCGCACCTCTCGCAGTAATTGCGCAGGGTGCTGCCGTGGAGCTCAAGGACCTCCTTGCTGCCGGCGGCCTGATGGAGTCCGTCGATGTTCTGCGTGATGACGGCCTTCAGCTTGCCCGCGCGCTCCCACTCGGCGAGCTTACGATGCGCGGCGTTGGGCTTCGCGTCGGGGCAGAGGAGCTTCGCGCGGTAGAAGGCGAAGAATTTCTCGGGATAGCGCTCGTAGTAGGTGTGGCTCAGGATCGTTTCGGGCGGGTCGCTCCACTGCTGGTGGTAGAGTCCGTCCACGCTGCGGAAGTCGGGGATGCCGCTCTCGGTCGAGACGCCTGCTCCGCCGAAGAAGACGATGTTGTCGCTGCCGTCGATGATCTCCTTGAGCTTTCGGATCTCCTCTGTCATAGCGTCTGCTCCTTTACTTGGTGTAGTCTCTGTCGATCTGCACGACGGCAAAATAGCTGCTGTCGAGCCGCTTCACGGCGGCCTGGATCTCCTGCTCGACCTCATGGTCGCTCAGGCGAAATTTGAACGGCACCACCGCGTCGAAAATGACGTTGGTGTGCGTGGGGCCGGTGACCATGCGGAAATCGTGGATGGTGATGTGCTCGTCGATGCCGCGCACGAGCTGCGCTACGCGCTCGCGCGTTTCGGCGGTGAGCTTATCGTCGGTCACGATGGGGTCCATGTGGATGGTGGCGGCGCAGCCGAGCTCGCGGCGGAGCCGCTGCTCAATGTTGTCGATCTCGTCGTGCAGCGCCATGATGTCGCCGTGCGCGGGGACCTCGGCGTGGAGCGAGATCATCACGCGGCCGGGGCCGTAGTCGTGCACGATGAGGTCGTGGATGCCCTGCACGACGGGAGAGGAGAGAACGATCTCCTCGATCCTTTGGACAAATTCCGGCGCGGGCGGCTGACCGAGCAGGGGAGAGATGGTGTCCCGCGCGGCCTGAATGCCCGCCCAGAGCACGAGCGCCGCGACGACGATACCGCACCAGCCGTCGATCTGAAGCGAGGTGAAGTGCCCGATGAGCGTCGCGGCGAGGACGGCGGCGGTCGCCGCGCAGTCGGAGAGACTGTCCATCGCGGTCGCCTCCATCGCGGCGGAGCCGATCTTCTTGCCGACCGCGCGGTTATAGAGGTACATGTAGAGCTTGACGAGGATGGAGGCGAGCAGGATGCCGCCGGTGAGGAGCGTGAACTCCACCGCCTCGGGGTGCAGGATCTTCTCCACCGCGCTCTTGGCAAGCTCGATGCCCATGAGGAGAATGACCATGGAGACGATCAGACCCGAGATGTACTCCAGCCGCCCGTGACCGAAGGGATGCTCGGGGTCGGGCTTCTGTCCCGCGAGCTTGAAGCCGAGCAGCGTCACAATGCTCGCCCCTGCGTCGGACAGGTTGTTGAACGCATCCGCTGTGATGGCGACAGAGCCCGCCAGCGTGCCGGCGAGCAGCTTGAGCGCGAAGAGCAGCACATTGAAGCCGATGCCCACGATGCCGCAGAGCATCCCGTAGGCCTGCCGCACGGCAGGCGAGGTGACGTCCTCGCGGTTTTTGATGAATTTTTTGGCCAACAGAGAGATCATACCGGTGTCTCGCTTCCTTTGGATTTCGCGGGGAAGAAAAAGCGCTTGGTGAAGAGGTAGCAGAGCGGAATGAGATAGAGCAGGCAGGCGTAGGGCAGGGCCTCGACGCCGACGCCGAGCATACTCAGCGGCACGGCGCAGGCGATGCACCACGGGATAAGACCCGCGATGGTGACGCCGGAGTTGGCGATGTCCATCGCCAGCTCCTCGTGCTCCGCGCCGTCCTTGGCGTAGACCGCGCCGATGAGCTGATGCTCCATCATCACGACGATGGTCTGGTTGCACAGCACCATCGCGGCGAGGAGGCTCAGCAGGATCATCGTCGGGAAGCGCCCGATGCGCTCGGCGGACCGCTCCAGAACGCTCTGCGCCTGCGTGAGCGCGCCCGTGCCCTCTAAAATGCCGGTGTAGAGCGCGGCGAGCGGGATCATCAGAAACGGCGTGAGCATACTCACCAGCCCGCCGCCGGAGACGACGGAGGCCAGCAGCCCCTCGGTCGGGTGATAGCCGACGACCATGATCCGGAGCGCATCAGCCACGCTGCCGCCCTGCACCGTGACGGTGATGACGAAGGCCGCGGCGGCGGAGATCGCCATGGCGCGGCGGATGGGCACGCGGAGGAGCGGCAGGATGAGCATGATGAGCGCGGGCACGAGCGCCCACGGGGAGATGACAAAGCTCTCGGCGAGGGCGTCCAGCATGGTCTCATCGACCGTGACGATGGGGTTGCGGAAGGAGAGCACGGTGTAGGCGATCAGGCAGAGCGCATAGGGCAGCGCGGCGGTCTGGAACATCCGCCTGACGTTGCCGTAGAGGTCGGTCTCCGTCAGCGCGGCGACGAGGCTCGCACAGGACGAGGTCGGCGCGCCGCGGTCGCCGAAGTAGATGCCGGAGAGGATGACGCCGGCGGTGACGGCCTCACTCACGCCGCCGGAGCGCGCGAGCGCCATGAGCACTACGCCCGCCGTGCTCGCCACACCGAATGACGTGCCGAGCGCGTAGCTGAGCAGCACCGTCAGCAGGAAGGCGACGAGGATAAAGAGCGAGGGCGTGATGACGCGGATGCCGTGGTAGATGAAAAAGGCGATGGTGCCGCACGAGCGCCAGAGCCCCGTGAGCAGACCGATGAAAAACAGGATGCGCAGCACGATCATGCTCTTGGGCATCTTGCTCCACGCCATTTTGACAAGCGCCTTTGCGCCGTAGCCGCGCCTGAGGCCGAGGGCGAAGAACAGCACGAGCGCGAACAGCAGCGCCCACGCGAGGGAGAAGTCCTTGACGAGGCAAAAGAGCATCGCCGCGAGAAAGAGCGCAAAGCAGACGACGATATCCATGCTCCCTTACCCCTTCTTCCCGGGAATTTGCAGCGTCATGCGGCAGCACAGGCGGTCAAGGTCCTCGTCCGTCGCCGCGCCGATGCGCAGCTTCGCGCCGCAGTCCTCGCAGATGAGGTCGACGGCGGCGGGACGCACCTGCATACGGTAGCGCTCGCTGCCGCAGGCGCAGGTGATGCCGCGCGGGCGCGCGGCGATCTCCTTCAATTCGCTCAGCACCTCGTACATGATGACCGTGTCGGTGAAGGCCTCGGGCGCGTCGCCCTGCGCGGACTGCTTTTCCGCCGTGATCTGCAGCTGTGCGAGCGCACGCTCGACGGCGTACTCCTCCCCAATGAAGCAGCAAAGCTCGGAGGTCTCGGGGCAGGCAAGGCCGATGCCCTCGCCGTCGAGCAGCCGGTCCGCGCCGCACTCCGCCAGATGCTCGCCGCCGCACACGCCGCAGGGCACGCTGATGCGGAATTTTTCGCCGTCGAAGTCGATCTGCAGCTCGCTCTTGCCGCATTCGCACTGCACGATCGCGCCCGAGGCGGCAAGGGCGAAGCGGGAGCGCTGCTGCATAACGGGCTTTCTGCACCTCGGGCACAGGTAGCCGATGGTGCGCATTTTTTCTTTCATATTGTATCCTCCCGGAAGAAGTTCATATTTGTCTCTATTATACATCGGCACAGGGAAAAAGCCAATCCTTTTTCTTTGCGCGGGGTACAGGACGGAACAGTGTCTTAAATGCTTTTGCGCACTACCGCAACATCGTGATAGTGCATAAACATAAAAGGGGAACTCCGCGGGCGCTTCGGTCAGTACGCCAAAGATTTCCGAACGGGCAAAAATAGGGCTTGCATTTACAAAATGCTGTGCTATCATAGCATCACACTAAATCGAAACGCGGAGGAATCCAAACCATGAAAAAGCTCATCTCTCTTGCGCTCGCCCTCGTGCTGAGCCTGTCCCTCATCGCCTGCGGCGCCAAGCAGGACGATACCCCCCAGACCGGCGCCGACACGCCGGACACCACCCAGACCGCCGAAAAGCAGAAACTCATCGTCGGCTTCGACGCCGAGTTCCCGCCGTTCGGCTTCATCGCCGCTGACGGCACGTACGACGGCTTTGACCTCGCGATGGCGAAGGAGCTGTGCGCGCGCCTCGGCTGGGAGTACGAGGCCGTGGCCATCGACTGGAACAGCAAGGACGCCGAGCTTTCGAGCGGCACGATCAACTGCATCTGGAACGGCTTTACCTACACCGGCCGCGAAAATGACTACACGTTCTCCGACCCCTATGTGGATAACTCCATCGTGATGGTCGTGAAGGCCGACAGCGGCATCACCTCGCTCGCGGACCTCGCCGGTAAGAGCGTGATGGCGCAGGCCGCGTCCTCCGCGGTCGACGCGATCAACGAAAACGAGGACTTCAAGGCGTCGCTCAAGGAGGTCGTGGAGCTGGGCGACTACAACATGGGCTTTATGGACCTCGCCCAGGGCACGGTGGACGCCGTGGCCGCTGACCTCGGCGTTGCGCAGTATCAGATCGCGAACAACGACGGCGACTATGTCATCCTCGACGAGCCCCTCTCCACCGAGCAGTACGCCATCGGCTTCCTCAAGGGCAACACCGAGCTGCGCGACGCGGTGAACGCCGAGCTTCTCAAGATGGCCGAGGACGGCACCATGCTGGAGATCGCGCAGAAGTACGTCGATCAGGGTCTCGTGCTCGACAGCCTGTGCCTTATCAACAAGTAAAAACGTTTACCTCGGGCGACTGTAAAAACCAATTATAACTCATAGGCGCCCATCCTCTTCTCAGGGAGGGAGCGGGGGCGAAAGCCCCCGCTTTTTCCCGCTTATGACCGAATAAGGGAGAATCATTCCATGACTGTATCCACGATGCTTTCGCTATTATCCGAGGGCTTTGTCACATCGCTTTTGATCTTCGTGCTGACGCTGCTATTCTCGATGCCGCTGGGCCTTGCGGTGATGTTTGGCCGCCGCAGCAGATTGACGCCGCTGCGCGGCTTCATCAAGGCGTATATCTCCATCATGCGCGGAACGCCGCTGATGCTGCAGCTGATGGTCGTCTTCTACGGGCCGAAGCTCCTGCTTGGCGTCACGGTGCCGGGCAACTGGCGCTTCACGGCGGTCATCGTCGCGTTCGTCATCAACTATGCGGCGTATTTTGCCGAGATCTACCGCGGCGGCATCGAGTCCATCCCGCGCGGGCAGTATGAGGCCGCGCAGGTGCTGGGCTACACCAAGGCACAGACATTTTTCAAGATCATCCTGCCGCAGATGGTCAAGCGCGTCATCCCTGCGGTGACGAACGAGGTCATCACGCTCGTCAAGGACACGTCGCTCGCGTCCGTCATCGGCACGGTGGAGATGTTCACGCGCGCCAAGCAGATCGTTGCCTCGCCGAATACGCCGGGCATGCTGGCGCTGGTGGCGGCGGGTGTCTTCTACTATGTCTTCAACTATGTGGTCGCCTTCGCCATGGAAAAATGGGAGCAGGCGCTGCGCTATTACCGCTAAAGGGAGGGGAGAGCAATGGCAGTTTTTGAAATGCGGAACGCCAGAAAGGCGTTCGGCTTGCTCGAAGTCTTAAAGGGCGTGTCGCTCAAGGTGGAAAAGGGCGAGGTCGTGTCGATCATCGGTCCCTCGGGCGGCGGCAAGTCGACGATGCTGCGCTGCGCGACGCTGCTTGAAACGATGGATTCCGGCACGCTCGCGTATGGCGAAAACGTCGCCGCGCGCGAGGAAAACGGCAAAAGCGTCTACGCCGGAAAAGCCGCGCTCGCGCAGGTGCGGCGGCAGTTCGGGCTGGTGTTCCAGCAGTTTGACCTCTTCCCGCACTACACAGTGCTGAAAAACGTCTGCGACGCGCCGATCTCGGTGCAAAAGCGCGATAGAGCCGAGGTCGAGGCCGAGGCCATGGCGCTGCTCGACAAAATGGGACTAAAAGGCAAGGAAAACGCCTACCCCTATCAGCTCTCGGGCGGGCAGCAGCAGCGCGTGGCCATCGCCCGCGCGCTCGCGATGAAGCCGGAAATCCTCTTTTTCGACGAGCCGACCTCCGCGCTCGATCCGCTGCTCACGGGCGAGGTGCTGCGCGTCATCCGCTCTCTTGCCGACGAGCACATGACGATGGTCATCGTGACGCACGAGATGCCCTTTGCCCGCGCCGTGAGCGACCGCGTCGTGTTTTTAGACGGCGGCGTCATCGTGGAGCAGGGCAGCCCCGAGCAGGTCTTCGAAAACCCGCAGCAGGAGCGAACCAAGGAATTCTTGCAGTCTTACCGCGAGACGAGCAGCGCTCAGGCGTAGTAATTCACGAGCAGGTCGACGACCGCACCGTAGCTCTGCGTGCCGAGTTCATCGCCGTAGGATTTGATCATCTTATCATTGAGCGACTGGGTGACGGTGGCCGTGAGGCCCTTGTACTGCGCCCAGTAGGCGCTGTTGTAGCGCAGATCGAGCACGATCTCGTCGGGTAAGCTGTCGCGAATCTGCTGCCATGCGTCGGGGTCGACGCGGTACAGCGCGTTGCCGAGGTGAATGTAGCCGAGCATCCAGCCCGCATAGTTGTAGTTTGCGTCGTCGCAGCGCGTGCAGGCGAGGACCGCAAGGAAGTTGCTCTGCTGCTCGGACGTGATGCCGCGCTGATGCGAGAGCTCGTGCGCGCAGGTCGAGGCCAGCAGCATCGCGGGCGAGTCCATGTTCACGTTTGACTCGCCCGTGAACGGAAAGTAGAAGCCCGTGAAGTTCATCGCGCTCATGATCTTCGAAAAGAAAATGCCCTTGGGCTTCTGGTCCGGCATGTCGAGGAACGGAAATTCGTCGTACAGGCAGTCGTACACCGTGTCGGCGTAGTTAAGGATCTCCTGCCGGTCGGCGGTGAAGAGGCCGTTTTCGTCGCGCGCGATGTGCGTCGACGCCTCGGCGAGATGGTCCGCGAAATACTGCGTGACGCGGACCAGATCATCATACGCGACGGGCTCGGGCGAAAGGCCGCTTCTGTCGCAGAAGTCGTCCGCGTAATAGTTCGCGCCCCAGAGAAGCGAGAACGCGGCGTAGACCGTGAGAAACAAGTCGAGCACGAAGAGCGCGCAGCGGTACGCGGCGCGCCCTTTTTGGCGCGACTTTATAAGATAGTGCACCATCAGCACGAGCAGCACGACCGCCGTGACCGCCGTGACCGCCGCGAGTACGTACAGAAGCTCTGCGACCGAAAACGGCAGCGCCGCGCACGCGCGGCCTAAGAATTGCTCGAAGGGCAGCGTGACCGAATAGACCCAGAAATTGACGGCCGCGCGGTTTCCGCGGAAAAGATAGAAAAGCACAAGGACTGCGCCGCAGGCGAAAAGCCAGCGGTGCAGTCCTTTGTTGTCACGGTACAGGGTTTTCATGGGGAGATCAGTCCTTTTTTTCATCCGGAGAGGCGAGCGGCGCGGGGGCGAACATCGCGTCGTCCGTCACGCCCTTTTTCGTGAGGCTGCGGTTCGTGAACCAGTTCACAAGCGAGCTGATGCACGCGAAGATCGGAACGCCGAGGAACATGCCGAGCACGCCGCCGAAGCCGCCGCCGACCACGATGGCCACGATGACCCAGAAGCTCGAAATGCCGGTGGATTTGCCGAGGATCTTCGGCCCCAGAATATTGCCGTCAAACTGCTGCAATGCGATGATGAAGAGAATGAAATAAAGGCACTGCTTGGGGCTGACGAGCAGGATGAGGAATGCGCTCGGAATGGCGCCGAGGAACGGGCCGAAGATCGGAATGATGTTCGTCACGCCCACGAACACCGAAATAATTGGCGTATACGGGAACTTGAAGATCGAGCAGCAGATGAAGCAGAGGATGCCGATGATGAGCGAGTCGAGCAGCTTTCCGCGCACGAAGCCGCTGAAGATACGGTCAGCCTCGGCCACGGCGCGCAGCGTGCGGCGGTACGGCGTTTCGGGCAGAATGGCGTAGAGGATCTTCTTCGACTGCTTGGCAAAGCTCTCCTTGCGCGCGAGCAGATAGACCGAGATCATCATGCCGATGAGAAGGTTCTTGAGGAAGATGACGACGCTCCAGATGCCGCCGGTCACGGCAACGATCGCGACCTGCGCCTGCGGGATGACCGTGTCGGTGACCCACTTGACGAGCTTATCGTAGTAGCCGTTGAGTGCGGAGAGCAGCTGGTCGGAGTAGATGTCGTCGGAGAAGATCGTCTGATTCTCCACAAGGCTGTTGACCCAGTTGTAGACGGTTTTATAATAGCTTTCAAAGTTGTCGGCCAGTGTCTTCGTGCTGTCGACCAGCTCGGGGATGAGGATGCTGAACATCAGGTAGATGAGGGCGATGACGCAGATCCACGTGACGAGGATGCTCAGCCCCCGGACGAGCGAGGACTTGACCTTCGGCAGCCCCTTTTGGATATACCGGTCGAAAAAGTCGACGATGGGGGCGAGAAGGTACGCGAACACAAGGCCGTAGATGACCGGCGAGAGCACGCTCATCAGCTTGTCGAAAAAGTCCAGCAGCACGCGGGACTGGAAAAACGTGTCGTAAAACATCAGCACCGCGCAGGCCGAGACGATCAGCGTTACGCCGAGGTGAAGATAGGTTTTGTTCTGCTTCATGGGCTCCCCCTTTTTTTGGGCAAAAGGCGTTAAATGACTGCTAAAAAGATACCAAAAACAGCTTACTATTTTTTGCCGGGAATTGCAACCGCTCATTTCGTGTGTTATGATAATCTTTACTCTCTGTTAATGAAGATGAACAGAACTTGACTTTTTTGGCAGAGGGTGATTTTGACCGACAGGGCGCAGGGTGCTTTGCCGGTCTGATGCTGTGAAGAGCAAACGAGGAGGAACCCATGGACGACAAAAAGCTGCTCTTTATCGTCAATCCCCGCGCGGGAAAGACCAAATCCCTCGCACCGCTGTTTGACGCCGCCGCGATCTATTCCGAGGTGGGCTATCTCGTCTCCGTGCGCAAGACCACGCACCGCGGAGAAGCGACGGAGCTCGCCGAATCGCTCGGGCCGGAATTCGACGTCGTCGTCTGCCACGGCGGCGACGGCACGCTCAACGAAACGGTGAACGGTGTGATGCGCATTCCGCGAGAATACCGCCCGCTCGTGAGCTATCTGCCCGGCGGCAGCACGAACGACTTTGCCGCGAGCCTGAATATCTCGTCGAATCCCGCCGAGGCGGCGGCCTCCGCCATGCGCATGAAGCCGAGATCTCTCGATGTGGGCAAATTCGGCGAGCGGAACTTCGTCTATGTCGCGTCGTTCGGCGCGTTCACAAAAACGACCTACACCGTCCAGCAGGATATCAAGAATATGTTCGGGCACTTTGCCTACTTACTCGAGGGCGTCAAGAATCTCGACACGCTCTGCCCGTACCGCATGAAGATCACGGCGGACGGCGAGGTCTTCGATGGGGAATACCTCTTCGGTGCGATCAGTAATTCGACGTCGATCGCGGGGCTGATGAAGCTCTCGCCCGACGAGGTGTCGTTCGACGACGGCAAGTTCGAGCTGCTGCTCGTGCCCGTGCCGAGAACGCCCGCTGCGATGCAGGCGCTCATTTTAGCGCTCATCAACAAGGACTACTACGACTCCGAGGGGCTCATCTTCCGCCATGTCAGGCACGTCACGGCGGAGACCGCCGAGGACATTCCCTGGACGCTCGACGGCGAGTACGACCCCGGCGCGCCGGTCGTGGAGATCGGGATCGAAGATAATGGGGTCACGATGCTATTATGACTTCAAAAAAGAGAGGCTGGCCTATGGGCCAGCCTCTCATAAGGGCAACATTTAAAAGAATCGTTTAGAGCAAGGCAAAAGCACAAGCGGCGCACCAGATTTGGTGCGCCGCTTGTGCTTTTATTTAGGAGCAGCAACCGATATGTGTATTTCTGAAATTTTGCCCAATATCAGTGCTCATACCGGGTCCAGTCGGGGTTTTTGTTCATGCCGGTCCAGGTCTCATAGTTTCCGGCCTTGTACTGGAACGCGTGGGAGTTGGTGGCCTCCTGGACCGCCAGGTAGAACCAGTCGCCGGGGTTGCAGTCCGGCCAGGTGTTCATGCCTGCTGGCAGATCGCTGTTCTCCTCGGGGATGCGGTTCAGCACCCGGTTGATCATGGTCATAGCCTGGGCACGGGTGATGTAGGCATCCGGGCGGAAGGTGCCGTCCTCGAAGCCCTTGATCCAGCCCAACC
>OGLM01004497.1_pt1 | contig 10217 bp, 8 predicted proteins | sample 1572531 | NCBI WGS metagenome assembly OGLM01 (sample SAMEA2581909, study PRJEB24529) | metagenome | biome: Human gut stool | place: China | collected 2011 | reverse complement strand
AATTGCAGGGTACGGGGAATTGGCGTGGCAGTCATGGTGAGCGTATCGACGTTGGCCTTCAGCTGTCGCAGTTTTTCTTTGACGGATACGCCGAATTTCTGCTCCTCGTCAATAATCAGCAGGCCGAGATCTTTGAATGTGACATCTTTTCCGACGATTCGATGGGTGCCGATGATAATGTTGATATTTCCTTCTTTCAAGTCTTTCAAAGTTTCCCTTATCTCTTTCGCCGTACGTGCCCGGCTGATATATTCGATTCGGCAGGGAAAATCTTTCAACCGTTCAGAGAATGTCTGATAATGCTGGAATGCTAACACCGTAGTCGGGACCAGTACGGCAACTTGCTTGTTGTCCGAAACGGCTTTGAAAGCGGCACGAATGGCTACCTCCGTTTTCCCGAAGCCTACATCTCCGCAAATCAGTCGGTCCATCGGACGGTCGTTCTCCATATCGGCTTTGACATCGACTGTTGCTTTCATCTGGTCAGGGGTATCTTCGTAGATAAAGCTGGCTTCCAGTTCGTGCTGCATGAAACTGTCTGGACTGTAAGCGAAACCTTTTTCCTGTTTTCGTTTGGAGTAGAGGAGAATCAAATCGCGGGCGATATCTTTTACTTTTGACTTGGTGCGTTCTTTCATCTTCTCCCAGGCTCCTGTTCCGAGTTTACTCAGCTTGGGCGGTTCCCCACTGTCCTTGCCTTTATACTTGGATAGCTTATGGAGAGAGTGAATGCTGACGAATATAATGTCGTTGTTCTGATAAATCAGCCTGATGGCTTCCTGCATTTTTCCGTTTACTTCCGTACGGACTAGCCCGCCGAATTGTCCGATACCATGATCGATATGTACGATATAATCGCCGGTCGTGAATTGGTTCAACTCCTTCAACGACAGAGAGAGTTTTCCACTTCTTGCTTTATCGCTTTTCAAGTTGAATTTATGAAAGCGGTCGAACAACTGGTGATCCGTGAAAAGGCAGACACGCAAGGTCTCGTCGGCAAAACCTTCATGGATGGTCTTGTTGACGGAGGTAAAAGGTATGTCGTCTCCCCGATCCTCAAAAATGGCCCTGATACGGGTTGCTTGCTTTTCTACATCGCTCAGTATATATAATGTATAGCCGTCTTCTAAATATTTATGGAAAGACTCGCTTACCAAATCGAAATTTTTATGATAGATCGGTTGTGCTTCCATTGAGAAAGTCAGGGTGGCATCGGCTACTCCTGTAGGCCGCGTACCAAAATGGAGCCGGCAGAAACCAAGTGCCGCATGTAGAAAATCCTCTCCGGTAATTAATTTGGCCCGCAGTTGCTCGATGTTGGCAAACGATTCTTCGTCCCCGGTGATTGGTTCTTCATTCCAGATACTGCCGATACGTTCTTTTACCCATGCCATGTCTTTGCTAGCGAGCAGTGTCTCGGATGGCAATGAATCTAGTAAGGATGAGTTGGTCCGGTTTCCTTTTGTCATTTCGGGCACGATATAGATGCTGTCCAGTTTTTCTTTGGATAGCTGTGTTTCCACATCGAACGAACGGATCGTCTCTACTTCGTTTCCAAAGAAGTCGATACGATAGGGAAATTCATACGAGAACGAGAACACGTCTAAGATACTGCCACGCATCGCATACTGTCCCGGTTCATAAACGTAATCTACCTGTTCAAAACCGTATTCGTCCAGTACGTCGGAAACAAACATATTGTCCAACCTTTCGCTGACACTGATCTTCAGCGTGTTTTCTTTCAAGATCTCCCGTGAAATTACTTTCTCCGCCAATGCTTCCGGATAGGTGACAATGATGAAGGGAGCAGTCGGATCCTGCAGCGTGCTGAGAACTTCTGTCCGCAGGATTTCGTTGGCTGGATCCACATGTCCGTACTTGATAGCACGTCGGTAAGCGGAAGGAAAGAAATAGATTCCGTCACCTCCTGTGAGTTGCACCAGATCGTGATAAAAGTAGCCGGCATCCTCTAGGTCATTCAACACACACACATAACTTCCTCTTCTTTTTGAAAAAAGAGAAGCTATTATCATTGCGGCCCCTGAACCGTTCAGTCCTTTCAGAAATATATTGCGGGACGTTTTGTTTTTTAACAGGGTATTTAATGCCGCCACTTGCGGATGGGCGGCATATTGTTTTAGTAAATCTTGTACCTCCAACGGATGAATTGAAAATTGATAATTATATATGCGCAAAATTACGGAAAATGTTACAATAATCTTCCTAAAACCAATGAAAATATCTACCTTCGCGCTTGGGTTGTCAATTGAAATGAGCAGGATCTTCTCATTTTCAATTCTCAATTCTCATTTTTCAATTAAACAGTGGATTATGTCAGACAGTATTGTTAACTGAAGCATATTCTTTGTAATGCTAATCTCCCATAACTGATTATTAAAAAGGTTATTGTGGCTGTTTGAGATATAATGACTTAGGACTATTTGACCAGTTTTTACCTCCTTACATTGCTGGTTTAACATGGAAGTCTTGCCAGAATAAAAGGCTCCGTTTACAAATAGTTTACAGTGATGGCTTATTTCAAAGTTTGTGTCAGGGGGAAAAGAAAAGATAATACATATCCTATTTATATCAGGGTAACTCACCTTCGTCAAGTAGGATATATCAAGACAAATAAGGTATGCAAAGCTAAGTTTGTTCGGAATGGTGATATAACAGACCCTTATATCATTAAAGATGTGTATGTCCAAATAGAAACTTATTTGGATCGTTTGAATCGTGTCAATACGGAAGGATGGGGTTTGGAGAGGGTTATGAATTTTCTTAAGAATGACCGGGACTCTATTTCGTTTTCTGACTTTGGCCGAGAGTTTATCTTGAAAATGGAGAATGAAGGCCGGGGAAGAAGTGCGAAAAACTATCTGTTAGCTCTTAAGAGCATGGAGAGTTACTTTGGTAACCCAAATATATCTTTTTCCGATATAACGTCCTTTTTTCTGAAGGATTGGATTTCTTCTATGAAAAACAGCAGGCAGAAAAAGAATGCCTATCCGAATTGCGTGAAAACCATGTTTAGGGCCGGATGCGATAAATATAATGACTACGATACCGGTGAGATGCGCATCAGGCATGATCCGTTTCGTGTGGTAAAGATACCTCCTAAGAATATTGCAGACAAGAAGGCGCTGCCGGTAGATGTTCTCAGGCGTTTTTTTGATGTTGATATTACCTCTTTGAAACCAAGTAAGCGAGGTATGCCACCAAGAGCATATATCGCCAAAGATGTATCATTGTTGGTGTTTTGCCTGGTTGGAATAAATACGGTGGATCTTTACAATTTGGGCAAAGGTTGTTATAAGGATGGAAAACTCTGCTATAATAGAATGAAGACAAAGGGGCGGAGAGCTGATGAGGCCTATATTGAGATAGAGGTTCCGGATTTAGTAAAACCTTTGTTTCTTAAATATCAAGGAAGAGGGGACTGGCTGTTTAATTTCAATGAAATATATGCTTCGGATAAAACTTTTAATGATTGCGTGAATAGAGGAATAAAGGATATTGTGAGATTGGGTGGTTTACCTCCTGTTTCTACATATTCATTCCGGCATTCTTGGGCTACAATAGCTCAGGTTGTTTTTGAAGCAGGGCTAGATGTTGTTGGGTTATGTCTAAATCATGCGTCTCCGCTCCGGGTTACGGCTGGTTATGTAAAAACAGACTTTAGTATCATTGATCGTTTAAATATTAAGATACTGAGGTATGTCTTTGAAGAAAAAATAAAAAAAGGCGGAAATAATTTGTAGATTAAGAAAAAGCCTCTATATTTGCGGTTGAAATAGCGAGTTGGATTTTGAACGAAAGTTTGAGGTCCAACTTTTTGTGTTTATATATATTGTCTTAAACTTTCTTGTAAATATCCGATAAATAACCACTTACCTGGTGCCTTCCATAAAATTAGGCACAATGACAATATCTGTTTCAAAAAATATGTTGCTTGCGAAATTGCAGCAACTTTCTCGAATAATTCCGTCGAAATCTACGACTCCGATAGTATGCAACTACCTGTTCGAAATAAAAGATGGACGGTTGTTTATTACGACCGCCAATGACGAAGGCAGGATTACGGCCAGTTTGGAATGTATGGCAGAGGAAGATCTTTCAATCTGTGTTCCTGCCTCCATTCTTGATGGGCTGAAAACATTGCCGGAGCAGCCTCTTGATATTTATATCAATCCGGACAATAAATCGATTCTTATTAAATATTATGGAGGTAAATTCGAGGTCGTCGGATATGATTCGAAGCCTTTCCCGCAAAAGAAAAAGACAGAGATTCTTGACGAAATCCGGACTACGGCGGAAGAATTCAATAACGGTATCTCCAAAGTGATCAATTTTGCAGCTGCAGACGAACTGCGCCCTATTATGAACTCCGTATCTATTGAAACGGCTCCGGGAGAAATCATCTTTGTTTCTTCTAATGGACATGGGCTTGGTTTGTTTAAGAGAAAAAAACAATGTTGCACAGAGACCTGTTCGGTAATCATCAGCCGACAGGTCGCATCTGTTTTGAAAGGGCTGATTACGGTATCTGAAGAAGAACTAACAATTAAAGGAGGAAGCGATTGGTCGGAAATCTCTTTCGAGGATTACGAAATTTCTTTTCGTAATGTGGAAGGTCGTTATCCCAATTGGCGGGCTGTTGTTCCGAAATCCAACAATCTTGAACTGAAAACGGATACCAAATTACTATTGGGAGCCATAAAGCGCACTTCTGTATTTTCAAGTAAAGTATCATGCCTTATAAAGTTGAGTGCCCGTTATGATAAGCTTGTTGTATCGGCCCAGGACTTGGATTATTCCACTTCTGCGGAAGAAACCATTCCGGTAGAATTTGGAGAAAGGGAGTTTATTATCGGTGTGAAAGCGACTTTGATACAAGATATGATTTCTTGTATTGACGGCGATCGTTCGATACTTTCTTTCGGCACTCCCAGTACCGCTATTCTCATTGCCCCGGAGAAGCAAGCCGAGGGCGAAGAACTTACCTATTTATTAATGCCCATGACAATCCAGTAAGTTATGAAAGAGTTCAAAGATACAATACAGAAATATTTACAGGAGAGGGCGGCGGAAGATCTTCTGTTTGCCCCGAGACTTGCCAATCCTAAAAAGAGTATAGACGAGTGTTGTCGTTATATCTTGGGAGAGGCCCGTAAGCGTGGAACCTCTGTCGTGATGAGTGATACGGAGGTTTTTGGTATGGCCGTACATTATTATGATGAAGAGAATATCGAGGTCGGAAAAGTTCCTGTCGGTAGCTCCGTTTCTTCTTCCCATAAAGTTGAACTTACGGAGGAAGAAAAGAACTCTGCCCGTCAGGCAGCCATCAAAAGGTTGACCGAAGAGCAATACCGATCGCTCAAAAAGAAGCCAGCCAAGAAGAAGGTTGATGAGAGTGTCCAACAAATGAGCCTGTTTTGATATGAAGCCGAGAACGAGATTGGAAAAGTTGGTGGCGGGATTGAGCGAAAAGCTTCCCGTCATCACAAAGGCGCAGGAGGAATGGGCCAAGGAACACGTGTTCGACCATGTAGCTTACAAATGTAAGAATGAGTTGTGGTGCTCTGAATGTGGCGAGATATGGGTTAATACGGGTAATAGTAAATTGGGTGACAAGACCGAATGCCCCTACTGCCATCATCAATTAGATGTAAAGGTCAGCAGAAAGCAAAAGGACCATGAGGAGGCGTATATGTCCATCCTGCAAGTGAGAGGCGGGTTTCAGGTGATCCGGCATATACTATGTTGGAAAAACGCCCGTAAGGGAACTTCTACGGTGTATTATGATTACATCGAAGTTGTCCAAGAGTGGATTCGGGAAGACGGAAAGCGTACCATTATGGCTATTCCTGTAAATATGGGTCGTAACGGATGGCTATATGGCTCCCCTCTTAGTATCAAGGGTGAATATGGAAGTAACCCATATAATTATTACGGTGATTTATATGCGATATTTGGAGAGCTTTATCCAAGGAAAGAATTACTTCCGGAATTGAAAAAACGGGGACTGAATCGACTGTTCCCGGATGTAACCCCGTCTAAGTTGATACGTGACCTTTTGAAAGGAGGTAATGACGCGGAACTATGCCTCAAGACCGGGCAAATATCCATGCTGAAGCACATGTATAGAAACGGCTTTTCCCAGCTTCGTTATAAGCCATCATTCAATATCTGCAACCGTAACCATTATATTATCAAGGATGCGTCCCTCTGGGAAGACTATATGTCTTTATTGGCTTATTTCGGTAAAGACTTGCGTAATGCCCATTATGTATGTCCTAAGAACTTGAAGGTCGCGCACGATAGGCTATTGGCAAAGAAAGATGCCCGTGAAGCCAAGTTGAGACAGGATAGGGATCGTGTGGAAGCTATCCGTAGGCGTGAAAAGCTCATGAAGGATATAGCCGGCTTCTACGAACGGATGGAAAAGTTTTTCGGAATGAAAATCACGGATGGTAACATAGTCATTTGCCCGTTGGAGAGTATTACCCAGTTTTATCAAGAAGGCAAGGCTATGCATCACTGCGTGTATAAACTCGGATATTACAATCGGCCGGATCGTTTGATACTGTCAGCAAAGGATACCGGTGGCAAACGTATCGAGACGATAGAGGTGAATTTGAAGACGCTGAATATCGTCCAGTCTCGGGCCGTTTGCAATGGCGTAAGTGAGTTTCACGACCAGATAGTAAAACTGGTGAAGAAGAATATGAACCTGATTCGTCAGAAAATGATAGCGTAAAAATGCCAAGAATTAGAACTATAGTACCGGAATTTTGGGAAGATGAAAGGTTTTCGAACGTATCTCTTCCGGCTTGTCTGCTTTATATAGGCATGAAAAACTTTGCTGATGATAGCGGTGTCATTTTAGCTAATGAGACTATCATTAAGTCGAAAGTCTTTCCTGCCCGCGAAGATATTCGTAAGCAGCAGGTTTCTGGATGGCTGCAAGAGCTGATTGAAAACTCTATCCTTGTACCTTTTACATTCGAGAACAAAAGCTACTACGTGATGGACTTTTCCAGTGAGCGCATCGACAAACCGCAAAAGTCGAAAATTCCGGCAGAAGTGATAGAAAACGTTCTTTCGGGCAAAAATAGAAGCAATCCGGGAACATTCGAGAATATTCCCGAACAATCGGGAACAATCGAGAATCCTCCTGCTGGAAAGGAGAGTAAAGGAGAGGATTGGAAAGGAGAGGAGGGTTATACGCGCATAGGCACGCGCAATCCTGACCCCGAACCGGAGAAACCCAAGAATGAGAATTTTGAAAAGTTCAAGCAATGGATTGCTGCGAATGCTCCTAATGTGGCTAAATTGAAAGAGCCGTTTACGGAAGAACAATTCGAACGGATAAAGCGAGATTTCCCGCTTCAGTTAATCCAGGACACTCTTGTCTCGATGCACAATTATCGAGAGCTGCTCAAAAAATACGTTAGTGCGAACCTCACGTTCCGCAAGTGGGCGAAGCGTGATTTAGAAAAAATGCAGTATGAATCAGGAACAAACAATACAACTCATATCGGAAATAGATCAAACAACCGGCGTACTTCCTCCGGAACTGATGCCGAAAACAAGAGAATCGAGCGTGAGCGTTTGGGGCGTCTTGCCGATGCCATATTACAACAGTCTGCGGCCCAAAACAGTAAATGACGTGTTTGATAGCCCAAGCTGCTCTATAGCGGCTATGAACAAAGAATTTGGAGAGACGCATCTTCGTGGATTTATGGTAAAAGTCTTGAATGATTTGGTAGATTTTTTCAATGTAGGGAAATCGATCGGAGCAGTACAAGTCGCACAAACAGTTGATCTGATTATTGATGAATACTATTTCTTTAAGCCGGATGATTTCAAGCTATGTTTTAATCGGGCGAAAAAGGGATTGTATGGAAAGGTTTATGATCGGATAGACGGGGCTGTTATCTTAGAATGGCTTGGTCGGTATGAGAAAGAAAGGGGTTCTATGGCCATGGATGATAGTATCAATAATTCCAAAAGCTGGGATATACCGGAAGGCGATAGGACTTCTAAAACATTGGAACAAGCGTACCATGAGTTTAGGAAGTATGATTTTGAACGGAAATATAAGGTGTAAATATTTAAAAACAAGGAACTATAATGCAAGAAAATAAAATACAGGCCGGTAATACTGAACAGGTTTTACTATCAAAAAAGAACTGTCACCGTGCATTAAAAGTGGTGAATATAGCGAACCCAGAACAGGGTGAATGGCTTTTTAACTGGAGAGGTAAAAAGTTGAGTGATAATTTAATGCGTTGCGACTATACGCATACTGCAGTCCGTATTTCCGATAATGAGGCGGTTGTTATTAATGACAAAGACTTAGGTCTTTGGTCGGTTGTAGAGTGGAAATATGAGGTAAACCTTGAGGAGTTTTGGAAATGCGCTTGCGATGCTTTTTATGCTACAAGTTTCAGTCCGGAGGAACGTGGATCGTATCACATACGCATGTACGAAGAAGAGCTCAATGATGATATAAAAACAATGCCGGAAGAAGAAAGAGAGCGATATATAGCTAAGTACAAAGAATGGGTTCAAAAATTGTTCAATAAGCATTCTCGTATAATGAGCGCCATGATAACAGGGCCAGCCCGTTTTCCGTCAAGACGAAATGAGAAGATGAATAATTACTATGACAATGCTGTCAATGAATTTAGAGCGTGGAGAGAAAAAGTGCTCAAGTCGATAGCTCGAAGGATAGAGGAGGCAAAACCGGAAGATCAGAAAGCGGAGGAAGAGTGGATGCGTGTAAAGAGAATGATCGATGAGCATTTTTTAGCAACCAATTTATATAATAAGCTGGAAACGATTGCAAGAAACGGAAAGGTCGATTTGATGAACAAAGCGATTGAATATGTCAGATCCTTAAACGAAAGTCGAGTTAAACCAATTTTTACCAATCGCCATAAATTCTGGAAACTCGCTGAACTTGCAAATCAATCTATATCAAAACAGGCAGAAAAAGAGAACCAAAAAGATGTGGAAATACTTTTTGATGGTGGCCGGGTAATTAAGAATTACTCCGAAGATAGAGTTCAGATAGTTTTTGATACAAAACCACGGCCTGATGTTATTTCAAATCTCAAACATAACGGTTTTCGTTGGTCACCCCGTTTTTCGGCATGGCAACGCCAATTGACGGATAATGCTTTTTATGCTGTTACTCGTGTAGTACCAGTTGTTATTGAACAATTGAGGAAGGGAGGCTACAAATGAAAGTGCTAGTGACATTCAGTGGCGGAAAAGATAGTCTTGCGTCTCTGCTTTGGGTTCGCAACAAACTGACAAAAAACTTTGTCACGGTGTTTTGCGATACCGGTTGGGAGCATCCGTTGACTTACCAATATATCGAAGAGATACGTCGGTTATTAGATTTGAACCTTGTTACGATCAAATCAAAAAAGTTTGATGGAATGGTTGACTTGGTGAAAAAGAAATCTCGCTGGCCATCGTCACAACGACGGTTCTGTACATCGGAACTTAAAACGATTCCGATGGTTGATTACATCCTAGATGAAGTAAATGATGATATATTGATTATACAGGGCATACGTGCCGCAGAAAGTTCCAAACGAGCAGAAATGCAAAAGCAATGTACCTATTTCAAGTATTATGTGCAACCGTACGGAAAAGACAAAAATGGTAAAGACAAATACCATACTTATAGGCGTAAAGACGTGTTGAGATTTAGATCAAAACATTCCGATGATCTTCTGCGACCTGTATTCGACTGGTCAGCACAACAGGTGATAGACTATATTCTTGATAATGGATTGCAACCTAATCCATTATATCGGATGGGTTATAAACGGGTAGGATGTTATCCATGCATAATGGCTTCGCAACAAGATATGTATAATATAAGTGTTCAAGACCCTAACAGGATTGAATACATTGCAAGCCTTGAACAACAACTAAATAGTAGTTTTTGTGGGCCGGATAAGATTCCATCCAAATATTACAAAGGCGCATATCCGTTTATTGGCGATATTGTTCGCTATATACAAGGAAAGCGGTTGACCGGTTCCCTTTTTGACGATGATGATGTAGCAACGAGTTGCATGAGTTATTATGGACTTTGTGAATAACAAAAAATAAGAAGGTATGAATATAGATACTGAATTTAACGTAGGAGATAGAGTCTGCTATCTGAGCGGGGATAACATTATCCATTCAAC
>OGLM01004488.1_pt1 | contig 10240 bp, 9 predicted proteins | sample 1572531 | NCBI WGS metagenome assembly OGLM01 (sample SAMEA2581909, study PRJEB24529) | metagenome | biome: Human gut stool | place: China | collected 2011 | reverse complement strand
GAATACCCCGTTTTTCGCGGATGGTGCCATAGCTCAGTTGGTAGAGCAAAGGACTGAAAATGCCTCGGTCAAGCACTTGAAACAGACTTATAAAACATTAAATACAAGATGGTTACAGAAATGTGACCATCTTTTTTTGTCCCTCGAAATCGGTCGAAAATACACTGGTTTACACAACTTGTGTAAACCAAATGTGTAAACCGAAACGAGGATGTCTGCAACGGGAGTAAACGTACTTTTATACCGTTCCAAAACACTTGCGAACGGAGAACATCCGCTGATGCTCTGCGTAACGAAAGAGCGTAGGCGCAAATATGTCAGCATGGGTATTTCGTTGGCCGCCCGATATTGGGATTTCGACAAGAGCAGGCCGAAACGGAATTGCCCCAACCGAATCTATATTGAAAAGTATATCGCCGACAAACAGCGGGAATATACGGATAAGGTGATTGAACTGACTTGCGAGGAAAAGGCATTTACGGCCAATACACTCGTCGAGAAAGTTTGTGGCGGCTATACGACCAAGACCGTAGGGCAGCTCTTTACCGAGCAAATCGAAGCGTTGCTTGCGGCCAAACGAACAGGGTACGCCTTATCGGTACGGCAGGCATATACCTCGCTCATGCGATTCAACGGGCATCTGAATATCTATTTTTCAGAGATAGATGTTACATGGCTTAAACGCTATGAAACATGGCTGCGTTCGGCAGGGTTGGCGGATAATACAATCGGGATTCGATTCCGTTCATTGCGTATGCTCTACAATCTGGCTATCGAACAGAAAATCGTCAAGGCCGAATACTATCCGTTCCGCAGTTTCAAGGTATCGCGCCTGCATCAGCAGACAGCCAAACGAGCCATTCGCAAGGATGATATTTTACGCATCGTTCACTATTCGACGGATGATGAACGGGTACAGTTGGCAGTCGATTTGTTTGCGTTTTCCTATTACATGGGCGGCATCAATTTCGTGGATATGTGCTATCTGACCGAGAAGAACATCATCGACAATCGGTTGGTCTATATTCGTAAGAAGACAAAGAAACTTATCAAGCTCCCGTTGCAGACGGAAGCCTTGAAGATTCTCGCTCGCTACAATGGAGTATCATTGCCTTATCTGTTTCCTGTTCTCTCCTCGTTCCACAAGACGGAAACGCAACAGCACAACCGCGTGCATAAGGTGATTGCCAAAGTGAATATACGGTTGAAAAAGATCGGAGAGGAATTGAATCTGCCGATAGATATTACCACCTATGTTGCTCGGCACTCCTTCGCTACCGTACTGAAAAGGTCGGGTGTCAGCACCTCGCTGATTTGTGAAACATTGGGGCATAGCTCGGAAAAGGTTACGCAAATTTACTTGGATAGCTTTGAGAACTCTCAAATCGACGCTGCGATGCAGAATTTGCTATGATAGGTGACATATTTTTGGAAAATTTGTTTTATATACCCCTAAAAAAATGCGTCACTACCCAAAAGAGGTTGTCTGGAAACGGACAATCTCTTATTTTTTTGCTATCTTTAAAGGACTAACCAATAAACTTATACCTACTATGAACAGTTATGTAAGCGAAGCCGAGTATGAAGAAATGATGGATGCCGAGAACGCACAGTTCGGAGAACTGAAAGCCGTTCCTGTATCTGCTTTATTAAGCATCGACAATGAAACAGCATCCAATATGCTTTTTTTACTGATGGAGAAAGCACAATACTTGGATTTGGCCTGCCGTGTAAAATCGGGCATGGCCTATTATGAATTTGAGGATGTAAACAATGTCAAGCGTCGGTTGTATCTGAACTCCGACATTGTGGACTTTGTTATAACTTACCTGATGTGTGGCAATAAACGTTCTTACTATCCAAAAATCAACAATATAGACAAGAATGTCGATGAAGCCTATATCCTGCGTTTGTTCAAAAGTGACAGGGACAGGAACGTCGGTCGATATAATACCGTCAGCCAAGAATATAAGGCTGTATATCAGTATGGGCGAATTAATTACGGCACATTCCCCTATACGACGGCAGAATTCGATGAGAAACTAAACAAGCTCCTCTGATTCCTATGAAGATTGATATGGATAACCTTCCACCCATAATTGGTTATAATGTAAGAGAACAGGAACTTTGGGAGTTAAAATTCTCGGATAATGCCCGACACTGCCATATCTTCCATAAGATGGTGCGGGATGGGGTACAAATTAACGGGCAACTCCAACTTGAACGCGGTATTCCCAAATTTCATATAAAGATAGCTGTTGAAGACCTGCCATACGCTATTTCAGTTTGGCTTACACCCGAGTTCGAGAAATTCTTATTGTGCTATCTGTTTACAGGGCATAACGAAGGCTTTCCGACTTACCTTAAACCATTGGAGATTCCGAAACCCAATCCCGATTCGGACTACTTTTACAAGCATATAAAGCGGGAGCTGGAACGGGATGCGGCTATTTTTCGGAATGAAGAACAGGACGGAGTAAAGGGAACGCATGTAATGGCCAAATATCCGTTCGGGAGCATCGACTATGGATTCTTCCCATTGACACAAGCGGATTTATTGGCAACGCTGGCATCCACTACTCCCTATGTCTATTCATTTGTAGCGACCACCATTCCCGACCTGCAAAACAATAAACTGCCGATAGAAGAACGGGATATTGCCGCAGGTCAGCATTTGGACTCGGTATTTAAAGAGATACCCACCAATACGATTATCGACAAGACTATCTGCGGTGTCGGTGCTACATGGCTGGAGATTCATTCCGAACGCAACTCGATTATCATTGAACCGAATGTGCCCGTCATAATCGGCAAGGAACAACAGCATCCGAATATTATCGGTGTGTACGGCGAAACGATGTCGGCGGCAATGGTCAAGCAGCGGATTTCAGAACAGACAGGTCCTGTAAAGCTAATGACCACACCCGACAGTTATCCGAAAGTGATAAATGCACTCAAACAGTTGCGTATCCCTTATCGGCAAGACTATTTCCTGCTGTTCGATGAATGTGAGAAGATCGTCGCCGAGGTGGATTATCGACAGCATATAACCTTGCCGATTGATGATTTCTTTAAGTTCGCCAATAAAGCGATGGTATCGGCAACTCCGATTGTCATTGATGACCCGCGCTTTGAAGAACAGGAATTTAAAATTATCAAGATAAGACCGACATACGATTACAGCAAAGAATTGGAGTTGAAGCCGACCAATAATGTCGAGGTCATGCTGAAACAGACATTGAACAGTCTTAGCATGGAAGATACTCCAATCTGTATATTCTATAATTCGGTGCAGGGTATTAAGGAATTGATTGATTCATTCAAGATAGGAGATTACACGAATGTCTATTGCAGTACGGAAGCACAACGGGAACTCCATAAAGAGGGATATAAGGCTTTTGATTCCGTGACGGACAAGAGCGGAAAAACCGTACTGAACAAATACAATTTCTTTACAAGCCGTTTCTATTCTGCGGTAGATATTACGCTCGATTATAAGCCTGCGGTTATTATGATTACACAGGTCTATAAGGTACTCCCGAACCAAACGCCCTATTCACTCATCGACCCAGAAACGGAAGCCATACAGATTGTGGGCAGATTCCGCAACGGGACAGGTAAAATCACCCATATCACCAATACCAATTCCAAGATGATATGTAAAGACAAAACGGAATTGGAAACGTTTTTACGGGAGGAACACGCAGGTTTTCACAAACTGCTCGATTTGAGAAAGACATTGACGACGCAGGGTGAAATATGTGTTTTAGACCAAGCTATCGAACGGGTGGAATACAAGCGTTTGGGATTTGTAACGGATAAGGGAGAAATCAACTATTTCCGCTATAACAACGCCTATCTGGACGAACGGTTGAAAATGCTATACCGTTATCCTGCAATCCTCCATAAAGCCTATTGCCGCAGCGGTGCATTTAAAGTCGTTTCCAAGGCGGAATATGCGGCCTATACGGACAATGACCGAAAGGTATTGGATGATAAGACCAGATTGAAATCAGAACGGATTACGCTCTTATTTACAATATTCTCCCGTATATGCTTGTCCAGCAAATCGTATGACATAGAATTTCTAAAAGAGTTGCAACGCGAATATGCCCTTTATTACGACGCATATAATATGATAGGATTACGGAAAGTCCGAGAGTTGAATTTTGTGGATTCGGATGTCCGTACAGAGATAAAACGGGTGAAATTCTTAAAACAAGCGACAGACAAAAGTGTCATTAATGAAGTCTATGCCGCCTTTGCTCCGAATACTGTTTATAAGACCTCCGAGATAAATTCGAAGATGAAAGCGATTTTTGACAGTTATTCCATCGAATACGATAGACGGGGAGTAGGCAATTCGATTATGCTCTATTTTGAAGCAACCGAAGCACGGACAGGGACAAAACGAACTTGGAAACTGGGTGCAAAGAAATTTCAGAGTGTGACATAATTTTAGAATTTCTCTTTTATATACCCCTTAAAAATTGCGTCACTACTTACACTATTTTACAATCAATATTTAAATTTAATTTTCTAAAACAATGGGCGATAAATTTGAAGGTATTGTTATAATAATTGTTTCACTCGCTACATATTTTTTCTTGATAAAAGGTGTTATCCCTTTTTTAGAAAGTATTGCAGATAGGGCATCATTGGCACAGGCCAAATTTGAAAGAGAAAAGAGAGAAGCTATCCGACAAGCAGAAGAACGTAAAAAAGAACTTGAAAAAGAACGGCAAATACAAGAAGCCAAGAGAAAAAACCCGTTGTATCCTGCCAAGCCTTTAAGGCATATAGCGTATAACGACCATGAAACGATGCGAAAGATATTAGAGGAACTTAAGGCGAATGGCAAATGGCCTCATAAAAAAGAGGCGGAGTGACATATTTCGGGAATTTCTTATTTATATACCCCTTGAAAATTGCGTCACCGATTTTTCTCTTTACATACACGCCGCAGGCGTTTATCAGAAACAGGCTATAATGCCTGTTTTTTTATAAAATATATCCCCTGCATATACAGATACTGTCTGTTAAAGCCCCCCCCCTTATTGAAATGGGGAATGATAATTATTAAGGATTGCAAACCAAAACTCCAAAATTGGATTTTTTAGTTTAATAATTTACTAATCATCTAATTTGTAGAGTTATGCAATTGAGACAATCCATGCGTCGGGCGGCCAAGATGCGGCTGGCTCTGGCGGGAGCTTCGGGTTCGGGCAAGACCTATTCGTCGCTTCTGATCGCTTACGGAATGACGGGCGACTGGTCGAAAATCGCCGTCATTGATTCCGAGAACTGCTCGGCTGATCTTTATGCCCATCTGGGCGGTTATCAAGTCCTCACCCTTGAAAACTATGCTACCGAAACCTACATCGAGGCCATCGGCATTTGCGAGCAGGCAGGAGCCGAGGTAATCATCATCGACAGCATTTCCCATTGCTGGGACTATCTGCTGGATTTCCATGCAGGACTGCAAGGCAACTCCTTTGCAAACTGGGCCAAAGTTACACCCCGGCAGAATGCCTTTGTGCAGAAAATCCTCCAATCTCCCGTGCATATCATCTGTACCATGCGCACCAAGCAGGATTATGTCCTCAATGAAAAGAACGGCAAGATGGTCCCGGAGAAAGTGGGCCTTAAAGCCATGCAAAGGGATGGCATGGACTATGAATTTACCGTCGTTCTGGATATAGACCTCAAACACCATGTGCAGGCTTCCAAAGACAGAACAGGCCTGTTCATGGGCCGTCCCGAGTTCACCATCACTCCCAAAGTAGGTCAAGCCATCCTGAACTGGTGCAACCTCAATCCTCAATCAAACATTGTTCAACCCCAAACCCCTCAAAACTATGGAAACAGCGCTCCAACTCCATCCCGTTAGGCAAGAGATCATTCCTCTGCCGACACAGCATCCTATCAATATTACACAGCCGCTCAGGACGAATAAGACCACACCCTTTATAGAGGCCAATACCAAAGAGGTTTCACTCCGCCACCTGCAAAGTGATTGTGTGGTCCCGGTTTTCTCCAAAGACAACGAGGTAACCATTTCACACCCTGCCTTTGTGGAGACAGTCCATGAGGCGGCTCAGCAGTTCTTCCGGGGAGAGGCCATCGACAGTCCCGAAATAAGGGTAAGTCATATCATCAAGGGCAGAATCCCAGAGGCTATCCACAAACCCGTGAACCAGCTTTTGGAGACAGACAAGACCATCTACTATGAGCGGATGATGTTCTGCTTTGAAATCCCCAGTATCCATGAGGACATTGACGGAAACCCCTTAAAGCTGACCGTAGGAGGGGTAAGGGCCTACAACCATGAAAACCTCTACAACAATAAATCCGCGGAGAAATTCAAAGTCTTTGTGGGCTTTCAGAACATGGTCTGCTGTAACATGTGTGTCTCCACGGACGGCTACAAGAGCGAGATCAAGGTAATGAATACACAGGCCCTCTTTCAGGCTGTCATGGAGTTGTTTCAGCTCTATAATCCCGAGAAACACACAAGGCAGATGCAAACCCTCGTGAACTCTTCCATGACAGAACATCAGTTTGCTCAGTTCTTAGGAAAATCACGGCTTTATCAATGCCTGCCCCAGGAGGATAAAAAGAGCCTGCCCCAGCTTCTAATGACAGACACCCAGATCAATCTGGTGGCAAGGGCCTACTACCAAGACGAGGCTTTCGGGGTAGATGCACAGAGCCGAGAGATTTCCATGTGGAAGGTCTACAACCTACTCACAGGGGCCAATAAGTCCTCCTACATCGACAATTTTCTGGACAAGGCGCTCAATGCCTCACAACTTGCTGAAGGAATAAACAAGGCTCTGTATGGAGAGAGCGAGTACAGGTGGTTTGTAGAGTAAGACAGGCTGTCGGATTTTCCAAAACTGCACCTTATAGAGGAATAGAACAAAAAAATTCGACAGCTTGAAACTTTCCGCACTTACTTTCTAAATAATTCAAAAGTATGTGCGTGGGGTTTTCCCGGAAATCTCCCTCTGTTATTAACTTACCATCCCAGCAATAAATGGTTTTCTTACCGGAAGTGCTATGGTCTGTCTATTATCCATTATGATATGAAAGTTGGAGTGTGCGCACTTAATTGCTTATAATAATGGAATCTATCTGCGCATGAGTTGTACATCTATCTCTCTTATACAATGGAAAGATAGGTGTACAAGCTCTCCAAAAGAGCACCGGAAATTACCTTTTGTCTGAAATTTGTGTATTTTTGTGAGTATGAATGACAAGTTGCAACAGATCGACACCCTTTTAGGTGAACTGAATCAATACCGGGCCAATGAAAATTACCGCATCACAGAGGCCCTGGAGATTGAATACACCTATGACAGCAACCGCATCGAGGGAAATACCCTGACCCTCCATGAAACGGATATGGTGGTCAACAAAGGTATTACCATTGCAGGCAAAGGGTTAAGGGAGCATCTGGAGGCTATCAATCACAAAGAAGCTATTGACTTTATCAAGGACGTAGCCCAGAAGAAAGAGCCGATTTCGGAACGTGTGCTTTTGGATATTCATGCCATTGTCCTGCACAGCATAGATAAGGACAATGCAGGGAAATACCGCCGTGTACCTGTCATTATCAGCGGCAGCAAGCATATTCCTCCCCAGCCTTACCTGTTACAGCCCAAAATGGACGAGTTGTTTCAATGGTACGAGGCAAACAAGGATTCCATGCACCCGGTTGTATTGGCCGCTCAGATGCACGAGAAACTGGTGTCTGTCCATCCCTTTATTGACGGGAATGGCAGGACAGCCCGTCTTGTGATGAATCTGATATTGATGCAACACGGTTATCCCATAGCCAATATCAAGGGAGACAATGAGACGCTATTATGAGACTTTGGAGGAGGCATCCTCGGGAGATAACTCGGCCTTTGTGGAGTTTATCGAGGATGTGGTAATTCAAAGTCTGACGTACTATCTGAAAATCATCCGGGGATAAACCGGAGATTTGAATACCAACGGGAGGTGTGGAGCGATCCATGCCTCTCTTTTTATTTGGGGGCACTCAGCTATCATTGTGAGACGTGCCGATTATGCACTATTTTAGAGTACTGAATTTATGAAAGATTTGTATTTGACACTTATCGGAGGGCTTATATTTGTCTTTGTGGCCTACATAAGGGCAGACCCCCGCAAGAAAGAGTAAACATTTTCTCAGATCAATATTGATTTTCTGAAACTTTAAACCGAAATTTGTTGTTACAATACCCCGTTGAGTCGTTGTATTTAAAAAACATTTTCTAACTTTGTGATGCTATCCGCTGGGTAGCGACATATTGATTGATGAAAGTGTTTAGCTTTTATCCCGAATCGGAAATCTGGAAAATTTCATTGCATCAGGGATGGGCAATACAACACTCATCACTTGCGTAGATGTATATTTTTTAAATATATCTACCAAGTGTGGGGTATTGTTTATTTGATGCAAGGGCATTCCAGAGCCTCCGGTCCGATAAACTAACAACTCCACACTTTCTTTTTTATAATCCCCTCGATTCGGAGTTGGCTGGGGAAAATAGGTCGTTGTTATGCAAAATTCAAAGGAAAATGCTAAATGGTTTGTTCGTAAATTTTTATCCACAGGTTCATTCTTAACGGACAAAGAATTGGAAGAGTTGAAAATGATTCCCAATTATCAAGCATTTCTTACTGAAAATCCGCCTAAACAGCATGGAGCGAATTATGAAGTGAATATTCACACCAAATCAGTAACAGATTTTATTTGTAGAATAATAGATAACAATGAATAACAGATAGGTATGAAAAAGATATTAATATTTTTATCAGCTATTACATTAGCGAATTGTAGTGATAGCTACGATGATTCCAAATTGTGGGATAGCATCAATGGGTTGGAAAATCGGGTGGCCAAACTCGAAGAACTATGCAAACAGATGAATACCAATATTTCCTCGTTGCAGGAAATTGTTACGGCTTTGCAAAAAAACGAATCTATTAAAAGTGTAGCGACACTACCCGATGGGAGTGGTTATCTGATTACCTTTTCTTCCGGAAAGACAATAACCATTTATCACGGTAAGAATGGTGAGGATGGAAAAGATGGGTACAATGGTACAGATGGAGTTACACCGACTATTAGTGTTAGAAAAGACACCGATGGTATCTATTATTGGACAGTCAATAATGATTGGCTTTTAGTCGATGGAAAGAAAGTTAAGGCAGAGGGTGCTGATGGCGCTGATGGTAAACCGGGCATAGATGGAGAAGATGGAACTAATGGTAAAGACGGTATCACTCCCCAATTTAAAATTGAAGACGGATATTGGTATATTTCCTATGACAATGAGCAATCTTGGACAAAACTTGGTAAAGCAACAGGTGATAGTGGCCTTAATGGAACGGATGGAGATAATTTTTTCAAGGGAGTGTCCATTGAAGATGGCTTTGTTTGCTTCATTCTAAACGATGCGGAATCGACCGTTATAAAATTGCCTTTCGTTACCGACAAGGAGTTAATCGTAAATGTAACTACTCCAGGAACTTTAAGCTCTCTTTTGACAATTGAGCAAAAAAGAAGCGTCATCCAATTAAAAGTGATGGGCTTTATAAATGAGGAAGATATAAAAACAATACGAAACCAATTGATGGTATTGGAGGTATTGGACTTGACTGAAACGGATATTACCATTTTACCCGAGGACGCATTTTGTTACCCAGGACGTTCGCATGGTAAACTATCCCTAAGAAAGATAATTTTACCAAACTCATGTGCGGAGATTGGTGAATATTCCTTTTATGGGTGTTTCAATTTAGAAGAAGTTTATGCACCTATGGTTAGTAAAATAAATAGCTATGCATTCTGGTATTGTGAGAATATTCAAGAATTAACTATAAACGGACGCCAAGAACATGTCGGTGGCTATCCAGGCATAAATAGGCCTATCCAAAAATTGGTTATTAGTAATCTTTCTACGATAGCATCTATACCGGATTGGGATTATTATCATTTATATTTACCAAAAACTATTACTGAGCTATATGGTTACACATGTGATTGCTTAAAGTCGATTACATTTGAAGAGGGTTATAATTGTCGTACTATACCAAATCTAAATGGTACACATATTGAGCAAATAGAGTTTCCGGAAAATTCAGCCGATTTTCCCGGTAACACTGATGGTTATTATTTTAGATTTTTCTCGGTTTGACTTAACCGATTGAGAAATAAACTTTTAGC
>OGLM01004486.1_pt1 | contig 10240 bp, 9 predicted proteins | sample 1572531 | NCBI WGS metagenome assembly OGLM01 (sample SAMEA2581909, study PRJEB24529) | metagenome | biome: Human gut stool | place: China | collected 2011 | reverse complement strand
AGCTCGCTATTCGCGTCGTCTCATTCCTTGCATTGCATAAAAATTCAAGAATAAAAGCAAATAACGAATTAATCAGCGCTTCCCTGGAGGTAGCATATGGGTCAGAAATTGCAGTTTTTTGTAGCCGGCCTTGGCCGATTTGGAAAAAGTGTGGCTGTTACATTGGAAAAGATGGGTTATGATGTGATGGCCATGGATATTGATGAAGATGTGGTGCAGGACCTGTCGGACACCCTGGGATATGTGGTGTGCGCCGACTGCTCCGATGAAAAGAATCTCACCGCCATCGGCGCAGGCAATGCGGATATCGCCGTGGTTTCCGTAGGAGACCTTTCCGCCAGCCTCATGACCACCCTTCTTTTGAAGGAAATGGGGGTCAAAAAAATCGTGGTGAAGGCCCTGGATCCTTTACATGGGAAAATGCTCCAGAAAATCGGGGCGGACAAGGTCATTTATTCGGAAAAAGAAATGGGCGTCCGCGTGGCACATAACCTGATTTCTCCCGGCATTGTGGACTACATTGAAATGGAAAACAATATTACCATCCTCTCCATCCATGTGCCGGAGGAATGGATAGGCAAGAGTATTCTGGATATTGATATCCGTAAGAAATACAACATTACCGTCGTGGCCATCAAGCGGAAAGGGGAAATGTATGTCAATCCTCATCCGGATATGCAGCTGGCCTCCGATGACATGCTCATCATTCTGGGGGATTCGGAAAGCGTGAAACGGGTCACCGCCAGTCTCGAGCAGTAGGCGGCTTGATGGATACGCCGTTTCGGGCGTGAGGGTTCAGAAGGGGCAAAGGTTCTTAAGAACCATCAGCCGCGCAGCGGCTGTCAACCTTCTCTTCCGGACCCTCTAAATCCTCTGAATCCTCTGAACCCGGGGTATGAACGGGTCCTATGGTCTGATTTGGCTGATTAGACACTTACTCACAGCCGCCTTTCTCTTGAAATCATATATATTTTTTGCTATGATACATGGTGATTTGATTTCGTAAATCTTTGTTTCCTTCTTTCTTTCAAAAGGAAACATTTCCAGACATAGAATGATTATCAGATGAACGGTTTCTTTGATTTTTAAGTAACAGGAGTGATTCCTTTTGGAAAAGTTAGTGATTCATGGCGGACGCCCTCTTCATGGACATGTCCGTGTTTCCAGCGCAAAAAATGCAGTTCTTCCTATCATTGTGGCAACGCTTCTCCCAAACACACCGGCGTCTATTATTGATGCGCCGAATCTTGACGACGTGAGTACCATCTGCAGTGTGCTGGAGTCACTGGGTGTAAAGGTGACAAGGGAAGACAATGTATTGACTTTTGATGCTTCCATGCTGGATAAGACGGAAGCATCCTATGAACTCATGAGCAAAATGAGGGCTTCCTTCCTCATTATGGGACCGCTCCTGGCTAAAATGGGCCATGCAAAAATTGCCCTCCCCGGCGGCTGCATGATTGGCAGCCGGCCCATCGACCTTCATCTGAAGGCTTTTGAAGCCATGGGCGCTGAAATCAACGTGGGCAATGGTTTCGTGGAAGGCTATGCCCCCCATGGACTCAAAGGCACCACCATTTATCTGGATTTCCCCAGCGTAGGGGCTACAGAAAATATTCTCATGGCTGCCGCCACGGCAGAGGGCCGCACCATTATTGAAAATGCGGCGGAGGAACCGGAAATTGTAGATCTGGTGACCTTCCTTAATTCCATGGGCGCCAACATTAAAGGTGCAGGTACCAATATTATCCGTGTAGAAGGGGTAAAGGAGCTTGAGGGCGTTTCCCATACCGTTATTCCTGATCGCATTGAAGCAGGTACTTTCATGATCGGCGCAGCCATGGTAGGTGGCGACGTGGTGATTGACAATGTGCTGACGGAACATTTGAAACCGCTTCTGGCCAAGTTGAATGAAGCAGGAGTGAAGGTGATTAAGGATATCGACAGCGTACGGGTCATCAGTGACGGCCATATCCGTTCCACCGATATCAAAACCCTTCCTTATCCCGGATTTCCTACGGACCTGCAGGCCCAGTTCATGGCCCTTATGACCATTGGCAACGGCATCAGCAAGATTACGGAAACTGTTTTTGAAAACCGTTTCATGCATGTAGGAGAACTGCAGCGTATGGGCGCTTCTATCCAGGTGGAAGGACGGTGCGCCATTGTGCAGGGCGTTCCGTTCCTCACCGGCGCTTTTGTAAGAGCCACGGACCTCCGTGCCGGCGCCGCCCTCACTCTTGCAGGACTGGCAGCCCATGGAGAAACGGAAGTAGGGGAACTTCACCATATTGACCGCGGGTATGATCATCTTGTAGAAAAACTGCAGGGGTTAGGAGCAGACATTGTCAGAGTCGACAGGGATTAAAAAATCATCCCCTAAAATTTCCATGCCCGCCACGCAGAATTCCCTTCTGGACTGGATCGGTTCCTTTGGTTCTGAAGATATCGGCGTAGACATAGGTACTTCCAATATTGTTCTTTTCATGAAACATAAGGGCCTTGTCTTTCCGGAAGCTTCTGTCATTGCCAGGAATCGGATGACCGGGGAGTATCTGTCCTACGGGACCAAGGCGGAGGAAATGGAAGGGAAAACACCGCCGGAAATCCAAATTTCCCGTCCCATGAGGGAAAGTGCCATTGTGGATTACAATGGCACTGCCTTTCTTTTAAATTCCATTGTGAATAAGTCCTACCTGAAGGGCATGTTCTTCCATCCGCGGCTGATTATGTGCGTGCCTAAGGGAATCAACAGCGTACAGAGAAGGGCTCTCCTGGAAGCGGCGGTGGCCGTAGGTGCCAGAAAGACCGTGCTCATTGACCAGCCTTTGGCAGCAGTGATGGGAATGGGACTGGAAACACACCAGCAGGAAGGTACCATGATTGTGGACATGGGCGGCGGCTCCACCAAAATATCTGTGCTTTCCAAACAGGGCATCGTAGTCAGCCATTTTTCAAGAGAATCGGGGAGCAGCATGGATGTGGCGGTCCTCAATACGGTTCGGGATAAGTACCATATCCGCATAGGACGGAAGGAAGCGGAAAGCCTGAAAATCGCCCTGGGTGCATCCTGGGATCTGGACCGGCAGCCAAGGATAGCTGAGACCTGCGGCCTTTCTATCGTATCCGGGCTTCCGGTAAAAATTGCAGTGACCAGTGAAGATATTGCGGGTGCCATCAATCCGATCCTTTATAAAATCTTCACTCACATCCGGGATGTATTGCAGCGCACACCACCGGCCCTTCTGGCATCTATCCGTGAAAATGGCATCATGATGATAGGCGGCGGCTCCCAGCTTCGTGGCATGGATGATTTGATTTCCAGAATCATAGGCGTGCCGGCCCGGGTGGCGGATCGTCCGTCCTACGTGAATGCTGTAGGTGCAGGCTCTGCTCTGAACTACATCAACGATTTCAGAGACTCCCTGCAGGACTTGCATTGATTGAGGATTTCTTTTCATGACATCCATAGAATGAATCGTAAAAAAGTACGGCTTGGGGAAACCGGCTGTACTTTTTTTGTACCCTTCAGCGGAGGAGTGTATAAAAATTAATATATTTAAAGAAAAAATTCATAGTCCGTGGTAAAATAAAACTGATAATACCCGATTACATAGACTGAAACGAGGGATACCTATGAAAACTTGGAAAAAAGCAGGACTTACAGCAGCGGCTGCTCTTATGATGGCAGTGCCTGCTGAGGCAGCAGAAGTTTCCCAGAGTGCCGTCCTTTCCGGCACAGTGACTTCGGTGGTGGATGTGAATACACCGGTGAAGGAGGGACAGGTGCTGGCTACAGTGGATTCTCTGGTAGGGCCTGTGCCGGCGGCCCGGGCCGATGCAGACGGCGTGGTGACGAAGGTACTGGTTGTAAAGGGACAGCAGATTACAAAACAGGATACGGTGGCTGTCATTGAGACAAAGTAATGGATAAGGAGCTTCTAATGCATGCAATTTCAAGCAAGAAAATAAAAAGACTGGCTCTTTCGCTCTGCCTGGCACTGGGATGTGTCCTGCCGGCAGCGGCGGAGGAATTCCTTCCTCTGTCCGATGTGAAGGAAGGCATGCATGGTTATGCGAAAACCGTGGTGCACGGCACGAAAATCGATACCTTCGATGTGGATGTGCTGGGCATTATGAAGAATAAAGGGAGCGCCGGCGGCGACCTGGTCCTGGTAAAAGTATCGGGCCCCCTCATTGATGAAACCGGCGGTATTGCCCAGGGGATGAGCGGCAGTCCTGTGTATATTGGCGGCAAGCTTCTTGGGGCCATTGCCTATGGATTTCCCCAGTCCGACGGACGTATCGGCATGGTCACCCCGATTTCCGATATGCTCCGGCTGTGGACGGTGGATTCTAATAAGACCGGCGATGACAGGGGACATGATGCAAACCTTATTCCGCTGGCAACGCCTCTCATGGCTTCCGGATATACTCCGTCCGGCATGGATTTTCTCACCGATAAGATGAAGGATTTCAATATGGTTCCCTATTCCGCCGCAGCCGTGGGCGCTGATGAAATCCCCCGGCCCCTGGAAGCAGGCGGTGCCGTGTCGGCTACCCTGGTCACCGGCGATTTGAAGCTGGGCGCCGTAGGCACCGTGACCTATGTGGATGGAGACCACATGGTGGCTTTCGGCCATCCCTTCCTGGATAAGGGGAGTTCCTCCTATTTCATGCACAATTCTTATATCTTTACCGTAGTTCCCAGCCACAATATTCCCTTTAAACTGGGCAGTGTAGGCGCGGAAATCGGGACGGTGAACGAGGACCGTGGTTCCGGTATCAGCGGCCTTTCGGGAAAAGTACCGGAATCGGTGCGTCTCCATTCCTCCGTGCTGGACGAGGATACGGGGCGGACAGGAAGTCTGAATGTGCGCATGGTGCAGAATGAACGGATGCTGCCCATGCTTTCCGTGACCTCCGTGTATAACAATATCAGCAACACCCTGGACAGGAACGGGGAGGGCACCGTGTCCCTTTCCTACACCCTCTTTCCGGAGGATTTGAAAAAGAAACCCTTTACAAGGTCCAATATGTACTGGTCTTCCAAGGATATTTCCGAACGAAGCGTGGATGAAATGTATAATGTCATCCGCATTCTGGAGCAGAACCGGTTTGAACCCTACAAGCTTCGTGATATTTCGGTGGACATGAAGGCAACAAAGGAGAGGAAAACCGCCCAGCTCCTTGACGCTTCCGCTTCGCCTACGGTGGTGGCACCGGGGGATACGATTTACGTAAGGGCAAGGCTTGCTCCCTATCGGGGAGAGGTGTTCTACAAGGACCTGGCTTTCACGGTTCCCAAGGACCAGCCCCTGGGGACAATGATTCTGGAAGTCAGGGGCGGCGGCGTGGTGCCTCTTCCCTATCTCATCCAGCAGCAGAAGTATAACCTCACCGATGAAATCCTGGAGCGTATCCGCACCTATAAGGATTTCAACGATTTATTTGACAAGTTGGAAAAGGAAGATAAAAACAACCAGGTGGTCGTAGAAATCCTGGACCCCAATGTAAGCATGATTTCCAAAGATGAGGAAAGCGGCACCAAGGCGGAAATCCAGGATAAGAGACCTTCCAAGAATCCGGACTATCTGAAGGGAAAGAATAAGGACGGACAGGAGGGAGAGGACAGCCCCAAGAGCAGTGTGGACACGGACTACGTGGTTTACGGTGACGGGCAGTTCACCTTCCAGGTCATGTCTCCGGAAGACCGGGACAGAGCCCTTCGTAAACTGGCGAAATCCAACCAGAAGATGATTGCGGACATGAAGAACGAAGGGAAAGATTCCATTTCCGGAAAAGATAAGGACGGAAAGAAGGAAGAATCTAAAACGGATACCGGAGAAAAGGATAAGAAGCCTGATACCGATAAGAAATCGGACACATCCTATTTCCTGATGAGTGATACCATTACCCGTTTATAATTAAAGCATGCCGGGGGAAAGGAGGAGAACATGGGATTTCTGGAATCATTGGGACGGCAGACCCTGTCTATTTTTCACCAGCTTGGGGCTGTTATCCTGCTCCTTGTGGCAGCGGTTCGCGAAATTTCTGCCATCCGCGGCAAAGAAACCTGCCGCCAGTGCCTGTCCTTAGGGGTCCTTTCTTTTCCCATTGTGGCCCTGACCCTGTTATTCACAGGCATGGTCCTTTCCGTGCAGATTGCCGGAGAGCTGACCAAGTACGGCGCTGATTTTACTGTCGGCGCCATTGTGGCCATCGGCATCGGCCGTGAGCTGGGGCCGGTGCTCTGCGGTGTGGTGCTGGCAGGTCGGGTAGGCGCCGCCATTACGGCAGAAATCGGTACCATGCGGGTGACAGAGCAGATTGATGCCCTCCGCTGCATGGCGGTGAGCCCCATAGGCTACCTGGTGGTACCAAGGCTTATTGCCTGTATGTGTATGCTGCCCATTCTTGATGTATTCGGCGTAGCCATCGGCGTGGGCGGCGGCATGATGGTGGCCTCCCTGTCCCATGGCGTTTCGTCCTATGTGTTCATGCATTCCATTCACGTGTATTGCGTGCCCTCCGATTTGTATATCGGCGTTTTCAAATCCGTTATTTTCGGCATGATCGTGGCCCTGGTGGGCTGCGACCGGGGCATGACCTGTACTGCCGGGGCGGAAGGGGTAGGCAAGGCCACCACCCAGTCCGTGGTTTATTCCATTATCATGCTTTTTGCGGCCAATTATATTCTTTCGTCCATTCTTTTCTGAGAGGCTTTATGATTTCTATCAGACATGTGTACCAGACCTTTGGCAGCCGGCAGATCCTGAAGGATGTGAGCCTGACTGTAAAAGACGGGGAGACCATGGTCATCCTCGGTGCTTCGGGTTCAGGGAAATCCACACTGCTGAAGCTGATTATCGGGCTGCTTACGCCCACATCGGGGGAAGTGATGGTGGACGGGAAAGACATGGCCCGCCTGAGCGAAGCGGAACTGAATCAGGAAAGAAGACATATGGGGGTTGTCTTCCAGTATTCTGCCCTTTTTGATTCCATGACGGTGAAGGAAAATGTGGCCTTCGGCCTCCGCATGCATACGAAAATGGGAGAAGAAGAAATCGACAGGATTGTGAAGGAGAAACTCCATCTGGTAGGGCTGGACGGCATAGAAGACCTCATGCCCTCCAGTCTGTCCGGCGGCATGAAGAAAAGGGTGAGTCTGGCCAGGGCCATTGCTCTGGAGCCGAAAATTATTCTTTACGATGAACCGACCGCAGGCCTTGACCCCATCCGGTCTACCGATATCAGCCTCCTTATCAAGCATACGCAGAAAGTGCTCCATGCCACCAGTGTGGTGGTGACCCATGATTTGAAATCAGCGGAAATGATTGCCGACAGGATGGCTTTCCTTTATAAAGGTTCTTTCCTTGCCATAGGCAGGCCGGAGGAACTTAAACAGTCTCCTGATCCAAGGGTTCGGCAGTTTATGGAAGGACTGCCGTCGGACCCCGATTTTCTGAAAGAAGGTGATGCTCCTTGAAATGGTCTACAGAAGCAAAGGTGGGAGCCTTTTCCCTGTTGGGTATCCTTTTGTTTGCAGCCATTATCATTCAGCTGGGAAATACGGTGATTTTCGGTAAAAGCGGATTCCATGTAACCGGCTATTTCAAAGAAGCAGAAGGCATTGAACCGGGGAACCCCATCCATTATGCCGGCGTGGAAGTGGGCATGGTGGATAAGATTTCCGTGGAAAACGGGGAAGCGGTGCTCCGCCTCCGTTTCTACAAGGATGCCCAGGTACCGAGGGATGCGGATTTCTCCATCCAGACTTCCTCTGTCATGGGCGGCAGGTTTATCAAGGCTTCCGGCGGCCATCAGGAAAGGGGCTATCTTTCCGACGGCATGACAGTGCAGGGGAAAGCGGCTCCTGGTATCGACCAGGCCATGGATAAAATGGATAAGCTCATCAATTCCGCCCAGACCATGCTTGACGGTATCAATACGGTGGTAGGGGACCCGGCGGCCCAGAGGAATGTGAAGAACAGCCTCAACAACTTCGATGCGGTTTCCGAAAACCTGGCCATCCTGACAGCCCAGGGCATTCAGACGGCCAATGAAATACAGGGGATTACCTCCCAGATTAATTCCATGCTTTACCAGCTCAACGGCGACGGCAAGACAGTGAATGATGCCCGTCAGATTATGGACAATCTGGTGGTAGCTTCTGAAAATGCAAAAGAAATTTCAGGCAACGCAAAAGAGATTTCCGGAAAAATTAATGGTATAATGAATGGGCAGACCAATTTTGATGTATCTGTTTCCGGCGAATTGTTATATAATACTAAAAAGGATGATTTTTCGCCGAATCTGTTTCTCCGCATAGGTAAAGGCACCTATGGACTCCTGGGGATTGAGTCGCTGACCAATGATCCTGTATATGATGCCGTATTTGGTAGGACGAGAGGGATATACGGCTATCATGCAGGCATTATCAGAAACAAACTGGGTGCCGGTGTGGACTACGAAAAGAACCGGTGGAAATTCTCGGCAGACCTCTACGATCCCAATGATCTGACCATGCGGGTTCGTGGAAGTTATGCGCTGGATGACCATTTCTTCCTCACCGGACAATCCATATTCCCCCATAATAACAGGGGCGGCGGTGAATATATCGGCCTTGGCTACAACTATTAATAGACATCTGTCTAGAAGGGATGAAATTTATGAATAAATATACCTACCGTATTTTGGCAGCTTCCATTGTAATGGCACTTTCTTTTGGGGTTGGTGCCCAGGCAAAGGGGTCTGAAACTCGCGTTACCACAGACCCTTCCATCACAGAAAAAGCTCTTGCCGCCCAAATGAAGCAGGTAAGTACCGATAAAAGTGTGAATTTCAATAATATGCTCATGCAGAAGAATCTGGGAGACGCCCTGACCGACGCAGCCGGTCCTGAAGCTTCTTCCCTGGATATCGACCTTCGGGGTGCCGTTTCCACGGCTATCCAGAATAACCGGGATATCACCATTGCAGATTTGAATCGTAAGGTTGCTGCAGCGGCAGTGAGCGAAGTTGCTGCTAAGAAGAATCCCAGTGTATCATACAATTGGAACCGGACAGATTATAAGGCAGTTCAGACTGGTGGTGTTATTGGCTCTAATACTCATACTTATGCGCAAAATCTTAAGGTAACTTGGCCTATTTGGACATTTGGTAAGGTAGAAGGGGCAATTGATTCTGCTAGATATCAGAGAAATGTAAAAGATTTGGATTATTATAAGACTGAAGCGGACACAAAGCTTGCTGCGGTGAAGGCTTACTATACCTATCTGGAAAATATCAAGTTGGCCGATGTGCAGGCACAGTCCGTGGACGACTACGCCAGCCATCTGAAAAATGTACAGCAGCAGTTTGATGCAGGCATTGTGGCCAAATTGGATGTACTGACTTCCAGCACCTCCCTGGCCAATGCGAAGCAGAGCAAAATTGCCGCTGACAATGCAAGGGATATTGCAGAAGCCAACCTGAACAATATCATGCGTATTCCCATGAATACCAAGCTGAACCCGCTGGATAAGGATTTCCCGGAACCGGCCTTTGATATTACCATGGACCAGGCCATTCTGATGGCTCAGAAATACCGCTGGGAATTAATACAGCAGGATTATGCAGTAAAAATTGCTAAAGAACAGCTTAGGGTAGCCAAGGCAGGTTATTTGCCAACATTATCTGTCGGAGGCAGTTATGATTGGGACACTGCAGGTTTATCCGGATTTGATAAAGATGACTGGAAAGTTCAGGGAGGATTAAGCTGGACTCCCTGGGATGGCGGTGCTACACAGGCTCAGGTAAAACAGGCTAAGGAAAATGTAAAGATTGCCCAGGAACAGCTCCTCCAGGCCCGTGAGACGGTGGAACTGGAAGTACGGCAGGACTACCTCAACATTCTTTCCTATAAAGAACAGATTCGTGCCACCGAAGCCGCTGTGGCCCAGGCAGAAGAAGCCTACAAAATTGCGGCTGTCCGTTACAGCAGCGGCGTAGGCATCAACCTGGATGTACTGGATGCGGAACTTCAGCTCAATACCGCCAGAACCAACTACATCACCGCCCTTTACAATTACAACATCGGCCTGGCTACCCTGGAACACGCCATGGGCATTCCGGCAGTGATTCATCCCGAATTCGCATCGCCTCTGAACAAGGCCATTGAAAACAGCGGGAAATAAGACAGGCGCTAGGGAAGCGCTGATTAAATCGTTATCGGATTTCATTCTTGTATTTTTATTCA
>OGLM01004483.1_pt1 | contig 10245 bp, 10 predicted proteins | sample 1572531 | NCBI WGS metagenome assembly OGLM01 (sample SAMEA2581909, study PRJEB24529) | metagenome | biome: Human gut stool | place: China | collected 2011 | reverse complement strand
CCCACCAGCACCGCCGCCAATACCACCACCAGCACCATGGCGGGGCCCAGGATGCTGGGAGCCCGGCGGTGCTTGGTGACCTTGCGGTGGGGGGCGGCGGACCGGCCCTTCAGGGCCTCGTCCTCCTGGCAGAAGGGGCAGGTTTTATAGCTGTCGGAGTACATCTCTCCGCACTTGGGGCACTTGATGAGCTTCATACAATATATCCTCCGTTGGAAAACGCCGAAGGGCGGCGAAAGTTGTTCTCTATTATCATACTCATTTTCAAAGGCGCCGTCAACTGAAATCCTTGGAAATTCATGCTTTTTTTACATGTTCCCTTGCAATCCGACGGGAAGTTCCCTATAATACAAACAGAAATCATTCCGGAATCGTCTTATGCGGGAGGCAGCGATATGAACACCATCTTCATCGGCATCGCCGGAGGTACCGGCAGCGGCAAGACCACCCTCACCGAGCATCTGGTGTCCCGGTTCGGCGACGACATCGCCGTGGTGCACCACGACAACTACTACAAGCGGCAGGACTGCTCCTTTGAGGAGCGCTGCAAGCAGAATTACGACCATCCCGACGCCTTCGACACGGATCTGATGATCCGGGACCTGAAAAAGCTGAAGGCGGGAGAGACGATCTACTGCCCTGTGTATGATTACGCCATCCACAACCGCACCGACAAGACGGTGGAGATCAAGCCCGCCAAGGTGGTCATCGTGGAGGGCATCCTGATCTTCCAGAACAAGGCGCTGCGTGACCTGTTGGACATCAAGATCTTTGTGGAGACAGACGCCGACGTGCGTATCCTGCGCCGCGCCCTGCGGGACGTGGAGGAACGCGGACGGTCGCTGGAGTCCGTGGTAAATCAGTACCTGACCACCGTGAAGCCCATGCACGAGCAGTTTGTGGAACCCACCCGGAAGTTTGCGGACATCATCGTGCTGGAGGGCGGACACAACCTGGTGGCGCTGGATATGATCATGCAGCGCATCGCCGGACATATCAAGGAGAACTGACATGGCAAAGGTCCTACGGCATATATTGGCTGTCCTCTGCCTGCTGGCGGCGGTGTTCTTCCTGCTGCCGCTGGGCATAGGTATCCTGCACTTCGGCATGGTCTGGCCGGCGGCGCTGCTATTGCTGTGCGCCGCGTGGCTCACATGGCCGGACTTCTTCCGCCGCTTGCTGCGGCCAAAATGGCTTCGCGCGCTGGTGAGCTGCGTGATCGCCGTGTGTATGACGGCCATTCTGGCAACGCTGGGTAAAATGGCCATGGCCGCCGCGGACCGGCCCGCCGACGGACAGGACTGCACCGTGGTGGTGCTGGGCTGCCAGGTGTTCCCGGACGGCCACCCCAGCCTGATGCTGCGTGGCCGCATCAACGCGGCCTATGACTATCTGACCGCGCACCCGGACGCCCTGTGCATCGCCTCCGGCGGGCAGAACGGCAGCGAGCCCATCAGCGAGGCCCAATGTATCCGTGACACGCTGGTGTCCATGGGTATCGCGCCGGAGCGTATCCTGCTGGAAGACCAGTCCGCCTCCACCGAAGAGAACCTGGCCTTCTCCGCCGCGCTGCTGCGGGAGAAGGGCCTGTCCACGGATGTGGCCATCGCCTCGGACAACTTCCACCAGCTGCGTGCCGCCATCTGGGCGGAGCGCAGCGGCCTGACACCCCATTCCGACGGCTGCGCCAGCCCCTGGTTCCTGACCGCCGGCTACTGGGCGCGGGAGACAGCGGCACTGCTGTACATGGTAGTCACCGGCAGCTGACCGAACGTTTCCCGGGATTTCGCGAGTTAGTGTATGCTAACTAAAAACCTTGAATTTCCACGGAAAATGGGGTTGATTTTTTCATTTTTCATGGTACAATGTGTTTACAATCTTAATGGAGGTACTTACTATGGCTTATCAGATCGGTTCTGCTTGCGTGAGCTGCGGCGCTTGCGCTGATGCTTGCCCCGTGGGCGCTATCTCTCAGGGTGATGATCGTTACGTCATCGATGCCGGCGCTTGCCTGGACTGCGGTTCCTGCGCTGACACCTGTCCCAACGGCGCTATCAGCCCCGCTGAGTAATTGAACCAAGCACAACGATGAGGAAAAGTGACCGGCACCGCCGGTCACTTTTTTGTTGTATCCCCCCGGGTTTTGTATTACAATGGTGTCATCATGGTATCAACATGGTATCAACGCAGTGTCACCATGATATCATCCGCCGATAAGGGCAGACACCCCTTTGTCAACGGATAGTACAGCTATGTGCAGAGGAGGAAGCGGCATGGAGCACTGGGATGAGCTGTGGCCGGGCGGTTTTCGCTTCCGCTTTGACGACAACGTGTTCAAGCCCTCCACCGACACGTTCCTGCTGGGAGACTTTGCCGAAGTGCGGCGTGGTGAGCGCGTCTGTGACCTGGGCGCCGGGATCGGCCTGCTGGGCCTCCTGCTGCTGGCGCGGCAGCAGGAACTGCACATCACCAACATTGATATCGACAGTGCTGCCTGTGCGCTGGCGGAAGAAAACGCCGCCGTCAATGGTTTGGAGGACCGCGTTGCCGTGCTGCGGGCCGACCTGCGGGATCGGACAGCTCTGCCAAAAGCTGGGAGTTTCGACCTGTGCGTGGCCAATCCGCCCTATTTCCCGCCCCACACAGGACGGGTGGCGGAGGGAAGCCGGGGAACGGCCCGGTCCGAAACCGCCTGCACCTTTGACCAGTTGTGTGCTGCGGCAGCGTATCTGCTCCGCAGCGGTGGACGGTTCTGCCTGGTCCACCGGGCGGAACGGACGGCGGAGCTGATGGACGTCCTGCGCCGCCACCGGCTGGAGCCGAAGGTGCTGCGCTTCGTGCAGAAGGACGCACAGACGCCGCCGCGGCTGGTGCTGCTGTCCTGCCGCCGTCACGGCGGGGCCGGACTGGCGGTGCACACGCCGCTGCTGCTGCAAGCAGACGGCGGCGAAAGTGGCGAGCTGCGCCGCATTTATTTCAAGGACAGGGGGTAATTCCCAATGGCAGGTATCCTGTATCTGGTGGCCACGCCCATCGGCAACCTGGGCGACTTCTCGCCCCGCGCCGCAGAGACGCTGACCCGGGCAGACTTCATCGCAGCGGAGGACACCCGCGTCAGCGTGAAGCTGCTGAACCATTTTGACATCAAAAAGCCGCTTGTCAGCTACCACGAGCACAACCGCGCTGCGGCGGGCCAGGCCATTTTGGAGCGTCTGCTCTCCGGCGAAACGTGCGCGCTGGTCACCGATGCCGGCACCCCGGCCATCAGCGATCCGGGGCAGGATCTGGTGGCCCTGTGCGCCGAAAACGGCGTGACGGTACAGGCCATTCCCGGCTGCTGCGCCGCCATCGCCGCCCTGGCCGTGTCCGGGCTGGACACCCGGCGCTTCACCTTCGAGGGCTTTCTGCCCTCCGGTAAAAAAGAGCGCCGCGCTGCCCTGGAGGAGCTGACCGGTGAGGCGCGCACCATGGTGTTTCACGAGGCGCCCCACCGCCTGCGTCAAACCCTCGCCGACATGGTGGAGCTGCTGGGAGACAGGCCCGCCGCCCTGTGCCGTGAGCTGACAAAGCTCCATGAAGACACTGTCCGCACCACACTGGCCCAGGCCGCGGATTTCTACCGGGACAACGAGCCACGGGGGGAGTACGTTCTGGTGATAGCGGGCCGGGAGAAGCAGAACCTGCCGGCCCTGACGCTGGAAGAGGGCGCAGCACGGGTGCTGGCCCTGCGGGACGGCGGTATGAAGCTGAAAGAGGCCGTGCGTCGGGTAGCGGACGACACCGGCCTGCCCCGCAACGCCCTGTACGATACCGCGCTGAAAGCATAAGACGAAAAAAACAGTGCCGCCCCAGTGGGCGGCACTGTTTTTTCTTGTTTTCAGGTCTTTTGCAGCTCGCGCCTGCACTTGGCGCAGATATTCTTGCCGCGGAACGCGGATATATCCTTGTTGCCGTCGCAGAACACGCAGCCCACATGGACGCGGCGCAGCACGATGCCGTCGCCCTCCACGCTGATCTCCATTGTCTCACGCTCGCCGATATCCAGCGCGCGGCGCATTTCGATCGGGACCACGATCCGGCCAAGCTCGTCGATGCGGCGGACAATACCGGTAGATTTCATGTCCTCTCCCCCCTCTATGCAGTAATAACAAAATCCCCGCAAATTTTATACCTGTACTTTAACATATTCAACGAAGCATGTCAACAACAATTCGAAACGTGTCGAGAATTTTTGCAAATAACCGCACAGACCGCCGCGTAGACTTCTCCCGTAAGGAGGTGCGCGGTGTGGTGATGGGGATATTCTGGACGCTGATGGTAACGGTGTCCCTGGTGTACGGTGCAGTCAGCGGCCGTCTGTCGGCGGTGACAGCGGCGGCACTGGAGGGTGCCGCTGCTGCGGTGGAGCTGGTACTGGTCATGGCTGGGGCACTGTGCCTGTGGTCCGGCGTGCTGGAGCTGATGCGGCGCAGCGGCATGGCGGCGGGACTGAGCCGCCTGCTGCGCCCGGTCCTGCGGCGTCTGCTGCCCCAGGCAGGGCGGGACGAGGAGACGCTGGCTGCCCTCAGTGCTAACGTCAGCGCCAATCTGCTGGGGCTGGGCAACGCCGCCACGCCGGCGGGTATACAGGCCGCCAAACGTATGGCGGTGGGCTGCGGCGGCACCGCAAGCGACGAACTGTGCCGGCTGGTGGTGCTGAACACCGCCTCGGTGCAGCTGCTGCCGACCACCGTTGCCGCGCTGCGTGCCGGTCTCGGCGCAGACAGCCCCTTTGAAATTCTTCCTGCCGTGTGGGTCAGCTCCGTCTGCTCGGTCGCGGTGGGGCTGCTGGCCTGGCTGATGGGCGGCAGTGCGCTGCTGTGGTCGGTGCTGGCCGGGGCGGTGGTGCTGGCGGCTGGCGCGGTGCGGGACGCGAAGCTGCCCGGCGAGGCGGAGCTTCTGGGCCGGGGCGTGAGCTACTGCGCCACCTGCGACGGGATGCTCTACCGGGGCAAGCCGGGGGCGGTGGTGGGATACACCGACACCGCCCGGCAGGAGGCGGAGCTGGATCACGAGATCATCTCCTCTGTGAGCCGGCTGTATTTCTCCATTTTCCGGATCGATCTGAAAGAGGACTTCTATGAGGAGATCTCCAGCGACAACTCCGTACATCGCCTGACGGGACACCGGGGCATGGCCCAGCAGAAGCTGAACGAGCTGTGCAGCACCTTTGTGGACCCGGAGTACCGGCTGGCGGTCCGGCAGTTCTTTGACCTGTCCACGGTGCCGGACCGGCTGGCGGATACCGATACGGTGGGGATGGATTATTTAGCCACCAACGGCAACTGGTACATGGCCCGGTTTATCGAAAAGCGGCGGGATGAAGCCGGACGGGTCACCCACATCCTCTATGTGACCAGAAACGTCACCAAGGAAAAGCGGCAGGAATTGGAACGCCAGAAGCTGAAGATCGCCTATCAGGCGACGGAAAAAGCCAACGAGGCCAAGACCGCCTTTCTGCTGAATATGTCCCATGACATCCGCACGCCCATGAATGCCATTCTGGGCTACGCGCACCTGATGCGGAAGGAACTGACGGACCCCAAGCTGCTCCACTATCAGGAGATGATCGAGGAGTCCGGCAGCCTGCTGCTGTCCATCATCAACAACGTGCTGGACATGACGAAGATCGAGAGCGGGCGGCTGGAACTGAATGAAGACTACAACCGCGTGGGAGATGTCGTCGGCAAGATCGTCGCCGTTTTCCAGGGGGAGGCCCGGAAAAAGAATCTGACACTGACCAGAGTGCAGAAGGCGACGAATCTGGATATTCTATGCGACGTTACAAAGCTGCAGGAGCTCTTTACAAACCTGATCAGCAACGCCGTCAAGTACACCCCACCCGGTGGGACCGTCACGGTCACCACCGAGGAGTTGCCCTGCGCTCAGCCGGGACATGTGACGCTGCGTACCGAGGTGGCCGATACCGGCATCGGCATCAGCCGGGAGTTTCTGCCTCATCTGTTTGAGCCCTTCTCCAGAGAGCGGAACACCACTGCGGGCAAAGTGCTGGGAACCGGACTGGGTATGCCCATCGTCCGGAGCCTTGTGGAGCTGATGGGCGGCACGATCACCGTGGAAAGCGAGCAGGGGAAGGGGTCGAAATTCACTGTGACGCTGACCCATAAGCTGGCGGACTAGGCGCACTGTGAGAAGACGCCCGCCGGGACGGAGGAGCAGTCTGACCACTGCCTCACCGGGAAGCGGCTGCTGCTGGCGAAGGACAATGACCTAAACGCGGAGATCGCCACCGCATTTTTGCAGGATATGGGCTTTACGGTGGATCGGGCCGTAGACGGCGCCGACTGCGTGGACCGGTATCAGCATGAGGCGGCCGGGACCTACGGCCTGATCCTGATGGACATTCAGATGCCCAATATGGACGGCTATCAGGCGACGCTGGCGATCCGCGGCCTGCCGGATAAGGAAAAAGCCGGGATCCCCATTGTGGCCATGACGGCCAACGCCTTTGCCGAGGACCGGCAGAAGGCCTTCAACGTGGGAATGAACGGCCATATTGCCAAGCCCATCAATACGGAGATCCTGCGGGAAACGCTGCGGGAATTGCTTTGAAACTGAGGAAAACGAGATACATGAAACGCATCACAGCACTTATTTTGACCTGTCTGCTGTCCGTGGGGCTGCTCTGCGGCTGCGGCGCACAGCAGCCGGAACCCGCACTCCCCGAGATCATCATCGGCAGCGATACCTACCCGCCCTACGTCTATCTGGACGATAACGGCGACCCCACCGGCATCGATGTGGAGATCGCTACGGAGGCCTTCCGGCGGATGGGGTATCAGGCGGTGTTCACCACCATCGACTGGGAACAGAAGAAAACACTGGTGGACAGCGGCGAGATCGACTGCATCTGGGGCTGCTTTTCCATGAGCGGCCGGGAGCATGACTACCAGTGGGCCGGGCCCTACGCGATCAGCCGCCAGGTGATCGCCGTGGACGCGGGCAGCGATATTTACACCATGGGCGATCTGGCCGGAAAGACCATTGCCGTGCAGTCCACCGGAAAGCCGGAGGATCTGTTCCTCCACCACCGGATCGCCGATATCCCGGAGTTCGGGGCCATCATCAGCCTGGAGGACCGTGGCGTGCAGTACGCCGCGCTGGACTGCGGCTATGTGGACGCTGTTGCCACCCATGAGATGGCCATTCTGCAATATATGGAGGACTACGGGGCGGAGTTCCGTATTCTGGACAAGCCCCTGCTGGTCACCGGGATCGGCGTCGCCTTTTCCAACAATGATAACCGTGGGCTGGCCCAAAGGCTGACGGAGACCTTTGCCCAGATGCGGCAGGACGGCACTCTGCAGGAGATCCTCGGCAGATATCTGGAGCACCCCGAAACCTATCTGGAGGTAGAGAGCCTTGGGCAGTGAAAAAACACAGAGCATGTTCAGCGCAAGGTTCTGGTATGCCTGTCTTGCGGTGGGGATCATTGCTTTGAGCGTGGTGTACACCTTCTCCCACAAGGTGGATATCCGCCGGTGCGAGGAACGGCTGACGACCACAGTCGAATTTATCAAGGATCAGACGGACAGCTATGTGAACTACAACAATATTGCCGTCGCCAAAAGCCTGATGCGGGGCAGTACCGTCATTCGGACGCTGGAGGAGATCTCTCTGGACTGCAGCGAGGCGGAGCTGGAGGTGTATGCCGACAAGCTGTGGCTTACAGGAATTTCCGTACTGGATCAGCAGGGGAACGTGGTGTGCGAGTACACGGAGCACGGCATCGGCTACGCCCGGCTCCGGACCGACCTGGAACGGGCGTCGGTCCTTGACGTCATCGGCTATCCCCAGAAGACCTATGTGAAGCGGGTATATCTGGAGGACGGCTCCTATGCCGATATCGCTGTACATAGCTGCGCCAATAACACCGGCGCGGTGCTGGCCTACCGCCATACGCTGGCGTCCTTTTCCCAGAAGTCCGTTCTGTCCGTCCAAACTCTGCTGAACGGCTATGACGCCGACACCGTGGCGACCTTCCTTGTGGTAAAGGGGAGCCGGGTGGAGGCGTCCAATGACCCGGAGCTCATCGGAAAGGACGTTTCCGACGACCGGCTGATCCAGTCGATCCGAAAGAGTAATCAGTCGGAAAAGCTGACATTTGTGAACGTCGGAAACGGTATGGGGCAGTACTATGGCATGTATAGCCACGGGCGGAATTACTATCTTTATGCATACGTTCCCGCCAGGCAGATCGACAGCGCCACCTCGCCGAACCTGACGATGGCTCTGGCTGCGTATATCCTGATCCTGGTGCTGGTCCTGGGGCTCCGCTGGAGCACCGCCCGGAAATTCCAGCTCCGGCAGGAGAAGTCCGAGCAGGCTTATAAGGAATCTCTGGAGCAGAAGAATGCCGAGCTGGAGCTTGCCGTCCGCCATGAGGCGGCGGCGAACCGCGCCAAGCGGGAGTTCCTGTTCAATATGTCCCACGATATCCGCACACCGATGAACGCCATCATCGGCTTCACCTCTTTGGCGGCCACCCATATTGACAACCGGGATCAGGTCATTGATTACCTGAAAAAGATCTCCACCTCCAGCCAGCATCTGCTGTCCCTCATCAACGATGTGCTGGATATGAGCCGCATCGAAAGCGGTCGGGTCACCCTGGAGACAAAGCCGGTGTATCTGCCGGATCTGGTGCATGACATCCGGGACATCGTTCAGTCGAACATCGTTGCCAAGCGGCTGTCCCTGTTCATCGATACCATCGATGTTGTGGATGAGCAGGTCATTGCCGACCCCATGCGGCTCAACCAGATCCTGCTGAACATCCTGTCCAACGCCGTGAAATTCACGCCCACCGGCGGTATGGTCAGCCTGCGGATCGTGGAGAAGCCCACCGCGCCGAAGGGGTATGCGGACTATGAATTCCACATCCGGGACAACGGCATCGGCATCAGTGAGGAGTTCCGGAAGCATATCTTTGAGCAGTTCTCCCGGGAGGAGACCTCCACCGTCAGCAAGACCCAGGGCACCGGTCTGGGAATGTCCATCACCAAGAGCCTTGTGGATATGATGGGGGGGACCATCACCGTGGAGAGCGAGCCCGGGAAGGGCTCGGAATTCGTGGTGGCACTGCGGTTCCCCGTCAGCGGAGAGAAGCAGGAGCCGAAGCAGATCGCCCAGCTGGAGGGCCTCCGTGCCCTGGTGGCGGATGACGATACCGGCACCTGTCTGAACGTCAGCAAGATGCTGCAGTCCATCGGGATGCGGCCGGATTGGACCATCTCCGGCAAGGAGGCGGTCATCCGGGCCAAGGACGCCATGGAGCAGGGGGACGCCTTCAGCGTCTATATCATCGACTGGATGATTCCGGATATGAACGGCATCGAGGTGGTGCGTCAGGTCCGCAAAATCATCGGGGATGCGACGCCCATCATCATTCTCACCGCCTATGACTGGACGGATATCGAGACGGAAGCGAAGGAGGCCGGTGTGACGGCCTTCTGTGCGAAACCGCTCTTTATGTCCGAGCTGCGCAGCGTGTTGGCGAAGCCCTTCGGCGCGGAGGATGCGTCGGCCGCGGCAGAAAAAGGACCGGATTTCTCCGGAAAGAAGCTGCTGGTGGTGGAGGACAACGAGCTGAATCTGGAGATCGCCTCCACCATTTTGCAGGAGGCCGGCTTCGAGGTGGACACGGCGGAAAACGGGCAGATCGCTCTGGAAAAAGTGGAGAATGCCCCTGCGGACCGGTACGATCTGATCCTGATGGATATACAGATGCCGGTGATGGACGGCTATGAGGCCACCCGCCGTATCCGCGCCCTTTCGGACAAGGAGAAGGCCAGCGTTCCCATCGTGGCCATGACGGCCAACGTATTCGAGGAGGAGCGGAAGCGGGCGTTCGACTGCGGCATGAACGCCTTCCTGTCCAAGCCGCTCGTGATCGACGCGCTGATCGCCACCCTGCGGGACATCCTGCACTGAGACGTCACAAAGTTACAAAGTTGTAAAGTTGCAACGTCTTAACGTTGTAACTGCACAGAAAGCCCGGGGCGCGGCCGGCTGCCTGGGCCGGTAAACCGTTCTCCCTTCCCCGTGCGAAGGCGAGGGGGATCGTGCTTGACTTGCCGCCGCGCGCGCGGTATCATAAGGAAATAACAGAGAGGGAAGAAGGTTGAGATATGCGGTCGATAAAGGATAAGCGGGGATTTACGCTGGTAGAGCTGATCGTCGTGC
>OGLM01004467.1_pt1 | contig 10290 bp, 12 predicted proteins | sample 1572531 | NCBI WGS metagenome assembly OGLM01 (sample SAMEA2581909, study PRJEB24529) | metagenome | biome: Human gut stool | place: China | collected 2011 | reverse complement strand
GGCACTTTTAGTTAAACCTGTTTAAAAATCAGAAAAGTCCAATTTCTTAAAATACTCTGTATCCCCAGTAAACACTGGGGATGGAGTTGTATTGCCATAGGGGTTGGATGCTTACGATGATGCGCAGGCCCCGTTGGCTCACGGTGATGAACCTCATCATGGTATGAGGGTCGGCGTCCGCCTTCTGTACGACCTCCTTCATCTTTTCTGCAGGAATCTTGTCGATGTCCACGGCAATCATCTGGGTGGTCTTCACCACGTTGCGCAGTTCCTTGCCCCGTCCGTCCATGAGCACGGAGGTAGTGATGCCTGGCATCATCACCTTGGTTTGATGAGCGAGCTCGCTGCTGATGCGCATGTTCTTGCGGTAGTCTTCGGTACGAGCCTGGGTCATGGCGTCGAGGGTGATGATTCTCTGCAGTTCATCAAGACTGATGAGTTGTCTGCTTTCGCTGGAGGCGATAGCATAGAAGAAAGATGGTAATACCATTTCTTGCTTTTGTTTTTGTTCTGTTGTTGTCATTTTTAAGCAAATAATTATAAGTTGTTTTAAAATTGAATCATATAGATTCCGCTGCAAAGCTAAGCATAAAATTTGGCATTGAAATCAAAAAGTTCCGATTTTGGAACATAACATAAATTTATTTAAAATGTTTTTCAAAAAAATCAAAAGTGAAGTCATGGGAATCAAGGATTCCTACGACTACAGACGGGCATGATTTCTGTCCACAAGTGTTTTAATCTTTTAGTCCACAACGTGTTCTGGGCTATGCGTGAAGAACTGAAGGAAGACCGTTTTGAGGGTGGTCTTACTGAGGAGGAGAAGCATTGGGCTTCCACCAAGTCAGCCATCCGCAAGGAGTTCCGACTGTCTGATGCGTACACCAAGAGTCTGGAGACGATGGACCGTGTTGTTTCCATCGACGACTACTGGGGCGCGATACGTTGGATGGAGTCGTTGGTTGGCGAGGCTCACAGAGACGAGCTGCTTCGTCTGATTGACGGGTTGTTGGAACCATTGTCGCCGAAATGAGCGATTTTTAGATTAGCAAACAAAGCGTGAAGTGTGAAGGGGGTATATGAACTTTAGCGTGAAAAGAGTGTTAAAAAGAAGGCATAACTATCTGATACCCTTTCTCTTTATCTTTTGCGTACGATGTATATACAAAAGTTCTTATACACCCCCTTCACACCCACCCAAACATACAAACAAGAAGAAGTGATCGTAAAAGTCTGTGAGAATCTGACCGAATAGGTCTCATCTGCGGATAAGAATAGTAGAAGGAAAAATCTGTGTTCATCTGTGCAATCTGTGGGACAATGTTAAAAACCAGAAATTCCTTGGCTATTTCAGATATTTCCCTTATATTTGCAGCATGTAAGGTACTAAATATTAGAATTATGAGAACGTTCAATTATAATGAAATACAAAATACTCCGATTTGGAACGAAGTAAAGAATTGGAGTGATGATCGGAAAAATGCCCTTATAACATTGTTGTATTCAACGATGAAAGGTATTAATCCATATGAAGTTCCAGAAGACAAAGTACAGGCTTTCGTAAATGATATGCCTCATGAAGTTTTAGAAATGGCTTCAGAGTACGCCATTAAGGAAAGTCGTTCGGGAAGAGGTCTTTCTCATTCTCAGGCAATGGAAAAGATTAAGGAGCAAAGAGGATGGAAATAATTTGGTCTGATATGGCTCTCCATCAACTTGATGGAATTTTGGACTATGTAGAAGAACATTTTGGTGCTTCTGTATCTCGCAAAACCTTAGATGACATAAATTCTAAGGTAGGGCGTTTATTGCTGTTTCCAGAATCTGGAACTCCAGACTATAGCTATTCTTCAAAACTCTTAAACGACAAGGTTTTAATTCGACATTTGAACATAGGACCAAATGTTGTTTATTATAATATTGATGGAGAAATCATTAATATCATGGTGATAGCTCATTACAGGCAGTCAACTGTCACTGTTGTAAAAATGATTAATCGCTTCATCGAGCATCATACGAAATAAAGTCTTCCGCTAGGCGACAAACACTCGCAACTCTGTTGCGTAAGCACTCTCAGCCAGCCCCTTGCGGGCACAGGCTCCGCTGGCTGACCAAAACTCTGGCAGAGCTATAGCGTCGCCAGCTACATCCCTTGCCCTTATGCTAAGGGTTTCTGTCCCCTACAAGGGGAACCGAAGGGGTCGTAAAGACTATTGAAGGGCTTGGGAGTGGGATAAGGACCCCCTCTTCGCAAGAGGGGGACAGGGGAGTCGAAAAATCTGCGTCATCTGTGCAATCTGTGGGACAATGTTAAAAACCAGAAATTCTTTGGCAATTTCAGATATTTCCCTTATATTTGCAGCATGTAAACAATAAAATAGGGAGGATTTGATTATGTATATGACAAATTCTGTTGAAAGAAATAATACAGTTGTTCCATTTTGGAATGAGATAAAGAAATTGAGTTGGGAAGATAGAAGCAATCTTGCCGAACTTATAGAGTTATCTTTACAAGAAGAAAAATGTGACGATAAGAAGATGCAATCATTTATCGATAACTTAGACGAAACAGCAATGAAAGCCGCTGCCGATTTCGCCTATAAGGAGTCTTTGTCTCAGAAAACGATTCCTCATTCAGAAATTTTGAATGTCGTGAAGGAGGAATTGGGATGGAAATAAAAATCACCTGGTCAACATTGGCAAAGCAGCAATTGAAAGATATAGGTCAGTATGTTGCTGATAATTTTGGAGAACGTACAGCTAATAAATCTTTAGAGCGAATAGTGAAAAAGGTTAATAGCCTGTATGTATTTCCAGAAAGTGGTTCTTTTGATAAAAAATACTCGACAGACAGTTATACCGTACGACATTTAACGATTCATCCTAATGTTGTATATTATATTCAGTTTGCAAATCAGATTACAATAATGGCTGTAGCTCATGAGAAGCAATCGCCCCAAACGGTATCATCAATGATTACTCGCTTTATAGAGCATCATACGAAATAATGTCATCTGACCGAACGGTCTCATCTGTGGATAATAATTGTAGTAGGAAAATCTGTGTTCATCTGTGAGATATGTGGGACCTCTACGGAGAGGTAGAAAAAATCAAATTCAGACTATTTTTACTCAATCAATATCCAGGTAAGAATACCCTAAAAACGATTCTTATCTGGTAAGGACTCTATGTCCTTCATTTCCGATACGAAACAATTATATTATTAGAAATAACAAAAAAATATATATAACGAGAAGTAGCTTAGTAGTGTGGGCGCTACATAATCACCCACAACGCATCCTGCAGTTCTCTTTCGGAAACTGACCCACCGAAAGAGGCTCAGGATGCAATTATGTAATCGCTAAAAGACACAGCTTGCCTTATAATAATGATGAGGTAGAGAATGCTGTTAAAGATGATCCAACTATTGAGACACGTCTAATAAAAGCTGTTGATGATGTAATGAATACTCATGGTATATGTTGCTTTTCTGAAAGATTTTAAGTTTTATAAAGCTGTCATGGATAGTAATGCTTTTAAACTGAATTTTGAAGAATTGGATTAGTATCTTTACTATTGGTGTAGATTCTGTCATTTGTTTAGTACCAAATTACGTATGAATCAATTGTTATTCATGATAAACAATAATATTATATGATAAAAGTAATGTTAGTCTTCGGAACTCGTCCAGAGGCAATAAAAATGTGCCCATTGGTAAAAGAGTTTCAGAAGCATAATGATGGGTTTGAGACCATCGTTTGTGTAACTGGTCAGCACAGGGAGATGCTCGACCAAGTATTGAATATATTTGAGGTAAAACCAGATTATGATCTCAACATCATGAAGCAGGGACAAGACCTGTATGATGTCACTGCCCGTGTGTTGACTGGAATGAGAGATGTATTCAAGGAGTGCAAGCCAGATGTAGTATTGGTTCATGGCGATACAACAACATCAACAGCGGCAGCACTTGCAGCATTCTATCAGCAGATTCCTGTTGGTCATGTCGAGGCAGGACTTCGTACACATAACATCTACTCACCATGGCCAGAAGAGATGAATCGACAGATTACAGGTCGTATTGCAACTTACAACTTCTCTCCAACACCTCTGTCAGAAAGTAATTTAAAGGCAGAAAAGGCACAAGGTAATATTTATGTAACTGGCAACACGGTGATTGATGCCCTTCACATGGTAGTAAATAAGTTGAAGAACGACGAGACTTTGGCGAAGGAGCAGGAAGCTATCTTAAAGCAGGCTGGTTATGATGTTAATCGTCTGGCTGATGGTAAGAAGCTGGTTCTGATAACAGGTCATCGCCGTGAGAACTTCGGTGAGGGCTTTATTCACATGGTAACTGCCATCAAGGACTTGAAAAGCAAATATCCAGATGTAGATTTCGTTTATCCAATGCACTTGAACCCAAATGTGAGAAAACCAATCCACGAGGTATTCGGTGAGGATTTGAGTAACTTGGGCAATATGTTCTTTATCGAACCATTGCAATATTTGGAGTTTGTATATCTGATGGAGAAAGCTACTATCGTACTGACAGATTCTGGTGGCATCCAGGAAGAGGCTCCAGGATTAGGCAAGCCAGTTCTCGTAATGCGTGACACAACAGAACGTCCTGAAGCATTAGCAAGTGGAACTGTTCACCTTGTTGGTACCGACTACCAGAAGATTATGGATGAGGTTAGTACTTTGTTGGAGGATGAGCAAGCTTACGAAAAGATGTCGAAGGCAGTGAATCCATACGGAGATGGCAAGGCTTGTGCGAGAATCGTTGAAATATTGAAAAAATAAAAGAAGAATATATTGAAATTTATGTCTAGTACTGATTCTAGAGTTAAGAAGTCTTTGTTGAATGCAAGGGTAAATCTTATTTTCTATTTTTTGGTATTGATACTGTCTTTCTTCTCAAGAAAGATATTCTTAGATACATTAGGAGCAGAATTTATTGGTTTTACAAGTACTTTGCAAAATTTGCTAGGATTTTTAAACTTGGCGGAGTTAGGTATTGCTACTGCTATTGGATATATTCTTTATAAACCTTTATTTGAACATGATGAATTAAAGATAAATGAAATTGTTTCTGTATTAGGATATTTATATCGCTGTATTGGTGTGGTAATATTAGCTGCAGGAATGATTCTTTCTATATTTCTTCCTTTAATTTTTCCAAATACAGAGTTTGAATGGGCTTTAATTTACTTTGCATATTACAGTTTCTTAGCTTCTTCATTAATAGGATATTTCATTAATTATCGCCAAAATTTGTTGGGTGCAGATCAAAAGAATTATGTTGTAGTTGGTTATTTCCAATCAGCTAATATTCTTAAAACACTTTTGCAGATATTACTGGCATATTATTATAAAAACTATTATATATGGGTAGCTATAGAACTTACTTTTGGTATCTTATACTCATTTGTACTTAATTGGAAAATTAATCAAACATATCCATGGCTTAAGTCAGAGATAAGTGAAGGTAGGAAGTTGATGAAGAAATATCCTGAAGTCGTAAAATATACCAAGCAACTGTTTGTTCAAAAAATAAGTAGTATAGTACAATGGCAAACAGTTCCATTTTTGACTTATGCATTTGCTAGTTTGCAAATGGTGGCTTACTATGGTAACTATACTATTATTACAGATAAATTAGCACAGTTTGTCAATACTTTCTTGGAGAGTACTGGAGCCGGTGTAGGTAATTTAATTGCAGAAGGGAATAAAGATAATATTAAAAAAGTCTTTTGGGAACTTATTTCCATTCGTTATTTTATTGGCGGCGTTATATCTTTTGCTATTTATATGTTAATCAATCCATTTATAGCATTATGGTTAGGAGATAAGTATATCCTTGATGACATCATCTTAATCTTGATAGTAATCAATGTGTTTATAAGTTACACAAGAGGTGGTGTTATGCAATTTAATTATGGATATGGCTTATTTTGGGATGTTTGGGCTCCTATAGCAGAAATTGTAATAAATTTAGGTGTAGCTTGCAGTTGTGGTGCTCTTTGGGGACTTCCTGGTGTTTTGTTGGGTGGTATTGTTAGCCAAATTCTGATAGTGAATATTTGGAAGCCTTACTTATTATTCCATTGGGGATTTAAAGATAATGTATTGGAGTATGTAGGTGGTATAGGAAAGATTCTATTTTTAGTAATGATGTCTATTTTATTGGTTACTTATATAGCAGACCATTATATAAATATTATCCCTAATCAGTCTTTCTTATCTTGGGCTCTATATGGGGGAATTGTGGTTTGTACATATATGTTGGTATTAGCATGTATGTTCTTCTGTTTCGTTCAACAATTCAGATTTTTTGTACATAGATTTATTCATAAAAGTAGCATTAAATGAAAATAAGTGGAAAATTTTTGAAAGTTTTAATACCTTATAAAATTTATAAGCTAATAGCAAATGGCTTTATAGTTGTTCCGAAATATTATAAGGAAATCTTAACTGAGACGGAACGTTATTTTGACCTATCTTTGGAAGATCATATTTATAAGGATTTGATGTTGATGCGTAAGTTTGGACATATTATAGATAAAGGCTTACATCGAACGGATGCATCTCCTGGGCATAGTAAAAATTATTACGATGCCTTGAAGCAGCTGATAAAGAAAATAAAAAAAACGGAATATGCTAATGATCCTACGGTATTATGGGCAGAAGAAAAGCTTGCTAAATATGAACAACTTCAGAGTCATCCTAATGAATTCAAACCTTTCAGAAGCGATTTTTCCCAGAATAATATAACTTTTGAACAGTTTGAAGGACTTGTAAAGGCAAGACGTTCAAATCGTTGCTTTACTTCTCAACCAATATCAGAAGACTCCATTGCAAAATTGAAGGATATTGCAAATTGGGCTGCTAATAGTTGCAATAAACAGCCTATTCGAATTTTTGTTGCTAATGAACAAGATTTAGCAAAGAAATGCCTGTCATGTTGTATCGGGGGTACCGGATTTGGTGAAAATATTCCTTCTTTTTGGTGTTTTACAGCTAATGTGAGAGGTTATGTTTGGCCAACAGAAATGTATTTACCTTCTGTTGATACTAGTTTGGGTGCTCAGAATGTTTTCCTTGCTGCACAAACTATGGGAATAACAGGAACAATTCTGTCCTGGGGACAACATACTAAAGAAGATGATATAAAGCTTAGAAAACTTTTGGATATTCCTGAAGATTATGCTATTATTTTTTGTGCAGTCATGGGCTATGCCGAATATGGTTATTTAGCTCCGATACGTAAAAATAACGAATAACATTTAACTGATTATAATGAATATATTTCTTATCCATCAATATGCAGGAAATAAAGGTGATAGAGCGGTAGCTTATGCAATGTGCAATCTCATCAAGTCGATAGACTCGAGTATTAATATAACCATCTCTACATCATCGCCAGAGTTGTGGAATAACGAACCTTTTTATTCGAAAAATGGTATCAAGTTTGTTTCTAACAGTTGGTGCTTTCGTGAAGCTTCTCCACATTGTTATTGGCAAACTTTAGAAAAAGTTAAGCCCTATACTTTTACTATACTTCGTACGCTTTATTTAAACATGGGTAAAAATAGCATTTGTAAATGTTTTATTAATCCTGGTTATAGAAAGGTTGTACAGGATGCAGATTTAGTACTGAGTGTTGGTGGACATCATTTTACGACTTTGCTTTCCCGAGATTTAGTTTCTTCTATTAATTATGATGCAATGGTAGTTCTTTCTTTGGGTAAACCATTAGTATGCTTTTCGCAGTCTTTTGGTCCTTTTGAATTCCATAATCCAAAGAATGAAATACTCACAAAGAAGATTCTATCAGCTTGCAAAATAATGCTTCCTCGTGAGTTGAAATCGGCAGATGAACTTCGAAGAATGGGTGTAACCAATGATAAAGTAATAAATACTTTTGAAAGTGTGATCACTCTCAACTCTTTGATTGCTGATTATGTCCTTCCAACAAAACGTGATAAGAGGGTAGGAATTGCGATTTATGCAACACAGAAACGAGAGCCTGAAGTACATGCCAATTATATTAAGACATTTGTCGATACATGTAATTATTTGAATGCACAAGGTTACGAAGTCCGTTTCTTCCCAATGGAGTTAAAGGGTACTGGTCCTGATGATCGTATACTGATTAAGGAAATTACTGATAAGGTATCAAAACCGACAATGTGTAAGGTTTATGACGATGATTTAACTACAGAAAGTCATATAAAAGAAGTTGCGAAATGTCAATTCTTTATAGGGCATAAAACTCACTCAACCATATTTGCAATGGCTACTGGTACTCCGCTAGTTGGAGTTGCTTATCATGTAAAAACTCGTGAATTTATGCATCAGTTTGAATGTGAGGAATATTGTATTGATGATAGTAAACTTACGACAAATCTAATGTTATCTACTATTGATAATTTGCGTAAAAATATAGATGTAGTGGGACAAAAATTGTATGATAATGCAAAAAAAATGAGTGATGTCGTAAAAAAGGATATGCGAAAGATTTTAAATGAAATTTGATTATGAGATTATTATTAATAGCTCCCGGCTATCTTCCTTATACATTCTCTGAAAATTTGTGTAATGGTAAGTTGGCCTATGCCATGTATAAAAAAGGTTGGCATGTGGATGTGTTATCAAAGGTGGATGAAGGTCCTGCCTATTCGACTGAATGGACAGAACCTTGGTTGCCACTTAAAAAGAATAATATCACTATAACTTATCCAGTAGGAGGAAAACTCACTCGTATGTGGGACGTTCTTCGCTCTTCTGTTAAGTTAGGTATGTATCCTGAAGGAGGTGTCCGTTGGGCGTGTCGTGCATACGAACTGGCATTGAAGCTCTGTAAAGAGAATCATTATGATGCCGTGTTGACCCGTTCACCAAGTGATATTCCACATATTATCGGTCTTCGTCTTAAAGAAAAGTTGGGGATTAGATGGATTGCTAATTGGAATGATCCTGCTGCTCCTATATGGCCAGAGCCTTATACGCATCATTTTTCGGCAAAAGAACAGGCTAGAAAGGATCAATTTACTCAGATGTGTTTAAAGGGTGCTGATGTAAATACATTTCCTTCACAGTCTTTATTGGAACATTTTACTTCGCATTATCTTTTTTTGGCAGAACTGAAAACTGAGGTTATTCCACATATTGCATTGGTTGAGGATATTGTTCCTCGATTGAAAGTAAAACCAGTTAATGATAAGTTCAGAATGTGCCATTCTGGAAATCTGTCTAAAGAGCGTAATCCTGAACTTACCTTTAAGGCTTTACGTGAGTTAATAGATGAAGGTTTTAATAAGATGGAATTCTCTATTATGGGGCATTTTAATGACTATACGACAGAACTTATCAGAAAATATCAGCTGGAAGGCTATGTAAAATGTATTGGTGGATTCCCTTATATGGAGGCTATTCAAAAAATGCAGGAATTCGATTGTTTGGTATTGCTAGAAGCTCGTCTGAAAAAAGGAATCTTCTTTGCCAGCAAGTTCACAGACTATGCTCAATTAGGAAAGCCGATACTTGCCATATCGCCAACCAATGGTTTTGCAGCTGACACATTGGCTCAATTTGGTGGTGGAATTAGTGTGAATAATCAGAGTTATAGGAGTATTAAAAATGGTATTTTAAAGCTTTATATGGCTTGGATGAATCATACTCTTTCACAAGACTATTCTACTCAAAAGTTATATGAGCAAGTTAGTGCAGAGCATGTGATCGATATTTATGAAAGAATATTAGAAGACTAAAAATGAAACTTACATATATTTCGATTTTACGTTCTTTGTCTATCTTGGTTGTAGTATTCTTCCATGTTTATCAGTATATGTATGTACCTGCTCATTTCCCTGAAACGGTACAGATGTATCATGATGCATATTTCTGGTTCAACCAATGTGTGGGGATTAATATAGCTATGCCTATGTTTACATTGATAGCTGGTTTTTTGTTCAGCTATTTTTATGATAAAGGTAAATACCAAGAATTTGTACCTCTTATCAAAAAGAAAGCAATGCGCTTGTTGCTTCCTTTCTTTGTATTTGGTATTTTAATGATGGCAACAACAGGTGTTCCTTTTAAACCTTGGGAGTTATATACTGGTGGTTTTGCACATTTATGGTATTTATCTTTCCTGTTCTGGTGTTTCCCTCTGGGATGGTGTATAAAGAAATACATGAAGTCGTCTTATGTGCTTGTTTTCATACTGTGTAAGTATTCTTTTACCTTTGCACCCGGAATCACGAAAGTCAAAGTAGGTTAATG
>OGLM01004464.1_pt1 | contig 10294 bp, 8 predicted proteins | sample 1572531 | NCBI WGS metagenome assembly OGLM01 (sample SAMEA2581909, study PRJEB24529) | metagenome | biome: Human gut stool | place: China | collected 2011 | reverse complement strand
AGAACAAGTTGATCGTCGAAAGATGCTTGCGGGGCAGTTTTTCTTGCCATAGCTTACACCTCCTCGAACATGCGCTTTTTGAATTCGATCTCCGTCATCTGCACCGTCCAGCCTTCGTTGCTGCGACGCAGATTTTCCAAATTGCTATCACCGTTGACGAAAATCACATCGTGTTTGCGACCCTGGGCATTCTTTCGATAGGTGGTGAAGTATGCGTCCAGAGCGGCATTGGATGCGATCACGTCCTCAGTGACGGTGCGCCAGATCACCAGCGCGCGGCGGCCGTCGGGCAGAGTGCCTTCAATCTGCCGGAAAGCATACTGACCATTGAGGTCACTGACCAGATCCACCGCACCTTCGTAGGCAGGAGCTTCTGCAGGCTTGCTGAGATAGTAGGAGATGGCGCTCTGCCGGGTGACCGTCAGACCGATCAGATAATTGAAGGTCTCGACCAGATCCACCGGGCGCTCCTTGCACTCATTCTTATCGGTGATTTTCATAGTGTAGGCGAAGGGATTGGAGAACGCCTCCATGTCCAGCAGGCTGCCGCGGCTCTCCAGATCCACCATGTAGTGGATCAAGTAATCCTCGCCCAGCAGCGACTTGAGTTGTCCACCGTTGTCGGAAAGCTGGATATTGGAAAGTGCGTCTTCGTAGCTTTCTAAACGCATATATTTGATGATCTGGGAGACACCGGTATTTCGATTCTGCGGTTTGCCATTTTTCCAATCGGCAGAATATACGACCTTTTGCATACGCGGCTTTGTAACCGAGTCAAAATACTCCCCCATCTCAACAAGAATGTATTTCCGTTTTCCACTCAGTATTCAGCTTAATCACTGCATGTCCAGTTGTACCTGATCCGGAGAAATAATCAAGGAATATGGCTTCGGGAGAGTAAGTCATAGCTTGAAGGCTTGTTACAACAGCGTTTATACTTTTAGGGAACGAGAAATTGTGCTTTCCGAGTCCAAAGATATCATTCAGAAGTTCTGTTCCGTATGTGCTCGAATCCATTTGCGGACCATACCAAAGAGTCTTCCTATGCTTGGGCTTTCCGTCCTGAAAATAATGGATTTGGATTTTGCCTCTTATTTTTTTGGCCCAAACCGTTCCTTCTGCAACATCGTTCATAATACGATCTCTACCATAATACCATCTCCGCTCAATTCCTTCATCATCAAACATTTTCTGCATTTCTTTAACAGAAAGCTTAGGTGTCTCCTGATTTAAAGCCTGCTCAATATAAGAAAGTTCTGCATCTGCATTATCTGTTTTGTAATAAATATTGCTATATATATAACAGGCTCTTGCCACTTCCGGCTTGTATGCAGAAAGATAATAAAATCCCATATTTCTGTAATATCTGGCCATTGTTGCTCTTGTGCAGCAAAGCCTGTACGCCTCTTTTGTTGCTATCATATATCTTTTTAACATATTAAGATACTTGTAACATTCCGCAAGTCCAAGAATTGCATCCAAATCTACGGGATTCCAGCATATTGCGTTGCTGTATGCTTCAATACCTGCTTTATAACGCCCGCTTTTCACACACAAATCGCCATAGGACCTGTAATATTCACCATATGGAAGTTCACTTAGTACCACATCGCAATCAGGTTTGAAATAAAATGCATATATATAATATTCCATAATATGATTAGTACACAGCCATATTGTATCCGTACCTTCTGACTTTCTTACATTAAGATCATTATCCAGCATACCAGCTTTTCTTTTATCTTCGTATTCAAGCTCTATGACATCTAACACCTTCATAAGTATATCTGCCGCTTTATCATAATCTCCTGAATTAAATACTTCCTCATAATCTCCATACTGACTCTTTAATTCATTAAGCTTTGTATAATCCATTTTAACTTTTCCCTTCCCGGATATTATAACTTTTAATATCTTTTCTTGTAATTCTGGCTTTTTTCTTTTCTTGATATTCTGCTACAAGGATTGCTATGCTTCTTTCCGGTACGCATACGCTTCTTGCTTCTTTATCAATAAACGCTTTATCCTGCCCATCATTCGTGGCTGCTATTATCTTAAAGCCATTGTTTCCCTCAACCTTTGGCAGGGCAAGATTGTGCTTTTCCCAGTGCATATTATAAGCTATGTATATAAGACTTCTCGACTTATCATCTGAGTAGGAATTGCAATACATAATTCCTATCTGCCTGCAATAATTCTCCATATCAGCATACCACGCATTGCCTCCGTGATATGACATATCTGGATAGCCTAATGATTTGGAGTCACTTAACGAAAGACTTTCCCTGCTGTGAAGAATACCATATTTCTTTCTTAAGGCAATAAGCTTCTTAGTCCATTCCAATATCTGCATTGAATCATTGCTTGTTCTCCAGTTCACCCACGAAAGCTCACTGTCTATGCAATAAGGGTTATTATTTCCCTGCTGGGTGTTCATAAATTCATCTCCCGCAAGAATAAGCGGCGTACCCTGCGATAATATAACCATAACAAGAGCATTTTTAATCTGCTTAATTCTTAACTGTCTTACCTTAAGCTTTCTCGTACTGCCTTCTTCGCCGCAATTCCAGCTGAAATTATAATTCTCACCATCTCTATTATTCTCGCCATTAAGCTCGTTATGCTTGCGGTCGTAGCTCACCAGATCATACAGTGTAAAGCCATTATTACTTGCCACATAATTGATAACCGCAGCATTATATGGATTAGCACCTGCCATATTAATAAATGGCCTTAACATATCCTCATCACCTTTTAAATAACGCCTTATCGTATTCTGTGCATCATTATTACAGCTTGCCATATGCTTATATGTACCCCTGTCTGAATTCCAGCCGACAGTAATTATCTTTGTATCTGCAAGCTGTGGATCTGCTGCCAGCACATTTAGGGAATGTTCATCACAGTACAGGTGCACTCCGTCTATATGGTATTCCCTTACCCAGTACCTCACGCAGTCAAGAATATATGCCGTTTTAACACCGTCAAAGAAGAATTCCATCACAACTTCAATTCCGTTATTATGCAGACATTTTACCATATTCTTGAATTCTGTCGTGTAATCATTATATTTACCTGCCTTTTCACTAATATTATCCTCTGCTGGTATACTGTAAGATGCCTTAGGTGCATAATAAAATGCCTTGGTATAGCCCCAGCAGTTAAGCTTTTCTGCCTTTTTAGTAACAGTATTATTATAAATGCTTCCTTTTATCACACCATATCTTAAATATTCACTGCTGTCTATGAATTGAGGAAATCTGTACGCCTCATCAAATTCATATGCCGGCATAAATTCAAGAGTAGTAATACCAAGTTCCTTAAGATATGGTATTTTCTCTACAATCCCCTTAAATGTCCCCTTTGCCTTTACCTTTGATGACCTGCTTTTTGTAAATCCACGCACATTAAGCTTATAAAAAACACAGTCATTATATGGCAGATGCAGTGGCACATCACCTTCCCAATTAAAGCTTTCAAGCTTTACCGGACTTAAATGTAATGTATTTTCCCCCTCAACTCCAAATACTTCACAGCCTGTAACTGCCTTGGCATAAGGATCAACAATATATTCATCATCAGCCTTGTAACAATACAGCATTCTCTCTATATTATCATCACACACACATACAGAATGTACTGTCCCCATTCTTTTTTTTAACGGAATTTCCTCTTTTAATTCAAGAGTATCCCTATCAAAAAAGCATAGTTTTATATCCGTATCCGTACTACAATCATAAGCAAAATTATATCCATTTTCTATCCTGTTACACCCCATAATACAAGGGTTACCACTCTCACATCGCATAATATGCCTCCATTTCAACTGTCTTATACTTTATCATAATAATCCAGTATAATCAAATTCTGGAATAAAGCTTTCATCTGCTGTATCGCCCTCTTGTATAAAGCCGTTGACAACACCTAATTCAATGGCATAATCTACAACCTCATCATATTCTTTCTTAGTGACCCTCCTGTTAAGATTATCGTATTCCTTAATTCTGTTTATCGGTGTGTACTGGTTCATAATGCTTATGTATATGTCATCTTTATATGTATCATACAGGTACTTGATTACAGCCTTGGAGTCTTTCACACACGCAGGCAGAAGAAGATGTCTTACTATGACACCTCTCTTCATAATCTGCTCTTCAACATACCCCTCTTTTACGAGTTCATCTTCTGCTGTAAAGAATACCGGCTTACCTGTCTGTCTTATCATTTCTTCTAATGCTTTCTTCGCAGTTTCTGTATAATCAGCAGCATATGAATACTGCTGTGAAAGCCTGCTGTCCATATATTTAAAATCCGGCAGATATACATCCACTATGCCATCTAACATTCTTAATGTTTCAACATTTTCATATGCACTTGTATTGTATACAACCGGTATTCTAAGTCCTTTATTTCTTGCCTTTTCTATTGCCTTTATTATTGGAATTGTAAAATGTGTTGGCGTTACAAGATTAATATTATCAGCCTTATTATCCTGCAGACGAAGCATAACATCGCTCAGCTCATCTACAGATAATTCCTTTCCAACCTTTGCAGAAGCTATATCGTGATTCTGACAGAATACACATCTTAATGTACAGCCCGAAAAGAATATAGCACCACTTCCACGCTCTCCTGATATGCAGGGTTCTTCCCACATATGAAGTGCAGCCCTTGCCGCCATAATTTTATCATTCATAAGACAATAACCTTTATTATGTGTTCTGTCAATATTACAACGCCTTGGGCATATATTGCATTTGTTATCTGGCTGTGTGCTTAGTGTCATCATAATCCTCATTTCTGCATATGTTTACTATTCTGCATATCTTTATTGTTCTTCTATTTACTCTTCTTTATTCATAAGCTCTTTTATCTTATTGAATGCGTGGCTTATTCCGCCTACTTCATTAATAAGCCCGGCTTTCACTGCATCTTCTCCTACAAGAATTGTTCCTAAATCCTTTGTAAGCATTTCTGTATTCATCATCATATTCTCTACTTCTTTTTCTTTTGTGTCGCTTTTTCTTGCAATAAATGAGACAATTCTTTTCTGTATGCGTTCAAAATAATCATAAGTCTGTCTTGCACCTATTATATTTCCATTCATTCTCACCGGATGTACTATCATTGTAGCTGTTGGAACAATAAATGAATAATCTGTGCTTACAGCAAGAGGAACACCTATACTGTGGGAATCTCCTATAACAAGAGATACCGTTGGCTTGTGCATTGACGCAATCATTTCGGACAATGCAAGCCCTGCACTTACATCTCCTCCGACCGTATTCATTAAAAATAATACTCCACCTATTGCATCATCATTTTCCACCGCAGCAAGCTGTGGAAGCAGATGTTCATACTTGGTTGTCTTGCTTGCAGCTGGAAGATTATCGTGTCCTTCTATCTCACCTATTATTGTAATTAGCTTAATCTTCTTTCCATTTTTATCCTCAAGCACAACCTGTCCATCTTTATTATCACTATCTTCACTCATATATGTGCTAACTCCTTTACAATATTCCTGACCTTTCATAAAAATCCTGGCCTGTACAATACTATGCCAGCACACCCCAGAACACTTCTGTTAAAGAATGTACTGACTTATCATCTTATAATATTGCCAATATTGTAAATATTATGCCAAATATTCTGTATCCTCAAATATTTATTTTATAATTATCTGGAACCGGTCTATCTTCCTGCCTATAATGCCTGCATAACCGTCCTGTCCATTGTCTGTTTCATTGTCTGTCTGATAAGAATAATAATCCATATTCTTTCTGCTTACCCTGTAATACGCATAATGATATCTTCCGTCTTTTAATGTTGCATATGGTGTCGCTTCATTTATAAGCAATGATGCCGGTGTATAATAATACACTTCAACCGCCTCAATCTCAGCTCCATTTCCTGCATAACCATTATAATAATCATTAATATCTGAATTCCTGCTGTCAACATATGAAAGCCACTTGCCACCGGCATATACTCTGTATACAGCATAACCTTTATCAGTTGATAAGGTTATTCCAGTTATTCCAGTCCCCTGTATTCCTGCATAATCTTCATCATTAACTACCTCAGGAAGCCAGTAACTGCCTCTAATCTGTGCCCTGTAGATTACATTTACATTGGTATCAACATTTACTGCTTCAATTGCAGAACTTCCAGCTGCTTTATCTATACGTTCTATATCCTCTCCGTTATCGTCTGTATCTGGTCTATCTTTAAATGGTGAGCTGTAATCTGCATAAAATATATTGCCATCAAATTCGTGCCCATCTATTAAGTATGCTCCAAACTGCCACATCATACAATCCATACCAGGTTCTTCTATACCCCAGTGTGCAAGCCACATATTAAAACCTCTGGTATTCGCAAGCCGCTCCAAATTTAGTACATTTTTATAATAATTATAGTTAGCATATACGCCTGTCGTATAGCCTTCTTTATCCATAGCTTCAATAAATTGTATACAAAAATTCGTTAAAAGCTCACCATCTTTGTATACATCAAGTCCATTACTCTCCTTGTATCCGTCTGCATCTTCCATATCAAACCATACGCCACGGACAGGACTTCGCCCCTGCAACATTCTTAGTGTATGATTAATCTCCGATGTCACTTCATCACTTGTAAGTGCATAACTGTATATATACACACCATAAGGTATTCCAAGCCGCTCACATTCATTCATATTACGGATTGCCTGCTTATCATCTTGTCCTTCAATATCATTACCATAACCAATTCTTATTATGACACCTTCTATATGCTCCTCTATCCTGTTCCAGTCTATCAGACCATCGTGACTGCTTACATCTATCACAACTGCACTTACGTTAAACACGCTTATGGTAATCATTATTATACTAAGAACAAGCGATACAACAATAGCTGTTAAATGTGCACTTCTGCCCTGTGCTTTATTATTGTCCTTCTTGCTATGTGTAAATTTCGGACTTTTTATCATAAGACATACCACCTCCTTTATATACATATAAAGGATATACCTTGTGTAAGAATACATCTTTAAGCAAGATATATCCTTAATATATGTTATTCTAAAAGGAAGGCTTCGTGCCTGTTAATCAGTCTATATATTCTCTGTTAATTCCACTCTTCATCTCAAGCAGCTTCTCAAATACTTCTTTATTATCAAGTACAATTATACACAGCTTATCTCTTGCTCTTGTAACCCCCTGATACAGAAGCTTTTCTAATATATCATCATTATTGTCTTCTACATCAGCAACTAATTCCCCGTACTCGTTATAACGGAATTTGCCATCTATAACTGTAAGCACCTTATCGAATTCTTTTCCTATATAACGGTAGGCATTGAACTGCCTTGTCTTATATCTTTCATTCATATCTTTATATGACTTCTCATAATCTATGTAAATGTACTGCTTTGCCCTGTAATATGCTTTAAGCTTTTTAAATTCATTAATACTGTTAGCATAGGCAATTGTTACACAATCATACTCATAGCCCCTGCCGTGCTTGGTAAGGTCAAATAAATTACGCACAAATTCCGCAAGTTCTGGATTGGTTCTTATCTTATCTGAAAGAAAATATTTCTCTTCTGATAATTGTTCTATCCTTTTGTCCATTGCCCTTAACTGTTCATGTCTTGATAATACCTGATCACAGTCATAGAACATAATAATCCTGCCGGCATTACATTCCTTAAGCCACTCAAACTGGTCATCGTGCATTCGCTGTGTTTCATCTACAAGCACATAATCATAATCTTTGATATTGTCTTCATTAACAAATTCTTTAGAGGTTATTATTGTAGTATTACTAATGGTATTCTGCAATATATCTATATTAGGTGTCCTTCTGCCAAAATGTATTATACATTTTGATAGTTCTTTGGGAAGCTTGCGCACTGTATCATACAGAAGAAGTGTCTTTCCTGTTCCAGCTTCACCCTTTATTGAATAATATCTGACTTCTCTATTATTAATAAGGCTGTTAAGGAACTTCCTGCTCATAGCCTCCTGCTGATTCGTAAGAAAATACTGGTGTCTTGCAAATCTTTCTGGTGAATTAACTGGCGATATAAGATAGTCTTTAGCCTTGAACAGACTTTCAATATTGTATTTCATACACTTCTTTATCATTCTTATATCAGTCACAAGCTCTGTAAAATCAGCCATGACAAGTGTATATGTATCATCACATAGTTCTAATCTGTATAATGTATTGGTATCTAGAATAAATGTATACGAATATATATTAGTAGTTACTGGACTTAAGTAATATCTGTTTCTTACAAGCTGCTGCTTTATTCTGTCCTCTCCTACATCTTCACTTTTAAGCTCTATATTAAGAATACATTTTCTGTTAGACGAAATCCTTAATAAATCAAATTCCTTGCTTATATGTGCAATCGTATATGAATAGAAATAGTTATCCAGATCCTCTAACCTTGCACCAGCTTTAATCAATTCCCTTACAAGAATAATAAGTGACTCTTTCTCTCTTATCCTTGTCCTCTGAAAATCTTTTCTCCCCGACAAAATATATTCATACTCAGCAAAATCCTCATTATCACTAACTCTTGTGAGATTATAAATATTAATCGAGTTCATACACTCACCTGCCTTTATAGTAAAATAGAGCATACTATACTTTATAATATGTATGCTCTATCAACTCCGGCACTATAGTATATATTAACACTCTCCAATATCCAATAATTATATAACTATCGCGATATTGTAATAGCAATATTAATATTAACACTATATTACGCCGCTATATATTCTACTGTCTGTATCCGTTAGGATTATGGCTCTGCCAGTTCCAACTGTCTTTACACATATCTTCAAGTGTCTTCTTAGCTTCCCAGCCTAGAACCTTAGCCGCTTTAGAGGCATCAGCCCACGAATCAGGTAAATCTCCCGGTCTTCTGTCACCAATCACATAATTAATCTTAACACCTGTTGAACTTTCAAACGCATTAACTATCTCAAGTACACTGTAAGGAGTTCCCGTTCCTAAGTTAAATATCTCAACACCCTTATGTGACTGTGCATATTCAACAGCCTTAAGATGTCCGCAGGCAAGATCTACAACGTGTATATAATCTCTTCTACAAGTACCATCTGGTGTATCGTAATCTCCGCCAAATATTGTAAGCTGCTCTCTTCTTCCTGCCGCAACCTGTGATACATAAGGCATAAGATTATTAGGAATTCCCTGTGGGTCTTCTCCAATCTTACCTGATGGATGTGCTCCAATTGGATTGAAATAACGAAGAAGTATAACTGTAAGCTCTGAATCTGCATTAGCACAATCTGTAAGAATCTGCTCCATCATAGCCTTAGTCCATCCATATGGATTAGAACATGCACCTCTTGGCATAGTTTCAACATATGGAGGCTTCTGTTCTCCATATACTGTCGCTGAAGATGAGAATACAATCTTCTTAACTCCTGCTTCTTTCATACACTCAAGAAGTGTAAGTGTTGTATCAATATTGTTACGGTAATACTTGGCTGGAAGTCTTGTTGACTCACCAACTGCCTTAAGTCCAGCAAAATGTATTACACAATCAATCTTATTATCAGCAAATATCTTAGTCATAGCTTCTTTGTCTTTAACATCAGCCTCATAAGATACAATACTTTTTCCAGTTATCTCTTCCACTCTCTTTATAGATTCAGGACAACTGTTACTGTAATCATCAACTATAACAACATCATGTCCTGCATTAAGTAATTCAACTGCTGTATGTGAACCTATATATCCAGCTCCACCTGCTAATAAAACAACCATATGTACCTCCCAATCTTTCTTTGTAATTATTATAACATACCTAAGACAGTAATCAATGTCAAGAAACAACTATATATGTATTTTTTACTGTTTCTAATGCTTCTTTAAATATCTTTCTTTGAAGCAGCCTTGTATTATCCTCAAACTGCTCTTTCAGTTCATCTGCCTTATTAATATCTCCCAGCCTGACATACATATTATAATCAACTGCAATATTATAACATTCTACAAATGTATAATAATCCTTCTCATCTTCAGATATACTTTTACCAATTCCCTTATTATAATTAACCTTCTTAGAAAGTCCCGCATAATCTTTTTCTATAAAATCATTAAACAGACTCTCTTCTTCATATCCGGCATATCTTCCCTTGACTCTATATATCTCGGCTGCTGTATCTGCTATCGGAGCAATGGATATTATGAGCAATATTGCAGATATAATATATAACAACACAAATGGATTAAACTTTTTCTTTCGCATTATCCGTATATCCTCCTT
>OGLM01004463.1_pt1 | contig 10297 bp, 9 predicted proteins | sample 1572531 | NCBI WGS metagenome assembly OGLM01 (sample SAMEA2581909, study PRJEB24529) | metagenome | biome: Human gut stool | place: China | collected 2011 | reverse complement strand
AGCTGACCCACTTCGACTGCTGGGCATCCACCTTTGGCGAGACCACCACCGCCATCGAGCTTGCGCCGGAAGGTACAGGCTATCGGGCGAGAACGAGATTTGCCAAGTTCTTCAACCTCCCGGAACTGATGTCCATGTTCAAGGAGGTTGCGGACATTAAAACATCCGACCAGCTTCATCTGCCTGTGCCCGAAGCAAAGTTTGAAACCGTGGTGGCAAAACCCTCGGAGATTCAAAAGGAAATGGTGCAGGAACTGAGCAAACGTGCTGCAGAAATCCACTCCGGTGCAGTAGATGCCTCCGTGGACAATATGCTCTGTGTCACCAACGACGGCAGAAAGATCGGCTTGGATGTGCGCCTGATGAACCCCATGCTGCCGGACGACCCCAACAGCAAATTGAACGTCTGTGTGCAGAACGTGTTGAAGATCTGGGAGGAGGGCAAAGATCAGAAGCTGACCCAACTTTTGTTCTGCGACCTCTCGACGCCGAAAAACGACGGCAACTTTAACGTGTACGATGACATTCGCAAGAAGCTGGTTGCCGCCGGTGTGCCAGAGAACGAGATCGAGTTTATCCACAACGCCGACACCGAAGCGAAAAAGGCGGCATTGTTCTCCAAAGTGCGCTCTGGCGATGTGCGAGTTTTGCTTGGAAGCACGGCGAAAATGGGAGCGGGCACCAACGTCCAGTCCCGACTTGTGGCGGTGCATCATCTGGATGTTGGCTGGAAGCCCAGTGACATGACCCAGCGCAATGGTCGAATCATCCGACAGGGCAATATGAATAAAGAAGTCAAGGTGTTTAACTACGTTACGGAAGGGACATTTGACAGTTATTTGTTCCAAACTTTGGAAAACAAACAGCGATTTATCAGCCAAATCATGACTTCAAAATCCCCGGTGCGCTCCTGCGAAGATGTAGACGAACAGGCACTTTCCTATGCGGAGATCAAGGCATTGTGTGCCGGAAATCCGCTCATCAAAGAGAAGATGGACTTGGATGTGCAGGTGGCAAAGCTGAAGGTGCTGAAAGCCGACCACCAGAGCCAGAAATTCCGCCTGCAAGACAAGCTGCTGACCAAATTCCCGGCTGACATTCGGGAAACGAACGCCTATATTGCTGGGGTGAAAGCGGACGCACAGCTTGCCGCCGCCCATCCGCAGGTGCAAGAGGGTTTCTGCGGCATGACCATCAAGGGCGTGACCTACGATGAGAAAAAGACCGCCGGTGAGCGTCTGGTGCTTGCCTGCTCCGAACTGCCCAACGCCGAAGAAAAAGTCATCGGCAGCTACCGGGGCTTTGAACTGTCCCTGCGTTTCGACACCTACCGCAGTGAGTATCAGGCTATTTTGAAGGGTCAGCGGAGGTACCCGGTGCCCTTGGGCACCGACCCGCTGGGCAACATTATCCGTTTGGATAATTCGCTGAACAACTTCCCGGAGCGCATTAACTCTGCTGAGAATGAACTAGCCACTCTGCATCAGCAGCAGGCAGCGGCGCAAATCGAAGTGGAAAAGCCCTTCCCACAGGAGGAAGAACTGGCCGAAAAGTCCGCACGGCTTGCAGAGCTGAACGCTCAGTTGGATGTGGACGAAAAGAGCCACGAGCCGGAACAGGACGAGGAAGAACAGGAGGATACCCCGCGCCGCCCCTCGGTGCTGGCAGCACTGGAAGAAAAATCGGACAAGCCGGAGGCGGTGAAGCCCTTCCGCAGTTATTACGACAAGGATGGTGATGCCCGGTGAGGGAAAAGCGGGACGAGACCATCATCTTGAGAACCACAAAGGCGGAGAAGAACCGCATTTATGAGAAAATGCTGGGCATGGGCATCCGCAGCCTGAGTGCCTATATCCGCAAGATGGCACTGGACGGCTACTGCCTGAACCTTGACCTGCCGCAACTGCGGCGCATGGCATATCTTTTGCAGATGTGCAGCAACAACCTGAACCAGTACGCCAAAGCCGCCAATGAAAATGGTCGGGTCTACGCCGCCGACATGGAAGATCTGCGGCAGCGGCTGGATGAACTGATTGACATTGGCAAGCAAATTCTTTCCAAGCTGGCAGAGCTATAAAAATTCCCGCAGTTGGAGGACTGCGGGTGTACATATAATGCTTGACATCCTTGCAACGTAGTAGTCGATACCTTTATAATAAGGGCGAACAGAAAGGAAGTGCTTGATATGATGTCTATGCTGAAGAAAATTGTTCTTTTCCCGATTTCTCTCTTTGTGGCGTTTCTAGCTCTGATGGCAAGGTGGCTGCTAACCCTGTCCAGCTATGTAGTTGCTCCGCTGATGCTCTACATCTTCGGCTGCGGCATCTACACTGCTTACCGTCAGACTTGGAATCAGTTCTTTATCCTGCTGGTGGCCGAGTTCATCTGCTTCATCCTCTTTTTCGGTGCAACTGCCATCACCGAGGGCATCGGGCGTTTCAGTGAGTGGCTTGCAGAACTGTGAGGGATGCTATGAGCAAACAGAGGATAGAGGATTGTTATTTTGAACACAACAGCACGATTTTTTCTGAGATGCTGGGTGAGGATGAAGAGTATCTGCGACTGAAAAAAGCCAAAAGAGCAGCTGAGGAAGCCTTGCAGAGCGTTATCAGCAAAGAAGCGTGGAATCAATATCTCGCCTTAGATGAAATCTGCAATGAGTTGGAATGCGCCAGATACAAGGCAATGTATCTGGCGGGTGCTGCCGATTACGAAAAAATATCCAAATGATCTCAATGCCGCCTCCGGGCGGCATTTTTTCTTTGCAATAGGGGGTGATGATGCTGGCAGCAACACGGCTGATTGCGCTGCACAAAAACAAGGGCATGACCGTTGCGGCCTGCCTGAAAAATCGCACGGACTATATTGAAAACCCGGACAAGACCGAGCAGGGGCAGTATGTCAGCAGCTATGCTTGTAGCGCCCTGACAGCAGATGAAGAATTTATGCTTACCAAGCGGCAGTACGACCTTGTGAACGGACGAAGGCAGATAAGCGATGTAATTGCTTATCAGATACGGCAGTCCTTCCGTCCGGGGGAAATCACCGCAGAGGAGGCTAACAAAGTAGGCTACGAACTGGCCATGCGTTTTACCAAGGGCAAGCACGCCTTTGTGGTGGCAACGCACACGGACCGGCAGCACATCCACAACCATGTGATCTTCAACTCTACGGCACTGGATGGCACCAAAAAGTTCCGGGATTTTTTCTTTTCAGCGTTGGCAGTGCAGCGGTTGAGTGACCTGATTTGCTTAGAGCACCAGTTGTCCGTCATTGAGAAGAAACCCTACCGGGAGCGGCAGAAGCGTGTTCTCTATCCTCCAAAGGAGAGCAACCGTGACCGCCTGTGCGGAATCATCGACACCATCCTTGCGGAAAAGCCGAAGGACTTTGAAGTTTTTCTGCAAAAGCTGGAGCAGCAGGGATATGAGGCGAAGCGTGGCAAGCACACGGCGGTAAAGGGCAAGGGGCAGAAACGCTTTATTCGATTCCAAACTCTGGGCACCGGGTACAGTGAGGAAGAAATCAAGGCAGTGCTGGAGGGTAAAGCGAAACATCAGCCGTACCAGAGAACGCTGCCTAAAGAACAGCCCTTCCAGTTGCTGGTGGATATTCAGGGGAAAATGGCAGAGGGCAAAAGTGTCGGCTACAAAAGGTGGACGACCAAGTTCAACCTGAAGGAGATGTCCAAGACGCTGCTGTTCTTGCAGGAGCAGAAAATCGGTAGCGCAGAGGAATTACGAGAGCGTGCAGCAGCGGCAACCGAGCGCTATCATGCCATGGGCGATTCCATCAAGGCGGCAGAAACGAGGTTGGCCGAAATCGCCGTCCTGAAAACCCACATCATCAACTATGCCAAGACCCGCCCAGCCTATGATGCCTACCGCAAGTCAGGGTACAGTAAAAAGTTTTTGGAAGCCCACCGGGAGGAAATTACCCTGCACAAGGCAGCGAAAGCTGCCTTTGACGAAGCCGGGATGAAAAAGCTGCCAAAGGTCAAGGAGTTGGATGCAGAATACGCCGAACTGCTGATCAAGAAGAAAGCAGCCTATCCAGACTATCGCAAAGCACGGGACGAGATGCAACAATTGATGAAAGCACAGAAAAATGTGGAGTTGTTCTTTGCGGAGGACAAGAGCAATTTCAGACCGCAGCATACCCGATAAGCGAATACCGTCGAGGACTCTTCCCATTGTGGAGGTGTCCTCGGCGGCTTTTTTGTATATAGGGCAGCAATTCTTGACTGTTTTCGTGAACTACTAATTATCGCTGTATTCTTGCTATGAAGGTCTTTTGTCGGTATAATTGGAACCAAGGACGGTGAAACGTAGTGGCAAAGAAAAAGAAGCAGCGTGCTCCGGTTAATCCGAAACTGACAAAAGTGAAGTCTGTGTTTCAGCGAAACGTAGACATGGCCTACAAAGTGCAGCGCACACACAAAAGCGATTTTGTGGAACGCTATGATTTGACGGATGTATACTGCAAACGACGAATCAAGGCCGTTATGAACCTTTTGCCGAAATTCAAAGAGCGCTACGGAAAGCAGTACCCGGAATTGGAAATGGAAGAAGATCTGGCTAATATCGCCTCTCTTCCGGTTATGACCTATGATTCTATTGAACGGAGTACGTCGCTCTGTTTGGGGGCAGCACTCTGGATGCTTGACCGTGCGTGGGAAAGTGAGACCATTCTGGAAGTGTCGGAACTTCTCCCGGAGAGTTACAGCGGCGTTGATTGCGTAGACGTCTATGACACAAGATTCCACCACTCGGTATTTAAGAAGATGCTGCTGGTTATCCAGACCCGGTACGGAAGAGATAAGAGCAAGTATGTGGTGCCGGAGAGCATTTTTGATAAGCGAGATCCAGAGGACGCCTTTCATAAAATAATGGCCTTGCTTCCGCAGAAACGCATAGAATTGGCTGTTGAGAATCTTGAACAAAAATTCTGGGAATGGGCGGATCTGTATTTCGCTGTCTTATCACCGATGGTCAAGGAACTGAACCGGTTGGATGAGGCTATGGACCGGCTGGAAGATCAGATGCGCGAGTATCTTGACCGAAAGCCGAAAAAGCCGGATTTCGCCGCACTGAAAGACCTTGCGCTGATGGATGATAGACCACTGATTGGCCGATTGTCGGAGGAAGAGCAGATGATCCGGCAGATGGATGGGCTTGAAGAAAAGCGTAAGAAGGTTGAACATCGAATCTACAACCTCCATTTTGTGAGTCTATCGGCAGGCGTTCATGGAAAAAAGCAGATCGCAGAATGTGTGGGAGATGATTTTGCGGAAGCGTTTTGTAACTTCCACATTGACAATCCATACGAGATATGCTTTGCGATTCTCTATCTCTTGGATCAGGATGACGACTATGTGTGGGCGTATTCGTTTATGACTGCCGTTGTCTGCCGTGCAGCGGCCATGCTTCCGTGGGGGCTGGAACTTTACAGTGAAATGGATGATGGCATCTGGTTTCAGGACAATGAATGGATCGAACCGAAGCCCTTCGACCCGGAATGGTATGAAACAAAGTATGCGGGAGAATTGTGTGAGGATGATGACGACCCGCATGATGTCAGTCTGGCGCAGCTTGTTTACCAGTATACTGGGGCAGTCTTGCCGCGTGATATGAATCGGTTTGATGGACTGAAAAAAGAACTCCGTGCAAAAGGATTAAAACCATCTCAGGTCAGTACCCTTTGTGTAATGATGAATGTCCTTGGTGAAGTCTCCAGACAGAGATTTGATTTCAGCAAATACGCCGATCAGGATGATTGGGACTATTGGGATGTTGAGGAAGATGCAGTTGAGGACGATCTGGCATCCGAAAACGAAAAGTTAAAAGCCGAACTTGCTAAGCTGCGCAAGCAGGCCAAGGAAGCAAATTATAATCTGAGCAGAGAAAACCGTGAGCTGAAAGACCATCTGGAAAAAATGGAAGTCGAGACAGGAGAAATGCGGCAGGAACTCGCAGATCTCCGGGAAGTCGTGTTCAATCAGCAGAGTGGAGCGGAGGAAGAAATAACAGAGGAAAGCAAGATCTCTTTCCCGTACCACACGTCCCGGCGGTTAGTAGCTTTTGGCGGTCATGATTCTTGGCTGCGTGAGATCAAGTTCAAATTACCGGATGTCCGATTTATGAGTGACGATATTTCCAGCCCGGAGATCATCAAGAGAGCAGATGTGGTCTGGATTCAGACCAACTGCATTGGACATAAATCTTACAACATCATTATCGACCTTGCCCGGAAGTACAGCCGCAAGGTGCGCTATTTTGCCTATGCCAGTGCAACGAAATGTGCGGAACAGGTCGTTGCGGAAGAGGAAAATGTAGTCAAATGAAAAAAGGGCGTGCCGAGCAGGTAGTTGCAACGAGAAACAATGAAAAGCATTTTCCCGATAAACGAACAGCATCGGGAAAGCTTCCCACCCGATTTGCTTAAACTGACGAACAAAAAACACCGACCGCACATGCTGTGCAGCCGGTGTTTTTGTACGCATATCCGGTTACCAATAAAACCGATGGAAAAGATAGAAAATCTATGGTAAAATGAAAGTGTTCTTAGGCTTTTTCATTTGCTGCCTGCATGGAAGCGGTGAGCTTCTTTGCGGTAAAGACGAGAAGAACGGCAGCAGCAGCCAGAATGGCGGAACCGAGATAACCGGCCACGTAAGAACCGGTGCTGTCGTAGAAGCTGGCGCTGATTTTGGGTCCGACAAAGGCACCGATGCCGTAGCCGATAAAGATAAGACCGTAGTTCCGGTTGTAGAACTTGGAACCAAACACCGTCTTGACGATGGGGGCAAACACCACCAGCAGACCGCCAAAGGAGAAGCCCACAAGGCAGATGCAGACGATGAAGTAGGGCAGGTTCTTTGCGACGGTCAGCATACACATGGACAGGCCGTTGAGCACCAGAACAAGGATCAGGGAATTCCAGCCCTTGAGCTTATCGTAGATAAAGCCAAAGCTGATGCGACCGCACATATTGGCAAGGGTCATAATGCTGACGCACATGGCAGCCGTCATGGCAGACTGACCAATCTGATTCTGTGCGATAGGGGAGGTGGCGCTGACCATCATGGTACCGGCGGCATTTGCAAAGATGAACATGATCAGCATCACCCAGAACACCGGGGTTTTGACCATTTCCGGGATGTTGTAGTTCTTGGCGTGGAGCTCCTTCGCCTGGGTTGCGGTTGGCTTCCAGCCTTCGGGAATCCAGCCCTCCGGGCAGGGGATGATCATCCATGCTACAGCACCCACGCCGATGAGGAAGATGACGGCCAGAATGCGGCAGGCCATCTGGGCACCGTAGGTGCTGATGAGCCACTGAGCAATCGGCGACATGATGAAGGGACCGCAGGAGGCACCAGCCTGCACAAGGCCGGAGATGGAGCCGCTCTTATCCGGGAACCATTTCAGCGCAGTGGGCAGGCAGGCGGGGTAAATGGTGCCTGCACCTGCACCTGCCATGACGCCGTAGAACAGGTACAACTGCGGAATGGAAGAAGCAAAACCGGTGAGGAACCAGCCTGCTGCAAAGAAGGAAAGGCCCAGATAGATGGCCACCCGGGGCTGGAGTTTTTCTGCCAGTAATCCGCCGACAAAGCCCATAGCGCAGTAGACGAACATATAAATGGTGTACGCCATGCTGAAGTCGGCGCTGCTCCATCCGAACTGGCTGGTAAGCGGCAGGGCGAACAGACTGAAAAAGGCGGTGGCGGAGGTAAACAGGCTCTGGATCCAGACACCTGCAAACACACGCCAACGTGTCATTTTTGTGATTTTCATTGGTGCTCTCCCTTACTGCTGCAGCGTGCCGAGGTCCAGACCCAGATCCCGGCCGCTGAACTTGCCAGCGGCACGGCTGGTGCCCAGCCAGTAGACCATATCGGAGATGTCCTCCACCTCAAGGAAGGGGACGCCCTCGTACATCTCCCGCCAGTTCTTGAAGTCTTTGCCGGTCAGGTCGTTGATGAACTTGACGTAGCTCTCGGTCTCGCACATGGGGGTCTTGACCTTGGTGGGGCAGACATCGTTGACCACGATGCCGGTGCCCTTCAGCTCCTGTGCCAGCGTTTTGGTCAGACCACGCACGCCCCACTTTGCCATGCAGTAGGTGGCAAGCTGCGGCGTGCCGTACATGCCGGAGGTGGAAGAAATGTTGATGATGCGTCCAAAGCCCTGCTTGCGCATATAGAGCGCAGCGTACTTATCCGTGCGCCAGGTGCCGATCAGGTCGATGTTGATGACCTTTTCCACCTGTGCGTCGGTCAGTTCCCAGGTGTAGCCAAAGTTGATGACACCGGCGTTGGCAATGACCACATCCAGACGACCAAAGGTCTCCCATGCCTTTGCAAAAAGGTTCTGCATATCCTCGTCTGAGCAGATATTGCACTTGACAGCCAGTGCCTTTGCACCGGTGGCTTCGATCTCTGCCACGGTCTCCTTGAAGGTTTCGCCTTCGGGATCCTGCATATCGGCCAGAACAACATCAAAACCGTTCTGTGCAAACTTCAGGGCGTGTGCTTTGCCCTGACCCATTGCGCCGCCCGTGATCAAAACTACTTTTCGTTCCATTTGTATTTCCTCCGGTTTTCTTTTTTTGTTCGTTATTTTTCAAACGAATTGCCGTTGCTCCTAGTATAGAGTTTTCGTTTGATGAAAACAAACGGAACGTATTTATGAAATCCATCAACATTTTTTATTGAATTGAGGAGTGTTACTTCGTGAATTTGGATCATCTGCGCTATTTTGAAGTTCTGGCTCAACTGGAACATTACGGCAAAGCAGCGGAAAAGCTTCATATCAGTCAGCCAAATCTGACCTATGCGGTCTCGCAAATCGAGCAGGAATTGGGCGCTCCGCTCTTTGAAAAAGCCGGACGCAGCATCCGCCTGACACGCTACGGACACGAATTTCTTCGTGTTGTCAAAAGCTCGCTGGATGTTCTGGACAGCGGAACACGGACTGTACGGGAAGCCAGTCAGAACGGGGGACTGATTCTGCTGGGAAGTATCCGCACATTGGGAACAACACTTGTCCCCGACCTGATGCGGGATTTTCAGGCGCAGACAGATCTTGATGTCCGCTTTCAGCTCCGCAGCGAGAACGGATTCAGCGCAAGCCTGCTCAAAGCCGTAGAGGAAAAACGGTTGGATTTTTGTTTCACGTCCTCACCGGGCAACGCCGCCGTCTTTGAGTCCTTTTCCTTTCACCGGAAGCCCTTTGTGGTGATCACTCCGTTGGGACACCCACTGAGCAGCAGACAGAGCGTGGCGTTACAGGATCCCCTGCCGTATCCGCAGATATGTTTTGCATCCTGTTCCGGTCTGCGCAAAAATGTGGATGCGCTTTTCAGTCAGATCCATGCAGCACCAACGGTTGCCATGGAAACGGAGGAGGACGCAGTCATTGCAGGGTTGGTGGCATCTGGCTTTGGAATCGCCGTGCTACCGGATGATCCGCTGTTCCAAAGCCTTCCATTGACGGTTTTGCCTCTTATTTCCCCGGACCCTGGGCGCATGGCCTATCTGTCCCGCCGCCGTGGCATCTGTCTGCCGGACGCTGCCGAACAATTCTGGCAGTTCTGCCACAAGCAGCTTGCCCGGTGAGCCGGAGATGCTGAGCGAATGGAACGGTTTTCGGCATCGCTGTATTCTTGCTAGGGGGGTCTTTTGTCGGTATAAGCGGAACAGGTCGTTGCGGAAGAAGAAAACACAGTTAAATAAAAACAGGGGCCAGCCAGCGTAGTGTGATCTACGTTGGCTGACCCCTTTGTTATAGCGAACCGCCGAGGAGCATTCCTGTTGTGAAATAGCTCCCGGCGGCATTTTTAGTTTATGTAGCAGCGGTCCTGTTTTATAAGCCAATCTTCACACAACCGCTGGGCTTCATCTTTTGTGCAGCAGGTGCAGTTGAAAAGCCTGCCACGGAAAGAACAGTAAGTATAGTGTACTTTCGGGATTCCATTGACATCTCGAAAATTAACGCAGCGTTCCTCACCGGGCAGCAGATAGATCGTATCCACGTTCAGCAACTCCTATCTTTTATCTTCGGCTATGCGCAAACGACACAACGCTTGTTATTGTACCACGGACTGCGACCCAAAGACCATTGTCTTTTTGCCCAAAGATACTCACAAAAATTTTCCACCTTGAAATTACCCAAATAGCGTTGAATAAACACAAATGGATTGTGTATAACAAAAATTGCGACAGGTATGCTATTGGTGTGCAACAAACACAATTAGAATGTGAGGTCGCTATGAATACGCTTTTGGGTCAACGAAT